>Ga0098033_1001072_pt1 | contig 11618 bp, 10 predicted proteins | sample 1_EtaG_FD_75049 | JGI IMG/M metagenome (GOLD analysis project Ga0098033, IMG submission 75049) | Marine viral communities from the Subarctic Pacific Ocean - 1_ETSP_OMZ_AT15124 metaG | ecosystem: Environmental > Aquatic > Marine > Oceanic | place: Pacific Ocean | collected 2015-01-07
AATGATGGGATCTTAAAATATGTTCTTAGAAACATGTTTTAAAGTAGGAAAAAAAATTGAGAAATATTAAATTAAAAGTACACAAATCAGCATCAAGGTTAAAAAAGGAAGATCAGTTGGCTTGGAAGATAGCAGAAATAGCTTCTGACGAAGCACCTTTAAATGAAGATTCCATTGATATGGTTATTAATAGAATTATTGATAATGCTGCTGTGGCAATTGCTTCTCTTCAAAGAAAACCTGTAATCTCCGCAAGAGACATGGCCTTAGCTCATCCAAGAGAAAATGGAGCAACTGTTTTCGGTATTAATCCGGATCAAAGATTTCATTGTGAATGGGCCGCATGGGCAAATGGTACCGCTGTAAGAGAGTTGGATTTTCACGATACTTTTTTGGCAGCTGACTATAGCCATCCGGGGGATAATATTCCTCCAATCATAGCTGTAGCTCAGCAAAAAGATTTAAGTGGTATCGATTTAATCAGAGGAATTATTACTGGGTACGAAGTTCAAGTGAACTTAGTTAAAGGAATTTGTTTACACGAACATAAAATAGATCACATTGCACATCTAGGTCCAAGTGTTGCAGCAGGGATTGGATCTGCACTAAAACTTGATACGAAAACTATTTATCAATCTATTCAACAGGCTTTGCATACAACAATTTCTACAAGACAATCGAGGAAGGGAGAAATTTCAAGTTGGAAAGCATTTGCTCCAGCACATGCAGGCAAGTTAGCCATTGAAGCTGTAGATAGAGCTATGAGAGGAGAAGGTGCGCCGAGTCCAATATACGAAGGTGAAGATAGTGTAATAGCCCATGTTCTTTCAGGACCTAAGGCAAGATATACAGTTCCTTTGCCAAAAATTAATGAAGAAAAAAAAGCTATTTTAGAAACTTATACCAAAGAACACTCTGCCGAGTATCAATCACAGGCACTGATTGATTTAGCCAGAAGTTTGAATAAAAAAATCAAAAATATTTCAGATATAAAAAAAATAGAAATTCATACCAGTCACCATACCCACAATGTCATTGGCTCAGGTGCAAACGATCCTCAAAAAATGGATCCAAATGCAAGCAGGGAAACATTAGACCATTCAATTATGTATATTTTTGCAGTGGCGCTTGAGGATGGGGAATGGCATCATATTAATTCCTATACTCAAAAAAGAGCTAACACTAAGAGTACGGTTGAACTGTGGAAAAAGATTAAAACTTTTGAGGATAAAAAGTGGACTAAAAAATATCATGATCCTAATCCTAAAAAAAAATGTTTTGGAGGACATATCATCATTAAAATGAAGGATGGCTCAAAAATCGCTGAACAAATTAGTGTCGCAGACGCTCATCCTAATGGAAAAAATCCTTTTAAAAGGAAAGACTATATTCGTAAGTTTAAGACACTCACGGGCAATATTATCGACACAGAAGAATATGAAAGATTCTTAAACGATGTTCAAAATTTGAGAAATATAAGCAAATCAGAACTTCACAAACTAAATATCAAAGTTAAATCTGATCTTCAAAAAAGCACAATTTCAAAAAAAGTTATATTTTAAATTCAACAAAATGTTGAGAATTTTTTTTTCATTAGTAATTTTATTTTCTAATTTTAATTTTGCAAGTGCTGAGAATTTTAAATTAACCAAGATTCTTGAAGATCTTAATTCGCCTTGGAGTCTGTCTTTTGTTAGTCAAAATGAAGTGTTAATAACAGAAAAATCAGGAAATATAATTTATGCAAATATTGAAAATAAAAAACAGAAAAAAGTTAAACATAACTTGCAAGTTCTAGAACATGGGCAGGGTGGTTTATTGGATGTTTTATACCATAATCAAAAAGTATTTATTTCTTATTCTGAAAAAAGAAAAGATTTTGAATCCAGCACATCAATTGCTCAAGGCAAGTATAGTAACATTAAAATAAATTTTAAAAATATATTTAGAGCCGAGCCTCAAATAGAGTCCAGATATCATTTTGGATCAAGATTAGTTATTCAGGACAATTATTTATTTGCTTCTGTTGGAGAGAGAGGGCAGGGTATGATTGCGCAAGATCCAACAAAACATCCAGGAAGCATTATTAGAATTAATATTGATGGATCTATTCCAAAAGATAATCCAAAATTTAAAGGAAAAAATAATTGGCTTCCTGAAATTTTTCAAATTGGTGTAAGAAACCCTCAAGGATTAACACTATCTTCTTTTGATCAAAAAATTTATATGAGCAATCATGGGGCCAAAGGTGGAGACTGGTTTGGTGAGGTAAAATTTGGTGAAAATTATGGATGGAAACTTTTAGGCTGGGGTGGAAAAAATTATTCAGGTACTGCAATAGGTCCAAAATGGAAACCCGGTTTTACCAAAGCCATCCATTATTGGGTTCCTTCAATAGCAACAAGTGCAATTGCGATATACAAGGGAAAAGAATTTAATGACTGGAATGGTCATGCTCTGATTACATCTTTAAAAGATCGTTCTTTGAGAAAATTGATATTTAAAGATATAAAAGAGGTGAAGGAAGACGTAATTTTTAAAAACAAAATTGGAAGAATTAGAGACATCAAAATTCATAAAAAAACTGGAAAAATATTTTTTTTAACTGACAATGGTTATCTTTGGAAAATGGAAAAAAAATAATAAATTTTTTTAGTATTTTAAAACCAAGAAGCAAAAGGTTCATGAATTGTAAGAACACCGTAACCCATTAATCCACCAATGATTAATTGAATAGCAACTAATAATATTACTACTAGACCTACATAACCTACCCATTGATGTTCTTGAATATATTTTGCGAAATATGAAGCTGCTGCTCCTATAAGAACAACTGATAAAAATAAACCAAAAAATAACAAAAGGTAATGATCCTTTGCTGCGCCAGCAACCCCCAAAACATTATCGAAACTTAAAGTAATGTCAGCTATAAGAACTTTATATACTCCGCTTATGAAAGATGGTTCTTTAGATTGTCTTGTTGGAGATTTGATTTTTTTAATTATAAATAGATCTTGTCTAAGTTCGTTAACAATCCATAAAAGAAGAGCTCCTCCTACTAATTTAATAAATGAAAATTGAAATAAAAAGGTAGCAGAAAAAGCAAAAACAACTCTAAAAATAAATGCTGCAAAAACGCCCCACATAATGATTTGTTTTCTATTTTTTGGGGCAAAACTCGCAGCAACCATTCCAATAATAATGGCATTATCTGCAGCCATCACGATGTCTATGAATATAATTTGAATAAATATTAGGGTTTCTTCTAACACTTTTTATATTTTTTAATTCTATAATCTAAATAATTGTATTGCAATTTAAATAAATTTTTTCAGTTTATTTAAAGGCTTTAAAATTATTCCTGATTTTATCAATCCTTTTTTTATTTCTTTAGCAGTACCCACAGCATTTGCACCATCACCATGGACGCAAATAGAGTCAAATTCACAAGGAATTTGTTTTCCCGAATAACAGTTCAGAGCTTGATCTCTTACCATTTTAATAACATGTTTTTTTGCAACTTCTGGATCTGTAATCATTGCGTTGCTCTTTGATCTAGAAACCAAATTTCCATCATCTTCATAATTTCTGTCAGCAAATATTTCTGCTGCAATTTTCATTCCAAGTTTTTTTCCAACCTTCTCCATTTGAGATCCAGTTGGAACTAAAAAAATTAACTCTTTGTTAACTTCAAGAATAGATTCAGAAATCAATTTTGCTAAATCATAATCTTCACAAGCCATGTTATTTAGAGCTCCATGGGGTTTTACATGAGTTACTTGCATATCCAATTTAGTGCATATATTTGAAAGAGTGTTGATTTGATCAATAATTAATTTCCTTATTTCACCAGAAGGCAAGTTAAGCCTTTTTCTTCCAAAATTTTCTGGATCATCAAAAGATGGATGAGCACCAATACTGACATTATTTTCCTTTGAAATTTTAACCGTTTTTTCCATAGTTGGTTTATCTCCCGCATGATAGCCACAGGCGATATTTGCTGAGTTAACAATTTTCAGCAATGAGGGGTCATTTTCGGTCGAATGAAACTTTGAACTTTCACCTAAATCGCAATTAATATTAATTTCCATTTTTTAAAACCTTTGTATATTTAATAAGGAAAAATATTTATTATATCAATTTATGTTCAAGAAATTAAGTAATATTGGTGACTGTGGCATTGTTTGTGATTTTGGAGATGAAGTTAATCAAAAAATAAACAGCAATGTTATTAAGTTATTTCACCACGTAAGAAAACAAGTTTTAAAGGGAAATTTAAAAGGAATATTAAACTACACACCCTCGTATAACAAATTAATTATAAATTTTGATCTTCAAAAAATTAATTCTTCTACAATTATTGACTTTTTAGAATCAGTAGATTTTTCTCAACTAAGTTTTTCTCAAAATAAAAAAAAATGGGAAATTCCTATTTGTTATGACTTTGCAATGGATCTTAAAAATATAAGTAAAACTTTGAAAATTGATGAAAACGAAATCATAAATATTCACTTAAAGACTATTTTCTTTATATATATGGTTGGTTTTATTCCTGGGCATCCTTTTATGGGTGATTTAGATTCAAAACTTTTCTTAAATCGTTTAAAAACTCCAAGGGTTAAGATTCCAGCAGGATCGGTTGGTATCGTAGAAAAATTTTGCAATATTTATCCCTACGAAAGTCCTGGTGGGTGGCACATTATAGGAAGAACACCAACAAAACTTTTTAATACAAAAGATAATTCTAATCCTTGTCTATTATCGCCAGGTGATATTGTAAAATTTAAATCTATTTCAAAAAAGGAGTTTGAAAACTTGAATAATGAATAATAATTTTTTTGAAGTATTGCGACCAGGAATTAATACTACTTATCAAGATAAAGGTCGTTTTCATATGCAGCATTTGGGAGTAGCCCCTAGTGGTTGCATGGATCAAAAATCCTATTTAATCGCTAATAAAATTGTATCCAATCAAAATCAAGAAGGAGTTTTAGAATTTGCTTATCAAGGTCCATTATTAAAGTTAACAAAAGGCAAAACAAAATTTTCTATTACTGGAAATGTAATTTTTAAAATCATAAAATCAAATAACGAAACTATAAATGGAGAATGTAATAGAAGTTATGATTTAGATGAAAAGGATCAACTAGACATTCTTGCAACCAAAGATTCGGTTTATGGATATCTAGCTGTTGAAGGTGGATTTGCTGTAACCCCTTTTTGTAATAGCATTTCAACTTTATCAAGAGCAAACATTGGACCAAATAATGGGAAAAAAATTAATCTTAAAGATAAAGTCTTTTTTAAAAAAGACAGACAACAAAAAAATAATTTTTCAATTGATGTTTTAAGTGAAAAAAATAATGTAATTAGAGTACTAAAAGGACCTCAATTTAATTATTTTTCAAAGACAGCACAAAAAGAATTTTTCTCTCAAGAATACAAAATTACTAACCTTACAGATCGTATGGGTATGAGGTTAGAAGGCAAAGGTTTAGAAAATATTGTTAGTACCAATATTAGATCTGAAGGAATTACTAAAGGAGCTATACAAGTGCCAGAAGACGGTCAGCCAATTGTACTTTTGACTGATCATCCAACAATAGGTGGTTATCCTAAAATTGCTAATGTTATTTCATCTGATTATGATTTGTTGGTACAAAAAATACCAGGGACAAATATAGAATTTAAATGTATAGAACTTAAAGAAGCTGAAGAAGCTTTTAAAATTTATTACGACAAGATTTCAAAAGATTTAAATAATATATCCATATTAAAATGAAATTTATTTATAAAATACCAGGGCCAATTTTAATTCTAATGGGTTCCTTTTTTTTAAGTTACGGAGGAATAGTTGTTAAATCTTTTGAAGGAGCAGATCTATGGCAAATTGTTTTTTGGAGATCTATATTTTGCGCAATGACAATAGGTATTTTTCTATTAATCACATATAAAAAAAAAGCGATTGAAAAATTTAAAATCGCTGGTTTTCCTGGTTTTGTTGCTGGGTTTTTTATGTCATTAAGTTTTTCTTCTTACGTTTTTGCGATGTATCATACTACAGTTGCAAATGTAAATTTTATTATACCAAGTCAAATTATTTTTTTGGCTATGGTCGGATATTTCTTTTTAAAAGAAAAAATTTCAGTTTATACATTAATTTCAATCGTTCTTGCATTGAGTGGAATATTACTAATGGTTGGTTTTTCAGTTTCATCCGAAGGTTTTTTAGGAAATATAGTTGCTTTGTTAATTCCGATTTCTTTTACAGCGCTTGTGACTGTTGTAAGAAAAAATCCAAATGTTGACATGGTTCCTGCGATGTTTATAGCTGGTCTTCTAGCTGCTTTGTATGCTTCGTTAATAGTAAAAAGTTTTTATATTTCTCCAAAAGATCTTTTTTTAGCTTTTTTTCTTGGAACCTTTCAAATTGGCTTAGGCTTCATTTGCCTCACAATTGGTTCGAAGAGCACACCGGCCGCCATTGTGGGAATATTTTCACTAACAGAAGCTATTCTTGGACCAATATGGGCTTGGATATTTATAAATGAAGTACCACCGTTAATTGTAATAATAGGAGGTGCAATCATTATGTTTTCCGTTTTATTTCAATCGTTTTTTGCAAGAAAAAGTTAGCGATTTAATTGCCCCGTTATTTTTAGCAACATTGAGTAAATAATTCAGGAAGATAATTTTTTTATTTAATAGTATTAAGTTTATAAATTTCTTTGTTTCGTAGCACGAATCAGATATTATTATATTAGAGGCGGTGGAGACCGAGAGGCGAAGCCGCCTCTTTTTTTGCGGACTCTTTAACTGATCTTAGTTGATCGCAGTAATTAATAGACTTCAACCTAGCTTGGATGTTATAATGGATGTTAAGAAACTTAAAAAGTAACGGGAGAAACTGCTGAATAGTGCAGTGCCGACGGAGACAAGTTGCTAAATCCTGCGACGAAACTCTCAGGCAAAAGGACCGTGCATAATAACTCTGGAAAGAAGGCTTTGCCTCACCGAAGGAGTAAATCTCTCAGGTAACCGGACAGAGGGGGCTGATTAAGAGTTATTATGGAAATACAAAAAACAGCTTTATATAATTACCATAAAAGTCTTGGAGCAAAGTTCGTTCCTTTTGCTGGGTATGAAATGCCAGTTCAGTATTCATCTGGCGTAATAGAGGAACATAAAATGACCAGAAACAACGCAGGTTTGTTTGATGTTTCGCATATGGGACAGTTATCAATAGAAGGAAGTAGAAATTTAGCAGAAGAATTAGAAAAAATTATCCCTATAGATCTGGAGAAAATAAAACTTAACCAATCGAAATATTCCTTTCTTACCAATGAAAATGGCGGAATCTGTGATGATTTAATTGTAACCAGGGTTGAAAATGGTTTTAATATCATTCTCAATGCGGCATGCAAAAATAGTGACTTCAAAATATTTAAAAATTCGCTTGGGAATAAATTCAAATTAACACTACATAAGAATTTATCCTTAATTGCTTTGCAAGGACCAAATTCTTCAGAAATTTTAGAAAAAATAATTCCGAAAGTTTCTTCGCTCAAGTTTATGAATGGAAATAAATTTTCTTTTAGTGAGAAAAGTGTTTACGTTACTAGATCTGGTTATACAGGAGAGGATGGTTTTGAAATTTCTCTGCCAGACAATCTTGCGGAAAATTTTGCTAAAAGGTTAATAGAACAGGGAGCCAAACCAATAGGTTTAGGAGCAAGAGATACGTTAAGATTAGAAGCGGGATTATGTTTGTATGGTCATGACATTAGTGAAACAACGAATCCTATTGAAGCAAACCTTAAATGGGCAATTTCCAAAAGAAGAAGAGAAGAGGGCGGTTTTGTGGGGTATAGCAAAATTAAATCAGATATTAATGGTAGATTAAACCGCTTGAGAATGGGCATAAAACCTGAAGGGAAAATTATAGCACGAGAAGGTGTCAAAATTTTTTCTAAGGATAATCAAGAAATAGGACTGATCACAAGCGGAAGTTTTGGTCCAAGTGTTAACGGTCCTGTGGCAATGGGTTATGTAAAATATGATTTTTCTAAACCCGGGACCAAAATCCTCTTGGAAGTTAGAGGAAAAAAATGTGATGCTGAAGTATCTGAACTTCCTTTTTATAAAAAAAGTTATGTGAGGTGAAGAATGAGTGATAAAAAATTTTCAAAACAACATGAATGGATTTCTATAGAAAACGAAGTGGCTACAATTGGTATTACCAAACATGCGGCAGAAATGTTAGGAGATGTTGTTTTTGTAGAGTTACCGGAAAAAGGAAAAAATGTTGAAAAAGAAGGCCAAGCTGGTGTAGTGGAGTCAACAAAGGCAGCGAGTGATATTTATACCCCAATTACTGGCGAAATTGTGGAAACTAATCAATCTATTGTAGATGATCCTGCTGAGATTAATAAAAATCCGGAAGGAACAGCTTGGTTGTTTAAGATTAAAATAAAAAATAAATCAGAACTAGATGAATTAATGAATAGGGCTGATTACGAAAAATTTGTAAAAGAAAATCCAAGCTAAATGATAAACGATACATCCAAAGAATTTATAAGAAGACACATCGGTCCATCAGAAAAAGATATAGATAAAATGCTGAGTGCAGTTGGGGCGAATTCTCTAGACGACCTTATCAAAAAAACAGTTCCGGACAATATATTATTAAAAGATAAACTCAAGATAGGAGACCCAACTTCTGAGCATGAATCGATGAAACAAATAAAAGCTATTTCAGAAAAAAACAAATTATATAAAAATTATATAGGAATGGGCTATTACAATACCTACATGCCAAACGTTATACTAAGAAACATATATTGTAATCCAGGCTGGTACACAGCTTATACCCCATATCAGCCCGAAGTGGCTCAAGGAAGATTGGAGATGTTGTTAAATTTTCAACAGATGATTTTAGATTTTACAGGTATGGACATTGCAAATGCATCATTACTCGATGAATCAACCGCTGCAGCAGAAGCTATTGGACTAAGTCATAGATTAAATAAAAGTAATTCGAATAAGATATTTATTTCTGATGATTGCAATCCCCAAACTATCGATGTGATTAAAACGAGAACTGAAGTTTTTGGCTTAAAACTAGTTGTAGGTGATCAAGAAAAAGATTTAGAAAATTTAGAAGAAAATATTATTTGCGGAGTTCTTCAATATCCAGGGACGTTAGGGGATATTAGAGATCCCAGCGAAGCAATAAGCAGAATCCATAAAAAAAACGGTAAAGCTATTTTAATTTGTGATCTTTTGGCTTTAGCAAAACTTAAAACTCCAGCAGAACTTGGAGCCGATATTGCTGTAGGTAGTTCTCAACGATTTGGGATTCCAATGGGTTATGGAGGACCTCATGCTGCATTTTTTTCGACCAAAGATGAATTTAAAAGAGCAATGCCGGGTAGAATTATAGGAGTTTCCGTTGACCGATTAGGAAAAAAAGCACTACGGATGGCGTTACAAACTCGAGAACAACATATAAGAAGAGAAAAAGCCACAAGCAATATTTGTACGGCACAAGCATTATTAGCAGTAATTTCTGCTGCCTACGCGATCTATCATGGGCCCGAAGGTATCAATCAAATAGCCGAGAGGATATCAAAGTTGGCTAAAAGTTTTGCCGATAAAATTAAAAAGTCGGGCTATGAACTTTATTCCGATAGTTTTTTTGATACCGTCACTATCCTTACGAAGGACAAAACTCAAAATATTTATAAAAATGCCCTGAGAAATGGAGTTAATCTAAGAGTGGTTGATGAGAATAGATTATCCGTAGCTTTTGACGAGAGAAAAACAGTTGAAAAAACTAATGAACTTTTAAAAATTTTCAACAGCTCAGAATCCATTAATCGGACAGGAAAAGTCGAATTAAATAATATACCAAAAAAATTGGAAAGATCTTCCAAATACCTAACACATCCTGTTTTTAACTCATATCATTCGGAAACTGAAATGACTCGATATTTAAAAAAATTAGAAGATTCAGATATTGCATTAAATAGATCAATGATCTCATTAGGTTCCTGCACCATGAAATTGAACGCGGTATCAGAAATGATTCCAGTTACTTGGAATGAATTTTATGAACCGCATCCTTTTGCACCCGTTGAACAAATGGAAGGATATAGAAATTTATTTACCGATATGAAAAATTGGTTGAGAGAAATAACTGGTTTTTCAGGCGTTTCTTTACAGCCTAACGCGGGAGCGCAAGGTGAATTTGCAGGATTAATGGTGATTAGAAAATATCATTTGAAAAATGGTGATAAAGACAGAAATGTATGTCTTATACCAAATTCAGCACACGGAACTAATCCAGCGAGCGCTCAAATGTCAGGAATGAAAGTTGTTGTAGTAGCTTGCGACAAGGACGGTAATATTGATTTTGAAGATTTAAAATCTAAGGCGGAACAATATTCAAAAAATTTATCTACTTTAATGGTTACTTATCCTTCGACGCATGGAGTCTTTGAAGAAAAAATTGAAGAAATTTGTAAAATTATTCATGATAACGGCGGTCAAGTATATATGGATGGAGCTAATCTTAATGCGTTAGTTGGGATTGCCAAACCAGGAAAATTTGGTCCTGATATAAGTCATATTAATTTACATAAAACATTTAGTATCCCTCATGGCGGAGGTGGACCGGGAATGGGACCCATAGCATGTAAAAAACACTTAGATCCTTTTCTTCCAAAACATGAAGTTATCAAAGATTGTGGTCCAACAACTGGGATTGGAGCTGTTTCCGCGGCACCTTGGGGTAGTTCAAGTATTTTAGTAATTTCATGGATGTATATAAAAATGATGGGAGCAGAAGGTTTAAAAAAGGCTTCTCAAGTGGCTATATTAAATGCTAACTATATTGCAAGAAAGTTACATAAATATTTTCCCATCCTTTACACTGGCAAAAATGGAAAAGTTGCTCATGAATGTATAATTGATATTCGTCCAATTAAAAAAGAAACAGGCATTAGCGAGGAAGATATTGCTAAGAGATTAATTGATTTTGGTTTTCATGCTCCAACTATGTCTTGGCCAGTTCCTGGAACTATTATGATAGAACCAACCGAAAGTGAAAGTTTACCTGAGTTAGATCGTTTTTGCGAAACATTAATAAAAATAAAAGAAGAAATTAATAAAGTTAAGACCGGTGAGTTTGATAAAAATGATAATCCTTTAAAAAACGCACCACACACTCATACTGAATTAACTGCTAATGAATGGAAACATAAATATGATAGAGAAACCGCAGCCTATCCATCAGAAATTTTGAAATCATATAAATATTGGCCTCCTGTTGTGAGAGTTGACAATGTTTATGGAGATAAAAATCTTTTTTGTTCTTGTCCTACTATGGATGAATATAAAAAAGAAACTGCGGCCTAAAATTATGGATGATGTTGTTGTAGTTGGTGGCGGAATAATAGGTGCTTCTACTGCATATTTTTTATCGAAAGAGGGTAGAAAAGTAAGAGTTATCGAAAGGGATTCTGCATACAAAAAAGCATCCTTTCCCTTGTCTTTAGGTGGCTTCAGGAGACAATTTTTTCAAAAAGAAAATATTAATCTAGGTAAGTTTGCATTAG
>Ga0098033_1001074_pt1 | contig 11612 bp, 12 predicted proteins | sample 1_EtaG_FD_75049 | JGI IMG/M metagenome (GOLD analysis project Ga0098033, IMG submission 75049) | Marine viral communities from the Subarctic Pacific Ocean - 1_ETSP_OMZ_AT15124 metaG | ecosystem: Environmental > Aquatic > Marine > Oceanic | place: Pacific Ocean | collected 2015-01-07
TAGGCAAGGGCTATGAATTTGTTGGCAAGGGTGCCAAGGGTGCCGATAAGTTTGGCAGGGTAAAAGTTACCGGTGGAATGAAAACCGCAAGATTAGCCGGAGGAGCCTTGAAGGGCGTAGGATCTACATCGGGAGGCATTCTTAGTATAATAACGTCCGTACTAAAACCACTTAAGGGTATACTAAAACCTTTTATGAGTGTCCTTAAGTTGGCAGGAAAAGCAACGGTGGTACTAACTCCGATCATTGCAATTATTGAAGGAGTGGTGAAAGCCATGAAGGTTTTCCAGGAAGGCGGTAGCATATCCGAAGTTATATTTGGATTTTTGATGGGGGCTTTAGAAAGTCTAACAATAGGTCTTCTAGAGGGAATAGCGACATTGGGTAACTGGTTAGTAACAATGTTTGAGTCAATACCAGATATCGTCGGGGATATGATTGACGGTGTTTTTGATTTTTTTGCAAGCCTATTCGGCGGAACCGCCGATACAAAAATAGGTCAAATGCTATTAGACTTTGTTTATGGTATCGGACCTGTTTTGATGGATGTAGGATTAATGCTTATAAAATTAATATGGGCTTTGTTCAAAATGGTTCCTAAGATTTTATGGAAATTAGCAAAAGCAGTAGGCGGTGCAATATGGTCACTTGGTAAAATGCTTTGGAATTGGGTAACCGATCTTTGGAAACGAGTATGGGAATCTGAAGAAGAAACCAAGGCACGTTATGAAAAGGAAGAGTATGCCAGAAAGGCAAGAGAAAAGAAAAAGCAAATCGAAGAGCGTGAAGCATATGACAAAGAGATGAATAAAGAAGCGGCTAAGAGAGAAGCCGAATTTGCGTTACAAGAAGAAAAAAGGCAAGCAGAGATTGATGCAGCAAAAGCCAATAGAGATACAGCGAAAAGCAATGCAGACGCAGCGAAAACCAATGCAGACGCAGCGAAAATCAATGCAGACGCAGCAGATGCTCAGATTGATGATGCTGAAGATAGAAAAAACGAAATTATAGGAAAAATGAAGAGTTTGGCCGAGATAACAACACAACTCATGGGTGTATATGCCGACTCCGTTAAAGGATTCATGAGTGATCCTGCAACTGCTATACTTGGACAAATAGATCCAGAAACAGGTGAACGAATAACCGGTACGGGGCTGAGTCGCGCAAGCAAAAAGCGAACGGAGGAGTTTGCTGGGCCGCTCCGAAAAGATCAGATGCGCGAAAATGCTTTAACTGCGTTCGGGGGGGAGGGAAGTCGGCGTGCTGTACTAAAACAAGACCCCAATATAATAAACAGAGGGCAAAATGCAATAGAAGACGCATTAAGAAATAAAATGGCCAGTGAAGAGCAGCATGATAGCCGCAGACCTTCGATGATCAATGCTCCAAGTAACAATACAACGGTTATAAATAACCACAGTACAAAAACACAAAACTCTAGAGATCCCCACCAACGAGACAGAAGTTTAAAAAATGCGCAGGGGAAAGATAGAATATAATAAAAAAGGTGGAGCGACTCCACCTTTTTTACACTCTCGTTAACATTCACGTTTTACATTCTAGTCATTAGCCAACTTTTCGAAATACGAGAGATTGTCCATTTTCTCATCCGCTTGAACCTCTTCGGTTTCGCTTGAGAACTCAGTAACTTCAGCAGTCTTTTGAACTGTTTCAGTAGCACGAATATCCTCACCAATAACACGATGCATCTTTTCCTTCAATTCCTCATAGGTCTTGAAGTTCTTTGGATCAACAATTTCAGTAAGTGAGTATTGCTGATTCCAAATATTTTCAAGTTGCTCATCATCACCACCCATAAGCGGTGCAGGCGAATCAAATTCACTCTTATCATAATTTACAAAACCAGAAACCTTACGAACCTTCAGTTTAAAGTTTGCACCCTCCCAAAAATCAAATGGGTTCACTGGAGTTTCGTCCTCAAATTCTGGTTGCATTGCTTCCTGAATCTTTTCAAAAATCTTTTTGCCAAACTTATACAGAAAAACTTTCCCCTCATTCTGAGGATTTGCTGGATCTGAGATAACAAGAATATTAGAAATATAATTCTGCCTACGCTTACGGGCGCGAGCAATGTCCTTGTCAGATTCAATCCCACTGTTCCAAAGTTTACTGTTCATTTCTGATACAGGATCTTTCTCATTCAGCGTTGTGCGAGAATTCTCAATATACCAACCACCCAGTCCCTTAAAACCATGACTAAACAACTTTACCCACGGAATCTCCTCTGAAGCAATTGCAGGAAGGAATCTAATAACAGCATAACCGTTACTAGACTTATCCAACTCTGGTCGCCAGTAACGGTCATCCTTATAGGATTCCTTCTTACCCATATCCTCGATCTTCTTCGAAAGATCTTCGATACTTGATTTTGATTTCTTTTTAAAATCTGCAAATGATGCCATGTGCATCTCCTTTCCGGTAGGATCTCCCTACCACTAAAACGTCATGGGAACTCCCCATGTCTTGATGTTTATTATACTATAGATATACGAAAGACGCAATACTAAATTGGAAGTTTTGCGTCAATTTCTTTTGGTAGTAGATTTACTTCTTGTCCCTCAATCTTTATCTTTTCTACAATCGGTTTAGAAAGGAATTTAGAAGCAATAACGGGGTCAATATTATGATTCTCACAGACACTTATTACCGCGTCAATATACATACCTCCATTGAGTAAAGCAATTTTTTCAACCTCAGAAGATAAAATAGTCAGATCAGTTGTTTCAATTTTATTTGTAAGCATTACCACTCCTTGAATAGATATATATAATAGAAAGCATTACTCGGAGACTCCTAAATGATTACCTACGATAATATTACAGTTGGTGCAGGTCTTAGTTATGATGTTGCATCAGACTATAATACAACCGGTGTCAGTTCAGATGTCCACGTACCACTCAGCAAACTCGTCTGGGGTAGTGATACTATAGCAAACAGAACTACAGAACTCAAGCCTATTCCTGTACAAATGTTTTATGCCACTGGCGATGGTTCCACAGGAGCAAAGATAAGTGCCTCTGGTGCAATGCATGTAACTGGTCCAATCGGTGTAACGGGGTATATTGGAATCACTGCTCCACTAGGAACATCCGGTGGAATTTATACAAGAAGATTGAACGCCGGTCCTATTGGATATACAGGATTCCGTGGGTATACTCAAGATATGAGTGTAACCGGTTCTGAGGATTATGATAGTGTTTTGATTCAAGGTATGTTGGGTGGTACTCAAATAGGAATCACTGGTAGCAAATTGAGTATTAGAGGTGTGTACGGTGGTGCAATCGGTTACACTGGAGCATCTGGTTATGGTCCATCCGGTGCCGAATATTCTGGCGCAAGTGACACCAAGCATGGAATCGATTATGTTGCTGTTCAAGGAATATCGGGTGGTCATGTAGTAGGAATAACCGCTACAAACTTAAATATCAGAGGATTGAGTGCTGGTGTGATTGGGTATACTGGATCCTCATTTTTAAACACCGATACCATAGCAATACAAGGCATAAGTGCTGGAACATTAGTGGGTATTACTTGCGGTGTGTTGGGAGTAACCGGTACTGTAAAGATCGAAGATCTAACAGCCGGTACGGATAGCATTGCAGTATATCACGCAGATGGTGGCAAAACTCTTGCGGTAAATCTAGCGCAGGTTGCTGGTTCTGCGATAGGTATATCAGGAGACGCGCTCAAGGTAGCAGTAACAAACGCTGGCTTCACCATGAATGCAACCATAGGCACAGTAATTTATGTAAAGAGTCCAACCGGAGCAACATCGGGGTTAGTTGTAAGCGGTAGTACAGATACAGATGCTGAACCCGTCCACATCACACCGGACGGTGGATCAATGACAGTCGATGCAACCGACTTAGATATTAGAGATCTAACAGCAACCGATGTAGTTTCAATAGGTGGCCAAGTAAGCACGGATATTACACAATTAAAATCATCCGTTTCAACTGTTAGCACTTCAATTTCTTCGCAGACATCAGCAATTGGCGCGTTGAAGACAACGGTTGATGGTCTACAAACTCTTGTTTCAAACCTAAACGCTACTGTTGCCACTATCGATGGCAGTAAGAAAATGCGTGTTGCATCATCACCCAATGTTCCAAGAACGGTAAAGAGTGGCAAAACAAATGTTACTCCATCTGGAACACAATTAGGAGCCGGTGGTGTTGTTACACTAACAACTGGAATTTATATCAAAGCAAATACGGCAAATACTTCTACCATATTCGTTGGGGATGCTTCTATAATACAACAACCAAATACTGGCTATCCATTAGAAGCGGGTGAACAATTATTCTTAGCAGTTGCCGATCCAGCAAATGTATTTGCTATAACAGGAACAGGTAATCAGGTAATCCATTATGTTGGATCATAATGATGCACATACAAAGCAGAGCATTAACCACTAAGTCAAACGTTCTACAAAGTCCGTTAACATACATGCCCGAAAAAACAGGCGTGTTTCACGGACTCCGTTTTCTTAGTTTGATTAGTGATTTTCAATCAGAAGACAGTGAAACATATTTAACCACAAAACCAACTATAATAAATTATGGTACGAGTGGCGATATGATTTTTGATATGACCCATTCAAAAGATGTTGAAAGAGAACACAATCAAATATTAAGATTCTTCAGAGACATGCCATCCGGTTCAACATTCACAATTGGTAACGCGGAGTACTATGATCCATATAAAGATTTAGATCTAACAAAAGAGAAAAACGAATCGAATGATTTGCTGAATGGTCAATATACATTTAACAAATTTGAAAAAAATAAATTCTTAGTGTTTGCAAACAAAGATACATGGACAGACCAAAAGGTTAACAAATATCTTTCGAAATACTTTACTAAGATTCCACAGTATGCGAAAACAACATATCAATCTATAAAAGTTACTGGTGATCAATATCACGTAATAGAAAACAATGTTGGCTATCCAGCAGAATCGTTTTCGATATTTGATTTTGCAAAAGACGATATTATACAAATTTTCAATGGCGCGCCATCGGTCGATAGCGATAGCAGCAGCACAAACAACCAAAACTTTAAAGTTAAAAAACTTATAATAGACCGAATAACCGGTGTTGAAAGATTATATCTTGATGATGCAACAGGTATAACAATGGAAGATATGATCGGAAGTGCTGTTATAATCAACAAATTAAAATCTGCTGAATCATACACGCCGTATAAAGAATATGCCGATATTGAAGTTGGAAGAAGTTCAGTTGTATATTGCGCCGATTTAAATATACAAGTTTCGACCAAATCCGAAGCATTTGGTAAAAAATTTCATATTAATAGTGGACGAGGTTTTAAAAAGAGAGGATCAGTTGTTGTTGGTAGAGCAAATACTTATAAGTTTGAATTTACTGCAAACTCTTCTCCAATCTTTTTTAGCACTACTCCAGATGGGGTGCATAATGGAGGCACAAAACTTAGAAACGGTATTACCGAATACGGAGAAAACGGAAAGAAGAATCACTATGTTACATTAACAATTGACGACAACACCCCGAAATATATCTACTACTATAATGAAACATATCCAAATATGGGGGGAAGAATTCACGTAGTTAACGATTGTTCAGACTTGTCATCCGGCGAAAAAAGACATGTAGAATTTTTAGCATCAGATAAAAATGGACTGAACGATGATCCACCACCAACGATGCCGAGTACACCTCCCCCACCTCCCTCGGGGCTAACGCTTCCGCCGCAGATTCCCGGCATCGATACACCCGATTGCCCGCCGACTCGCCCGTCACCAAATTATCCGGGGAAGTATCCGGGCGAAGAAGCCCTTTGTGATTTCGTAAGGTGTCCCACATGGCCATGGGGCTCGCCTCAACCTCCGTACGATCCGGCGACTGTCGATGGGGACTGTTATTGTTGGGTATGGAAATGTTTTCATCCGGGACGATGTCATTGGGTATGGCGGCGACATCCTTATGGTCCAGGACGATTAGGGCCGCACGGGAACAGCGTAACTGGACCGTGCTACTGCCCCGACTGCCAACCAAAACTTGAGTAAAGGATCCAAATTAATATTCAATATAAGTGAGGGATCCTACCCGTAATTAACTTTTCATAGAGCGTCCTGCTAATGTGTAACAAAATCTCTTAAAGCAATTGAGCATTAAAGTAATTGACCAAAAGAATAGAGATATACACATTGAGCAGATAACAATAACCAATAGAACGAATAGTCCTATTGGAATCCATATTATTAAATTTACTAATGCTTCTTCGGACATGTTTCAATAACTCCGGTGGGACTCGAACCCACACTGGATGGATTTTAAGTCCATTGCCTCTGCCGATTGGGCTACGGAGTCTTAACTCACTCTGTCAAAAAAGATCTATCATCACTTTTTGATTCATCAATGATAAGTTGCTTTACTTTCTCAGTTTCAACCCATTCACTAATTCCACCTGTATATTCTAAACGAACCTTACCTTCATCCATTTCTACAATGGTTCCCATCTTAAGGGAATCTGGATTTACTACACAATCACCAACCTGAAAATCAATCATCTGATTTCTCCTTTTTAAAGTTCCAAAAAACATCAACGGCTTGTCTGGATATTATAGCAGAAAGAACTAACACAAACGGCATAATAATACCAATATCAATCCATTCTTCAGTTGTTAGAAGTTCCCACCAATACATTCTTTACCTCTGTCCAGTACTTGTCGAGTTTAATTTTCTTTTTGCCCTTTGCCCATACTCCCCGTGGACCGCCGTTCCATATTCTAGCACGATCCTCGTCGGTGACTGGTCTTCCTAAACGCTTCTCAGTGGCGTACCTCTTCATATAGCGTTGAAAAACCTCAAGAGAGAAATCTAGATCTTCGCAATCACTATAAACCTCGCCCTCTCTCTGTACGTCGATGAACGCACACTCCCATATTTGCAGGGGACCGATAGCATTCCCGTTGTCGCCAGCAGGACAGGAGGACTCACAGCGTCCTGTCTCTACTTCCCACACAGCAGATTCCAGCGCAGTGGGATTAGCACCTAAAACAAAAGAAAGAAAAAGTGTAGTAATCATTTCAATAGTTGTTCTTTTCAGTTTTTATAATTTCAACCAACCACTTCTTATTGAGACATAAATTCTCAACTTCTTTCTTGGTTAATTTTTGTCCCGGCACATAATCCACCGAATTAACGATGTTAGTGACTTCAAACGCTTTAGGATTCTTTACAGGAACCTTCTTCCATGTAAATGCGCGACCTTTGGGGTTGCCCTTACTTATTGGGACTTTCTTATCCACAACAAGTCGGTTACTGTCAAAATTAACTGTGATTTTCTTTTCGTTCATAATATACCTTTGTAATCTAATGTAATCTAACACGCCTGGAGGGACTCGAACCCCCGACTGCCGGATTAGAAATCCGATACTCTATCCAACTGAGTTACAGGCGCAATACGAGGTGGACGGGACTCGAACCCGCAACCACCGGCTCGACAGGCCGGTATTCTAACCAATTGAACTACCACCCCAACATAACTAATATTACCTAATGCGCTTGCCATTACCACTTCTAGAAGTACGAGCAGGGGCGTTACCCTTCTTTCTCTTTGATCGCCGGGGAGAACCAACTTTAATCATGTTATTTACATGAGTATCATATTGTGCATCTTTTTTTGCCATTACGATAAGATCCTATGTGGTAAGTTTTAAAGAAGGACTTGTATCCCCACCCACATCCCCGCCCACAGGACCACTTGATGTAGGAACAACTATACCAGACCCAATAGTAGTTTGATATTTGTTAACAACATCATCATTACCATCCACCACATACATGATATGATTCTTGGAAATAATTACACCTTTATGAATTTTTGCATAGGGAAGCCATTCGGCAAGACCCAACTGTCCTGCACCGGTAGGAACAAGCATGGCTGCCCTTGAAATTTTATAATTGGTTTCGTCTTCAAAAAGTTTACAAATCAATTCAAGTCCGTTTGGAAGACCTATTATTTTTGTACCTACTAGTTCCATTTCCATTTTTAGAATCCTTTTTCTTTTTGCCGAAAGCCTTTTCCCAGTTCTCGGCATATTTTTTACTATCCACTTTGCGATATTTATCGCCTTTTCCTGCTTTACCATCTACCATCTCTATCTCCAAAAACCCCCTGCCCGGAGGCAGGGGGCGTGAAGTATGTTCGTTCCCAGTGAGAGCCACTCACTCAAGCCGTAATGAATCTTACATCATTTTCACCCGAAGGTCACAGAAGGCTTTGTACTCGGAGGAACGAGATTAAAGTGCCGGGAAGGATTTAACATTTACCTTCAACTTTCGGGGCCTACTAGTTGTATTTCCCTACTTGCACCACGATTGAATCGGTTAGACTCTGCTAAACCCTTTTGGGCATTCACACCCCACCACAGGGAACCGCGTACTTTACTTCGCATGACAAAAAGTTGTTCAGTCACCGGCGAATGTCGGTAGCGAACCGACAAGGTTTTATTCACTTTTTAAATGGGCCGCAATGGGGTTGCCCCCACCACGACCACTTGGGGGGATCAGGAGATCAGTCGCCGTAGGTGTAAGACGGGTCAACCAACTCAACAGCCTTGAGGAAGTATCGGGTCTTACCACTGTTCGTGTCTTCCGTCACGATGCGCCAGTTACCGTATGCTTCAACCTGATCCTTGATGGATGAGATGGTTGCACGGAAGTTGCCGCAGTTGAACCGCGAAGATGCCTCGTTGCTCGTCAGACCCTTGCCGGTCATGAGGTAGTTGAGGATTTTGCGCTTCATAGTCGGACGGTTAGAAGTAGCAGTTGTCATAGTAAAAAACTCCAAAAAACACCGGAGGACTTAAATGAATCGCGGGAACACTCCGGTTCGTTCCGTTGATTTGATACGAGTATTATAATCTATACTCGCTAGTTTGTCAACCCTGTTTCGCTAGGGTTTTTAATTTTTCTTTTGTTGTTCATTTCAAAAGAAAAGAAAAGTTAAGGGAGGATTTCATAGACAATGGCCGAGGACTTCCCGAAACTATACCATCGCTCGCTGTTTTAAGACTGTCGATTGTCGTCCTTATAATAATCCTTGAATATAATCCATTTAATGCCCCCGATAGGACTTGAACCTATGACTCACGGCTTAAAAGGCCGTTACTCTACCAACTGAGTTACGAAGGCGAAAACGGGTTTTTGATTAAACTGGAGGAACCCTGGGAAACCCCCACATCCGTAGATCACTGTTTGTATTTCGCCTTCGACATACGAGTATTATATCATACCTCATGGTCTGTGTCAACCCGTTCATCTAAATCAAAAAAGAAAAACAACGAGTTCTATTTCTTTTATTAATTATATTCCTTTTGATTTGGAAGGGGTGCTTCGTAATAAATATCCAACCCCAATGCTTTCGCCAAATGCCATTCTGCTTTTGCACCACGACTCTTTTCCCAATCGCTCATCATATAGATGGCGGTGCAATCTTCACATATAGCAAGTAAATCTCTTTTCAGTGCATCCCGCATAAACTCACGATCTTCATAATCGGTTGCAGGATCAAACTCAATATGACCATTCGGTGGCGAACCATCCTGTCTATCCATCTCAGCAGGATTGATTACTTCCCATCCTTGCTTTTTAAGGACTTTTGCTTGTCGGTCAAATGCAGGAAAGTTTCCATCTTTATGACCACGCATCGGGCCTGCAATATAAATTGTAGGTTCTCTATTCATTTGCTTTATTGTAGCATGTATTGGAGGGAAGTCAAACATAATTTCACTCCTAGTTCAATACGTCAAGAATATTAATCTTCGGGTCATGATGTTGAATATTCTGTTCTTCTATCCACCTATATGTTTCTCTTATCCCGTCAATTAATTTACCTGTTGGTTTCCACCCTATCATCTTTTCAATAAAAGCATTTTCTGAATTTCTACCACGAACACCCAACGGACCATCGATGTGTTGTCGGTGTATTGTCTTCCCCGCAACCTCCGCAGCAGTATCTACAAGTTGATTAATTGTCACCATTTCATCCGATCCAATATTAACCGGTTCAGAACAATCACTTTTCATCAATATTCGAATACCATCTAAACATTCATCAATATAAAGGAACGAACGAGTTTGTTCCCCATCCCCCCATACCTCTACTTTTCCACCGTCCTCTGCCTCTGCTACTTTACGACACATTGCTGCGGGAGCCTTTTCTTTACCATTATTCCATGCACCATATGGTCCATAAATATTATGAAATCTAGCAATCCTACATTCCAAACCATAATTTCGTGAAAACGACATATAGACCCTTTCACTGAATAGTTTTTCCCAACCGTATTCACTGTCAGGATTTGCAGGATACACAGAGGCTTCTGTGCAATCGGGATTATCAGGATCAAGTTGATTGTGTTCTGGATAAACACATGCTGATGAAGAATAAAATACCCGGGGCTTATTATGAAATTCAGAACAAACTTTTGCTACATTTAAATTGATCATTGCAGAGTTATGCATGACATCTGCATCATGCTCACCCGTAAAGATATATCCTGCTCCCCCCATATCAGCAGCCAACTGATAAACCTCGTCAAATCCTGCACCCAACGCAGCACGAGTATTAGATTCGCTTCGTAAATCTAACAAAAGAAAATCATCTGCTTCTGTTTCTTTATGTTCATGATGTGTAATGTCAACACCACGAACCCAGTAACCTTCTTTCTTCAAACGAGACACCAAATGTCCACCAATGAAGCCGCCCGCACCACATACCAATGCTCTTTTCTTAATATCCATTATATTACTACACCTTTCCATGAAATATTCGTGTATTTACATTGCAAATTGCACTTGTGATGCTTTCCAAAGTTTTCCATCTCTTCTAAAAGATTATTTTTATAAATTGAACTATATCCATCTTCTATCCAATTTCCCAATCGATACTCTGGAACCCCCCGATTTTCCGTACACCAATATGTATATCCGTCTGCACAGAAAATAACTGCTTTCGTTGGCCCAAAACATTTAGAATAATATTCTTTTTTTGTGTTTTTATTTTCAATAAACAATTTCTCTTTTTCAAAGGCAGACAAGAACACCAGCCCTCTTTCTTCACTATATTTTTTAAGCCTAGAACGAACACCATCCCAATCGGTAATAGGAGTAATTATATGACCGTCTTTAAAATGAGCGATCCTAGCAAAAAACTCATCAAAGCCATTTTCAGAAGCAAAATCAATTGCGTCTTCCATGTGTTTCCATGTATTGTTATAATCGGTTATTAAATATTTAAAAGTCGTCCGAATTCCCATCTCTTTTAACACAGGAACAACTTTTTTAACATTGTTCAAAACATAATCTAAATTATGTTTTCGAATAGCAAAATAACTTTCATGATCTACTGCATCAATATCGATGCCGATCCAGTCGGGATGATTTTCTTTTGTGACATTCAATCGATGCAGCATTGTTCCATTTGTTATCACACCAACTTCTGCATTTTTCTTACAGGCTTCTTCTATTAACTTAGAAGCATCTTTAGATACCAATGGTTCTCCGCCGCCTGAAAATACTATTTTTCCTACTGTATCGGGCA
>Ga0098033_1001076_pt1 | contig 11596 bp, 11 predicted proteins | sample 1_EtaG_FD_75049 | JGI IMG/M metagenome (GOLD analysis project Ga0098033, IMG submission 75049) | Marine viral communities from the Subarctic Pacific Ocean - 1_ETSP_OMZ_AT15124 metaG | ecosystem: Environmental > Aquatic > Marine > Oceanic | place: Pacific Ocean | collected 2015-01-07
ACATAAAACCATTGCTGTTTCTACTGGCTGTGCGATTACTCTCGAACATACATTTTTTAATGTATTAAGGGCTTTAAGTCCCTGTTCTTTAAGAATAGTTAGCATTTTCGTTCCTCCTTTTTAGATTTTAGTTGTTTAAGTACTGTCTGGTTTATAAAATAATTCAATTGCTTGCTGGATATCTCGGGGAGCTACTTTTTTTCTTTGATTGCGGATAATTCGAGTTCTATAATAGTGTTTCATATAATTATCGCTGACTACATACAGAGATCCGTTAACATTATCGATGATTCCCGGACTTAAATCACATTTCCCAACTCCAACATCACCTGTCCGGTGAAAGAACTCTCTATCATCCTTCCTTACTGTAACATCCTTTCCTACATAAAAAGCAAACCAGCTCATATACTATAAATAGTTTTTTAAATCAATATTTCATTCTAAAAGACAATCTCTAATCAATTTGATTTTGTATACTTGTTCATTATCGAGGGTGATACCCAAATATATGCCAAAAACTACGGAGGAAATAATAGAACCCATCAAGCAGCCTGCAAAGAATATCAGATTTGCTCTAACAAGCTTGAAAAGGGTCTTCATTTAAATATATAGGTCACTTTCTGCGATCATAACCGTAGCCACCCCTGAATTTTGGGCCTTCATAACGGAAACCGTGAATCCCTCAGAGGTCCAAATACACCCAATGGGATCACATTCGGGTTCTTCGGGGATTTGTTCAAATATTCTAGCTGCTACGTTGTTAATCACATCAACTTTAGCCTGATTATCGATTAAAAAGACGAAAACTATCTGTTTGAGGTCTAATTTCTTGTTTTTTGGCTTAGAATAGACGTAAATTACGCCATCTGCGCCACTTCCCATCAATTTTACGGTATTATTCGCGTAAGTTCGGGATGGTGAGTAGACATATAGCTTACCTTTAAGCTCTTTAGCCTCATAAAACTGGATAAACTCCATTTTTTTACCCGGTTGGGGGTTATTTAGCAGTGTTTCGGCCAATATATTCATATTTTGGTAGTTATTTAGCAGTTTTGGTGCTGAAAATGCGTTTTGAGGGCAAAAAAGCAGCAAAAACAGTAAAAATGGGGTAAATTTAGTCATTATTCGTCCTATTTGGGGTAATTTTATCATTCAATATAGCCAGTTCCGACCGCTTCCCAGAACATATGCGTCTCAATCGATACATTGAAGTCATATGAGGGAAAGTGGTCAAATGCAAATTTGCTAACCCTATGGCGCTGGAAATGGACACTTGCAAGGGCCCCAGAGGGCAGTTTAGAGGCATATTCGGCTGGTATATGCATATTCCCACTATCAGCGCCCATACAGGCGATATTGCCCAAGTAAACACCACTAGTGGGGTTGTATGTGGCCACCATTATCATAAAGTCATCATCACTTCCGTTGGGGCCCCATGAAAACGACATACCCGACCTAAAAAGTGTTACCGCGAAGGCGTATGAGGGGTCGACCCATAGTAATTCATATGGTTCGATGTAATCAAAGCCATGTATGCTGGTAAAAGCGTCTTCTATAAGGACTTTATTGTCTGTAAGGTATAGATCGTGAGTGGTATCTCTATTATAGTTGGTTTCGTCCATATAGCCTGTCGTATACCGATAGCTAGAGGGAGATACTATCCCTTGTGATTGCATGGCGCCACTAGACCATCCGCCGGTGAAGTCAATCTGGGTTCCGACACTCACTTGTGCAAGATCGGGAGGGTATGCTTGGTTATAATTGGATACACAATGCCCTCTCTCTGGCAACGCCGTTGTCCACGAGCCTAGTATGGGACGGTGAAAGAGTGATTCCATCCTCACATCCACTTCGCGGGGCTCATTGAAACACGTTGGACACGCAACTTGACTAAGAGAATACTTTAAATAGCCCCCTATAGCTTCATCGGGCGGATCCACGGGTGAACCAGTGTCCATCACGGTATCTGAAGCAGTGTCCTCAAACACTCTGATTATATTATCGTTTCCACACGATGCAAGAAGGACTGTTAGGACCATTAAGAGCGCGCAAAATGCAAGTAAGCCCAAATGGCCAGTTATTTGTTTCATATGATTCTCCTTTGCATATATAATAACCTACAGGCATGAGTGTGTCAAGAAAAAACTTCAATATTTCTATTAAAGGCTAAAATTGGAGAAAGGAAGGGATAAATCGAGAGAGTGTTGGGAATCTCGCAGGGCCAACTTACTATCATGTTTTATTCTGGGAAATTTGGGGAAAAATATATGGAACTCCTTACTTCCCAAGCTCAAACATGAAAAGAGCCAAACAATTACTATATAAACTCTCGATTTTTAAATATTAAAGAACATAGAATCTCCATGCGCTCCGATATCTCCCTATCCGTCTCCCATATGCGTGTTTAAAACCTTAATATAACATAACATAACTATGTAAGAATGTCAACTTTTATTTGAAATAATCTTCGATATTGTACTTTTTAAGTAGTTTTTTGAAGTCTTCTTTGTTATCGAGGCCCATAAATTTCATTGCCTCGGTTTTGGTCCTAGTTGCAGCCATAGAGTAGATAAGAGCCGCTGAATCGACCACTGGTTTCAGTACATACCAAAGATTGAAGCCGTAAAGTCGATTTTCCACTGGTTTTGTCGCTAACTCCAATTTTACCGCGATTATCTCTTCTAAAGACAGATTATTCAACATTACTTCGAATTCATCGGATATTTTACTGTCTTTTCGTAGTTTATTGAGAATACTATAATTTTTGTTAGATCCTCGGTTTTTATTTGTGTTTTTTCGCTTTTTTTGCCACTGAATTCGTTTGGGCATTAGAAATCCAAGTCTAGTTCTTCTTCTGGGGCTTCATCGCCAAATCCTAAATCATTTTCATCAGATTCTGCGCTAGGAACGTCTGTTGTCAAATTACTTTCGGAATCCATGTATTGTTCGGCCATAGAAGCATGTGCGATGAGATTTTTTTCTAAATAAATTGCAAACAACTCTCTTTCTGCAATATTTTGTTCTTGACCTTCAATGTTCACTTTTACAACATTATCTGGGACTCTTTCATAAAATCTTCTTAGTGCAGCGCCAAAACCCTTGTATGTTTCATTTGCGAAGTTTCTAACGGCATCTCTTTCAACTTCTGTGTCGGAATTGAAGACTTCATCATCTTCTTCCTGAAGTTGTTCCTCTCCGGGTGCCACCTCTTCTTCATCTCCAAGAACACCACCTTTTGCGTCTAAGTCGTCCATAGTTACTACTATTGGACCATCATCTTCTTCTGTTTCCTCTTCAGCAGTGTCTAGTTCTGTTTCTTTGGCCTTGAGTTCTTTACCGGGATCTAAGAGAGGCTCCAGATTCATATCCATACGACTCATATCTTCTTTTGCAAGATCCAAGATGTGCTGTAAGAATCTTTCTCTATCTTCTTTATTGGAGGATAAAGTCATGTATGCTGCTTTAAAATTCGAAGTTGGCTTATATACTTGATTTTTAATAAATTCTGAAAGAACATTCAAAGAAGTATATGGATATATCGTTTGTTTGGCAGTTTCTTCTTTTAGAAGGCTCCGAACCGCTCTTCGTAGCATCTGTTCTTCTTTGAGTACTTTCTTTTGGGTTTTTCGGATTGCTTTTCGAACTATTTCTCTTAATAGCTGTTCAGCCAGAATATCCTCTCGATTGGTCATATATGTACTTCCTTTTTCTTCTATTATTGTAAATAGTTTGTAATTTTTGTTTTCTTGCCGAATAAGAGTTTCTTCCTCATTTGCGGCGCCGGAGTATCCTGATACGCTTCCTCCAGCCATAGAGGACATTTCTTCCAACTCTTCTTCTTCAATTTTTGCAGAACACATTTCCTCTGCTTGGTCAACTGTCAATTCGTCTGGATTTTTTATTTGAGCACAGGCCCATGTTCTTTGTTCTTCGGAGGATACTTCGTTCAAGACTTCCTCAACCAGTGTATACAAAAAAGGGAGCGAGAATGATTCTCTCACCTCCTCTGAGGGGCCTGATGATAATAGTTTCAGCACTCCCTCATGATCAATATTTGATGGTAGAAAGTGTTTAAATAAATTTGTAAGCTCTTGATCTCCCTCAAGGGCCATTAATGCAAGATGGCGCATATCGGATCCATGAATGTTCATGGGATCCTTTCCTTTTTGTATACTAGGAAGGTTATTGCGCGCAAAATCTTCTAAAGCACTTAATAACTCTTCATAATCATCTGTATGTCTTTCCGGAGGGCATGCGGACGTAACAACTTTTATTTCATCCCCTCTCACTTTTTTGGCGTAGGCAGCAGCGTTATCCCACCGAACCTCATCACCACCCTTTGTGCTACATCCTAGCATAATTGTTGTGCCTGGTGGAGCCAGCATTGGATCTTCTAAAAATTCAAAAACAGCACGAACTGGAGATGGAGAATCTGTTATTTGAACATTTTCAGTTGGAATCCCATACAGTTCCCATATTTTTTTGGATATCTCTGGGGTTATTTCTTTGGTTCCAACTCTTCTCTTAGAAGATTCTGATTTGGGGCTTGAAATAAGAACTTTCATAATATCTGATTGATTCATTAAACTAGTTGCCGCAAAAAGGTGGCCCCTCGTAGGAGGGCGAAAAGCGCCTGGAAATAAAGCTATAACTTGATTTTTCTTCTTTTGAGGCGCGGTGTATCCAGAATCATCATTAATAGAGAATTCTCTTAATGAGTCAGCGAGGGATTCTCTGAACCCAGATACCATGCCTCCCACGATAAATTCACCTGTTATTTTAACGGGATTGGGACCAAATGACTTATGTCTTATAACAACTCCCTCGTGGCTCGTAACATCGCCCATGGGGCTTGTAAGCGCCTTTAAAACATCGTTTCCTAGTTGTCGAGTTGCGTGATAAAATACTGCGGCCTCGATAGCTGGCTGTACGTCTTCTTTATTTGGGATAAAAGAGGTTATCGGAGTTCCGTTTAAGATATTGAGATAAACTTGTTTACTCAATGCTGCGATTTTCTTAAGTTTATCACCATCTTGTATTTTAATATCAATCCCTTTTGGGTTTTGGCTCTCCTGAAGCCATTCCCCAAGAGACTTGGTTATTTCATCTTCTTCACTGAATACAACGGTTAGGGGTTCGCTAAGGGTACCCGAAAAATCAATGTCCATCTCTTCTATTTTGGAAGTTGGGACGGAAGTGAAGACTTCAAAATTCTTTTCTGCTGCTACTGGTCTTAGTTTTTCTGCAAACCTCTCTAGAACAGCCGGGTCGTATCCAACTTCAATGCTTGGGCCCGTTGCCCCTTCTGGTCTTTTCGTACCTGGGCGAGTAACACCTGTCCTTTGGTTCGTTTTTTGATAAAACTCGTTAACACCATGAATGGCTAAGAAGTTTTGATCATACTGGGTGACGTTTGTGGTACCTACTACATATTCTGTGTTGAGAAATATAGAAGGGTTATCCCACATTCCAAGTTCTTGTAATTCTGATTTAACATCTTCAATGGAAGTGTTCAAAATGGTCAACAAATCGCTGACGGCCGACAACATTCCGTGGCCTTCCGGAAATCTTTCACCTACCCTAGCGATAGTGACGCCCTCAATATCAATAGGCTTTGTAGACCCTCTGTCTACGGCAAATTGTTTGTTGTCCTCATCGCCTACAACTTTAAAGCTGACATTTACACCATCTATTTTCACTGACATAGACTCAGCCGAAAGGATATCTGAGGCTGATTCAAAAAAGTCAATTAGATCAGATCCAGTTTTTACAAATGGTAAGTCAAAAGGATGAGCCATGTGTCCTGCTGCACCTCCCATTTTAATCTCCCTTTTGTTCTTCTAACAACTTAACATGTTCTTCAAGAACGTGCAACTTTTCTTCCAATCTTCTTTGATTTTTTCTTACTTCTCTAAGATGATCCATGGCAACTTCGAGTCTTTGTCTCTCTGTTACTGTTTTTGGCTTCAGGCTCTCCAATATTTCTCGGAGGGCCCGAAGGTGCGCGGCGCCGGTGGGTTGTACCCACTCTTCCATTATAAATCGTCTTGTTAAGTTTTTCAAATTCATTATTTTGTTTTACTGGAGGTTTTCTTTCTGGAAATTCTTCTTCGCTTAGGAGCAGGTGGATCTGGATCCATAACGATTTGGACCGTCTCTTCTGGATCGGCAAAATCGCCCTCTACTATAAGTGTAGCTGATTCGAGCGCTTGGGCCTGCTCTATTCGAGCTTGTTCTAGTGCTTCTGCCACAAGTTGTGCAGCCTTTGCAGCATCCTCTGTTCTTTGCTTTGCTTCAGCAGCAGCGACACGCGAAGCTTGCTCTGCTGCAAGTTTTGCAGCCTTTCTTTCTCTTCTCTTTCTTGGACTAGCCATGATTAACTCCTTTTAAGTCTAGTACTATAAATAGTTTGTTTTTTCGTTTATGGCGCGGAGTTTCTTACATTGGTGACTATTGTTTCAACTTGTGACTCAATAGAAGATTCAATATTAAGTGATTTAATTTGTTCTTTTATTTGTTGCCTGGAGGCCGCAGTGTCTTTTAAATATTTCAATTCTTCTAGTTTATTAGAGATCTGGTTTATAATAACTTCGCTATAAACTAAGCCTTCCTTGATATCGTGATAAATTATTTTTCTATCTTTCTTTATAAAAGCTTCTTGCAGTTTTACTTTTGTATGTTTTGAATCAATTGTCGCATCAGTAAGTCTGTGCTTGTTTTTATATAAATTTGGCTGCCTATCTTTTAACTTAATACCTGCTTGGATCTCTCTAATCTCTTTGTCTTCTCGTGCATATAGTTTCTCTGCTTTTTTGACATTAGATGCTGCTTTTGCGGCCGCAGAGAAAGGTATTTGTTTGTTGCTAGAAGGTGCCATCTCGTAGTCTGCTAATTTATATGTGTTTATTGTGAAATTGGAGGATACTAGGGGTGGTTTTATTTTTTCTATTATGATTTCCCTTGTGGTTTGAGCAGATTTGCCGGCGCTGTCTGTAACACTATAAGAAAGGGTGTAACTTCCCAAAGAATTATAATTAATAACCTCGCTGCCTGTGATGATGCTTTCAGTCATTACAAATTCTGTGGGGGGATCCGCGAGATCGTTGGGTTCTCCGTTATCGATATCAGTTATCGCGAAGGCTCCAGGTTTTCGGGGTGTCGACCCGATAGGAACCCTAAGCGGATTTGCTCCTCTAAGAGTTATTATTGGATAACCAGATGGCGCGGTAATCACTAGTTCTCTTGTAATAGTTGTTTCGTTGCCTGAAGAATCAGAAGCAATATAAGAAATAATTTCTGAACCAATTATAGAAGTGTCGATTGAGGCTGGATCTGGGAAAATTGATACTGAAACTACACCATCAACTGCATCCAATGCTGTAGCACCGGGATCATTCCAAGTTGAGTTTTGCTCTATTATTTCTGGATTATTACCATTAAGAGTTATTATTGGACCGTCTTCATCCGGTGGGATCACAGCATGTATCACCTCTAAAACTAACCCGTCTTGGTATGATAAACTTGGTGAATGAGTTACTTCTAAAACTAACCCGTCTTTTGTGCCTTGGCTCATGTTTTAAAATCCTAGTTTTTATTTTTAGTTTGGATCATCATCGATTAGAAAAGCTCCGTTAATTGCAACAGGTGTTTGATGAACCGCGTTTTGGGTAAATCCTGGATTTTCCATGATTGTATCAATTTCTGTAGAGGTTAATAATATATTTGTAAATTTGCCAGTACTTTGTAGGGAGGTGTATGTTGGCGCCTGAATACCTTGGGCGCCATTGTTAATAGTTAGGTAAGAGGTTAATCTATTCAGATTTCCAGAACCTAGATTATAGGATATCTGATTAATCGCTATAACCTCGTCAAATGTCTCTACTGGAATATATAAAACTACCAAATCATTAGAACTAGTAGTTGTTTTCAAATAATTGTTGTCACCAACCTCATAAAGATCTTCGCCAGTAGCATCATTTCCATCCTTGTCTGTCCACCCGATGTTAAGTGTCGATGCGCCTGGTGCTGCCTTTAGTCCGTGAATATATAACTCTCTGTCGCCATCGTCAGATGCATCATTATAAACAAAGATGTGATCGTAGTATGTCTCATCTGATGCTGGACTGCTGGGAGAACTAAATTCTATTGCTGAAATAGTATCGCCGCCAGTGCTGGGATCCCAAATTAGGAGCCCAGGCATGCCTGACGAACATAATTGACCATTATAATATATTTCAGTGATGGCGCCAACGTCTATCTTTATGGATATTCTGTGCCATACATCTTGTGTTAATAAGGCTATTGGATCTAATTGAGTTATTGTACCATTAACATCTTTGATGTTTAATTGGGCAGTTGTAGTTTTCCCAGAACCGTTTTTATCAGTTGTTAAATAACACCCACCAAATTTAAAGAAATCTCCGTCGTGGTCATTCCAAAATTTACCTGTAAATTTCACATAAAATGAAATCCATCCGCCAGAGTAAATCTCAAAAAGTGACGGCTGTCCTGGTATATACGGAGTTTGAAAAGTTGTAGAGTATTGCATTATTTTTAAACATCTTTCTCCGCCTCCAGTTCCGTTTAGTGGCTGCGCTGAGTCTAGATACGAGGTATCAACAAACGCAGAATTAGAAGATATCCACCCTGCATCTAAATAACTTTGCGTTGGAGCATTTATCTCCCATCCCCACGACCATACTAATGCCATTTTATATTTCTCCTTATCTAAGTAGTCTCTTCATTAGTCTATCATGCAATCTTGTATTGCGTCTGCTAAATGCTTCATAGAGCGTTTTGGTTCTAAGACCATCTTCCCACTCTCTAAAGCACATATTGCCTTCAGTATAGGCTTCTCTCTCCATTTCGTTGAGATGCTCATCTCTCTGGGCATATCCTTCTCCCATGTCTCTTTTTTCATCAAACTCACCTCGCTCATTTTGAACATGGTGAACTAGTTCGTGCGATATCGATCTCATAATGTCTTTCGGGTGACGATTCGTAACATATACTGTAATTCCGCGACTTTGAGGATCATAATGTGCCGTTTTGCCTAGTAGTTTAGCAGCGTTTTCGTCATCATGCTGGAGGGTTATGCTTGAGGGGTATTCAGAAAACCCCATCTTCTCTTTAGCAAAGGGACAGAACTCTTTTAGAAGATCTTGGATCTCTTGTATATTTTCTAGTTGTGAATTATTGATTATTTTCATTTAAGAAATTTTTCCATCAGTTTGGCGTATATTTCTTCATCCTTTTCTCTACGATAGGATTCGTGGAGTCTCCCTGTTTTAATTTTTTGATTGTTTTGTGATTCCTCGAAATACGGTATAAACTTTCCCTTCTTCTTCCTCTTCGCGATGAGGGCTTGTGCCTCCGGTGAGATGGCAGAATCCGGAGAGCCACCTGGGTCACCAAGCGGTATAAACTCTCCTTTCTTCTTCACGATGAGGGCTTGTGCCTCCGGTGAGATGGCGTCATTCGGGTCGCCGCCTGGGTCACCAAGCGGTATAAACTTTCCCTTCTTCTTCCTCTTCGCGATGAGGGCTTGTGCCTCCGGTGAGATGGCGGACTTGGCGCCCTTGTTGTCAGGATTTTTTTCTGTTGCTTCATTTTTTGCTGCTTTTTTTGCTTCTTTTTCTGCTTTTTTTGCTTCTTTTTCTGCTTTTTTTGCTGCTTTGGCTTCGAGTTTTCTTAATTTATATCTTTCTTTTAATCTATTTTTAAGAGCTTTTTCACTAAACGGTTCGGGATCAATCGTGAATTCTTTATTACCACCTTCGGGATTAAATACACGGGCGAAGAAGCCGCGCCCCTCGAAGGCGCCCATAACGGCTTGCATATATCTATGCCGGTATTGGTTCGGGCCCGTTAATGCATCTCTTTTATCTACCAGATCTTGAGCGGTTTGATCACCGTAGAAGAAACCCTCCCCAGGCTGTCTTTGGTCTGTGTATCTGTCAATTCCAGGAAAGAGCCAAAGAAAGAAGGGCATCTCTTCCGGTGGTATCACGGGACGGTCACCCTTATCGCGTGATTTCGTCAATTTCACGATTGCAGCTTCAATTAAATAATCCATTTGCTTATTTATAATTTCTACAAAGTTATCATTGATTTTTTTTATCATCCCCTTATCTGTTTGTTGAGTGAAGCGCAACTGATCAAAAGCTTCACCTGGAGTTTCATCGCCTTCCACAGTTTCAGTAAAAATGGTATCGAAACCCGTCATATGAAAATCTCTAGCTAGATATTGAGAGAACAGTGTGCCCCCGCCGCGGCCTACTTCATTGTTATCAACTCCTGGAGTTTCATTATTACGACTAACTCCTTTTCTAAGAAGCGTCTGAAATTGCCTGATATTGGATCTAAATTGTGTTCTATTCCCACCTAGCTCTTCTGGATCACCTCCAGTCGGAACTTCGAAGCGCATATTCGCCAGTTCTTGCAAGGCTTTTTCAGCATCAGTTGTAGCCGGCTTTTCAGCACTTGGGTCTATGTCGGCCGCGCGGTTATCATCAGTATCTGATGCATTAGCTTCTTTAGCCGCTGCCGCGGCCTGGGCAGCGCAGTGTTTCTTTTGTTGATCGTTCCAGCGGTTGCGCGCGCCGTCGTCACAATGGTACACAGCGCCGCCAGAGAGGCCCGTCTCACCCCCTTTTTCCTCAGAATCATCCACCATTCCGTCGCGCTTATAATCGTAACTGGCGGGACGTTCGTCGCTACTTGATGATCTCCTGCCACCAGTACTGTCAAATTTAACAGTATTGCTGGAGCCCCATATATTTAAAATCTTGAGAAGTTGGTTGTTTTTATCTGCATCGAGGTCCAGTTTCTTAATAAAGTCCATCAGGTGTTGTACGTTATTAGACTTCATAATGCGGTCTTTTTCTGAGTTGGATCCACTAAGAGTTACTTCCTCTTCTAACGGAATGTTACTATCAGAAGCTAATCCACATATTTTCATGATTAACTGTTGAACTTGCTCATCTTCAAGCCCAACTTTTTTAAGCATATTTACTAAAGACTCGGGGTTGGTAGGGGAGTCTAATCCATGTGTATATTGACCATCTGAACTAACTGTCCATTTACCCTCTTTGGAAGTTCCACCTTTACAATCTGGTGCCTTGATAGGTTGTTCATCGCCTCCAACGGGCCCAGCTATGTCTCTCTTAAGCTTATTAGTGATCCAGCCGATGGCGCCTTTATTTTGCTTGCCTTTCACGCGGTGGGGTGCAATTATTTCTTCATCGCTAGCGAACCCCTCTTTGAGAAAGTTTTGAAACTTTTCATTCATCTGATTATCATCTTTCTTTTTCATTTTACATCCTCGGAGGCTCTTAAGACCTCTAATAAAAATTCCTTTACTTCTCTATCTTTTAAGACAAAAACCTTAGCAGATGGCAATAAACGATTACCCATTTTAACTTCTCCAATACTTAGTATTATACCTAAATAGTCGTCATTAAAAGGATTTGTTAAAACAATATCTCCTATATTGAATTTTTCTTTTAGTTTCTCGCCTACAACATACATTTTAAGCTTTAACCGTGTTTTATTCGTAAGGGTTAAAATCTCTAGAATCTGTATGTTTAATGCCTTG
>Ga0098033_1001077_pt1 | contig 11592 bp, 14 predicted proteins | sample 1_EtaG_FD_75049 | JGI IMG/M metagenome (GOLD analysis project Ga0098033, IMG submission 75049) | Marine viral communities from the Subarctic Pacific Ocean - 1_ETSP_OMZ_AT15124 metaG | ecosystem: Environmental > Aquatic > Marine > Oceanic | place: Pacific Ocean | collected 2015-01-07
CAACATTGGGAGAGGGGTAGCCACGTCTATCGGGGCGCTGCGGTTCGTGGTGGGGGCGTTTGTGCCCGGTGCTGCCGACATCGAGAACGTCGACGTAGAGCAGCCGCCGCTGGGCCCCGAGGAGGTGCTTCATTCTCACGCCACTACGGAGCGCGCTGAGGCGATACTGAACTTCAGGGCCGAGGTTTCTTTGCGGGAAGGCGTCGAGGAGCAGGTCGCCTACGAGAAGAAGCTGCGCGAGGCCTCCTCAGGGTAATCACGCAGGAGGAGCATTCGGTCACGCGGCCCCTCTTCATGCAGCCTCGGCAGCGGTGGACGGCTTCTTTGGAGAGCACCACCGAAGCCGGCTGGATAGCCATCGAGGCCTGGGCCCGAGACCCGCCGAGTCCCCACTCGACGCCCCAACCAATGACGACGCCAAGGGCCAGGGCTGCTCCGAGAGCGACGGCGGCGAGGGCCACCCGTCTCACAACTGGACTTCTCCGACACTGGGGGCGCCGTACTTCTCCTCGAAGATCAGCCCGATCTCGGTTTGACGAACGCTGCCGAACTCCACACCCTTCACCCGCCAGGCCGAGTCTTTCTGGTGAACCAGGACGCCGGGCTTCACGTGGACGGCTGCCACCCCTCCCAGTTCCACCCGCGCTATTATTCCTCGGCCGGGGATTGTGTTCAGGCTCTTTACCCTCATGGAGAGGGAGCGTAACACCTGGGGAGAGCCCGGTCTAGCGTTCGAGGAGGTCGTCGAGGTCCGGTCCGGCCTCGCTCTCGGGTGCCGGCGGGACCATCCCAACGAGATCGGGGGTGGACTGCCCGATGTGGCTTCGGGCCTCTTCTCGTTGTTGGGGGCTGACATCCTCAAGAAAAGCGTCGCGCCAGCGTTCCGGAAGATGGATAGCGTTGAATAGGGCGCCCAGTTGGCTCCCGCGAAGCTTTGGGGCTACTTCGAGGAGTTCGCGGAGGACCGGCTCCACATCATTTCCCGCGAAGTACTCTTCTTGGAGGCGGGTGACAGTCTTCTCCCATTGGTTGAAGAGAGCCTTCCCAATGTCCGGAGACGTCCATTCCACCTCCGGGTTATCCATCAGCAGTTTCACGGTGTCCCCCTCCCACCAATCCTGTAGGAGCCGGGCCTCGCGTAGATGGGGGGGAAGCAGCTCTGCGTCGATATGTTTTGCCCAGTCCGGAAAGGGCGCGTCGGGGTCTTCGTCGTATTGCTCGCGGGCGACTCGCTTGGCGGCCAGTTCCGGGAACAGTTTGTACAGGCGAGGGATCTGGGACGCCGCCCGCTCCACGGCGTCCATGGTGGCGGGAGAGAGGTCGTCTTTAGTTTGTGCCAGCCAGGTGGCCACGGTCTCCCGCGCTCGGTACTCTTGGGAGTTGCGTAGGAACGCCGCGGCAGGGGCCTCCAGCAATCGGCCCGCGACCCTTATACCTGCGGGGTCTATCTTTCCCCATCCGCTTTCCAGCTCGGAGGCAAGCTTCCGAATGAGGAGACCGGTTGAGACGGACGGGATGAGCTTTTTGGCGAGCGCCGAAAGACCGGGGGCGTTGCGTCGGACCGCGTATGCGAGCACCCGTATCTCCTCGTCGAGATCCAAGTCGAACTGCTCTTCTTCGCCGGGGCCCAAGGTGAGGCCCAAGTTGGCCAGGAACTCGTCCCGGAAGTCTGGCTGACGAGACGCCTCCGTGAGCGCCTCTTGGCGTCCCTCTGGTTCGGCGGTCAGGATCGCGTTGGTGGCGAAATAGCGAGTGGTGTCCACGAGGGGACGGAACAGGTCCACGTCTCCCTTCTCCCAGTGTTGAGGGAGCAGGTAGCGTAACTCGTGCTCTATTTCGTCACCAGGGTTCTCAAGCACGAAAGCCACGGCCTTCTCCTTGCCGTGTGTGGCGACGAACTGGGCCGCCTTCTCTTTTTTCCTTTTTCTTTCGGCGTCCTGTTCCGCCTGCATCTGCCGCTGGGCCCCGCCCCCGTGGACCAGTTCCCCGAGTTCCTCTTCCTCGGGGTCTTCCTTTTTCGTCCGGAGGGTTGTCTGGGGCCACGTATCCTCGTGGTCGTACGCTGGGTCGCCAAACAGCGCCCCGGGCGACGCCTTCTCGATGGCGTTCACGGCTGCGGTGGGGAGCACCCCGTCGGGCTGTTTCTGGTTGGTGGAGGAGCGCACCTCCACTTTCCCGTCCTGCCGCCCCACGATTACCGCCACTTTGTCTCGGGGGTCGGGCCCCACCAGCACGAAAACGTCGGAGCCCAACTCTTCGTGGTAGTGGCGGAACTGGTTCTCCTTCATCGCCGCAATGCACCACCTGGTGTCTTTGCCGTAGCAGACAGAGGCGGTCGGAGAGAACACCCGATAGACGTTGTAGTCGGGCTCGGACAGGATAAGCTCCGCCCCCTGTTGCTTCCCCTCCTCGATGTCTTTGCGCGTGATCTTACCCTCGGCTCGTCGGACGGCTGAAAGAAGTTGACGGACCGACCGGAAGGCGTTGATGTCTCTTTTGTTCTTGTCCATCCGGGGTTGGGCCGCATGGAACCGGCTCAGGGCGTCGGTTACCTCTCGGGGTGACTCGCCTTTGGACACCTGGTCAGCTCCCCAGGCTAGGTAGGCTTGGCGCCCGGTCGGGTCGGCATCGGCTAGGAGTTTGATTTCGTCCTTTAACTCTGGGTACTTAGCCAGGGCGTCGGACTTCCTAGAGCCGAAGGAGGCCAGCCCAGCGTAGAGGGTGGCGTAGGATAGTAGGGGTCCCGCTTCCATCTTTCCTATGCGCCGGGAGGCCGGGATGGTACAGTTCTTGATCTTCGGCGCTAGATGTGGTTGTCTCCCGGCCATCATGAAAAATCTGGAATGGTCGATCAAACGAGGCGAAGTCTTCGCCGACGAAGCCGATCCCGAAGCAGTTGCCAAGATGAAGAGGGTCGGTGAGTTAGCGGACAAGGAGGATTTCAAAGCCGCCTTTGAACTCATGGGGAAGCTCACTTTTGAGGCTGATTCCGGAAATCTGGACCAGCCATGCCCGTTCAAAGGGAGCGTTATGTTCGACGTCGATCCCGCCGACCCCAGGCTGGCCTTCCGCGTTTCCAGCGGGAGCGACGGCAACGAAGGTGGCCTTTGTATCACGCTCGGCGTTCCATTTGAGCTTGAGCTGAAGGAGGACGCGGAAGACATGCCGGAGGCCGAAATCGACGCGTGGCTGTCTGACCACGGGGGGCCGTCGCTCGGGTTCGTCACGGCTGACGGGTGGGACGGCTTCCACACCTCGGATGGAGAAGACACTAGGTGCGCGGGAGCAGAAGCATGAGAGTATTTTCAGCACAAGAGATCCTAAACGCGTTCATCACTCAAACGGAGAGCACCGAGGACGCAGGCGCAAGCACTGTCTCGGTCGGGCTTCGGGGTGGCCTGTACGGCTACTTCCGAGTCACGGGCCCAAGCGACGGGCAGGCGTGTGTATTGATTGAGCGATACAACGGCGCGGTGCTCGTCAACGATGAGCGCATCGCAAAGAGGAAAGCGAAGATCGGCATCGTGCCCATCTTCAAGACTACCGGGAAGTTCAAATAGTCGGCATCGCGATTGAACCCGCCCGAACTGGCGCATTTGGTATCGGAGACGAAATGAAGAACTGGAAAGCAGCGTTAGCATTCAGTGTGGCTGCAGGCTTCGTCGGCTTCGTTGGCGGCGGTGTTTGGGGATATGGTGCAGCCGCCGAGGAATATACCAAGCAGTGCGAACGCCAAATGGTGATCTGTGGCTGCCCGTTAGACAAGCGCTGACGCTTCCCGACGGCACACGCACAACACGGCGCTGATTGGACACACCGCCTTGGAACTGATTTCTGGTTGCCTAGATGCGCGCTGCGGCCCGCGCAACAGTCACGATCGGCCCGCATGAAGTGCCTACTATCGATCAGCAACATGATCTTGCGGACTTGCGGCCCACTGACAAGTACATCTGGGAGAATCCCCTCGGAGCCGGTTCTGGTGGTGCCGGGAATTTAGGGGCCGTCAAATGGGGTCTAGCCCCGGCCCAGATTGCCGAGCGTTTTTCCACTGCAGCCGATCTGGTGGCCGCAGTCATAGACGCCTACGAGAAAGCTAGCGTGGACTGGTGATCTCCTAGGGTCGCGCACAAAAGCGCCGGGAGCGCCCTCGGGCGCTCCCTCAACTCCGTGCCACCGGGATTGGCAGGTTTTCACTCCGTCCCCGACTGGGAACAACGTGCGGGCCGCGACCGATTTTCAGTCGTGACGCCCCGGCTTTCCTTCGTCTGCCCGGCAGGATAGCACTTTGGCCCGGGCCTGCATCTCGTCCAGCGTCTCGAAGGCCAGGGCCGCAACCTCGGGAGGGGGGTCGCCCCACACCCCCGCAGTGTAGGTCCATGTCGACTGCCAGGCCCGGAAACTCCTTCCAAAGCGCCTCGCAGACCGCCCAACACCTAGGGCAATGATCGTAGAGAGACCAAGCGCCGTCGGACAGGAACTTTGCGCGGTGGTACAGATCCCGTTCGCGGATCTTCTCCCGGCACCCTGAACACACCCGCTCCTTTCGGGCCCGAACCCAATCGTAGACTTGGACGTCGGCGAAGTCGTCTAGCCCGCACATGGGCCCCCAAGCACACGTTCGGCCCAGGTTTTGGCTTCCCGGACCAGCCTTTGCCAGTCGTGCCCCCGGGCTTTGATTCTGGTCCGGGAACCCGACTTGACCGTCACCTCGTAGTGGACCGCTCGCCGGGACCCCAATAGGGAGGGGCCGCAGCCCAGGCTGACGAGAGTCACGCTGAGACCGTTCTTCTCCCAGACCCGCCGGTCGAACGTGTGCCAGGAAGCTGCGGCTATACCAAGGGCGCTGCTTTCGTCAGGGCACCCTTGGTACACGCAGCGCCATTGGGTTACTGCTGGCCTTCTTTCCAGTTCTGATACTTCTTCTGGTACTGGTCAAAGGCGCTGAGGTCCGGGTTCGGGCTGCCGGAGGCTTTCTCCGGAGACTCGGACTCCTCGGCCGCAGTTTCAGCCGCCTCGGTGGCCTGGACGGCGGAGTGGCCGTCCTGTTCCTCGTCCTCGTCGTCGTCCAGCACGGCGTCCCCGAGCCCAGCGTCCTTCATGGCCTCACCCAGAGCGAAGCGGCCCGAGATCAGGTTCGGAGCCGGCATGATGGCATTCATCGCCTCACGCATGTCGTCGAAGGTCTGAAAGCTCCTGGCGCGAAAGAGGTTGTAGGCCGCGTACATCAGGCTGGCGCAGCGCTCGGGCGGTACCTTCCCCGTGGCAGCCCCCAGGCCAGGCACGGCAACTGAGCCGATGCTGCCCGGAACTTCGTTGTTGCGCATGTGGATGGCTTGGAACGCGGCGGCGCAGGCCCAGGCGACGTTGGCGAACTTGGACACGTCGTCCGAGGATCCTTCCATCGTCGGGGTGGAGATGAGGAAGCGAGGCGGCTTCTCGGGAGACTCCACGCACACGGCGTCTCCGATGGACAGCCTTCCTCCCTGGCGAGCGATGGCCTTGTGGAGAGCCGTCTGGACGCCTTGGCCGAGGTGGGACTTGATGACCCCATCCAGACCTCCGTCCATGTTGCCGGCCGCGTTAGTCGGGCTCACCCAGGCGTCGACCTTCTGTTCGAGCATGGAGCCTTCCACGACTTCGACTTCGGGGTTGTCCGAGAATATCTCGCGCCATGCAGCGACGACTGAGGGGTTGATGTCAACGAGCTTTACTTTTGTTCTCATGGCTCAGACCTTACCATCCGCCCAAAATCCACGCAACCGGCATGAGACCGACGCCCCCTACTGCTCGTCGAAAAGACCGTCCGCCCGTTCGGTAAATGTGGAGGAAGATGAAGGACTTCTTGGCGTCAGTGAGGATCACTCCCGTATGCGATCTAGGCGGTGTCGGGGGTCTAGTTCTGTTTCGGAGCCGGTCCCAGCTTCTCTCGGGCTTCCACTTGGGCGGCCAGTTCCGCACAATTCTCCATCACATAATCCAGGGTCCGGTATTCGCCGTCCCCGAAAAGCTCAAAATAGTCGGGTCTCAGGTCTCCGCCGTGGCCGCAGTCAAAGCCGACCCAGTGGTGAACACCGGTCTTCTCTTCATCCTCACTCAAAGGACCGGAAAAGGTTAGGCCGCCGTGGACCTGTACGTGCTCAAGGTCGTCGTAGCCCACGCCGAACCAGGGGTGGCTCGGCGGTACGCGCACGTACCCGCACCAGTTGCCCCCGAATCCCCGGCGCGCGCAGCAGCCCAGGCCAGTGGCTTCGTCGGTCCAGGCGTGCTTGTCGGGTTCGTTCAGCCAGGGTTTGTCCATTTTACGCCGTGTACTCGATCAGGTAGTCCAGGCGCTGCTGTTCCTGCTTGTAGACCACGAACTCATCGTCGGCGAACTGAGAGCCTCGGACCCCGTGGCAGCTATCGTACCCCGAGGGAGGACCGGCCAGACCGTAGGTGATCTTGCGGTACTTCTTGGTTTTTCCGAGGGCCACCCGTGCCACCGCAGCCAGCCGGGTCTTTCTTTTCCCGGGCTGTGTGTAGTAGACCGTCGTGCAGATAGCATCCCCGAAGTAGATGCCGTGGCCGAGCCAACCGGCGTCTGTTCGCTTTCCGCCCATGGAGAGAACCACCTTGGGGAGAAGGATGCCGTGGGAAAGGATCCCCATCCAGTTGGAGGGCCTAGAGCCGTGGAAAAGCATCTGTTGGTTGGACAGGTCCCCAGTGAAGACGGTGTGTTCGGCCTGGCGCATGAGCCCGTATGCGCGGACCACTTTGATGCCTTTCCTTTTGACCTGGGAGTTCTGTACAAATCCCTGAAGGTCGTTGAACTCGGGGCCCTTGGGGTCGATCCAACGAACGTCGCAGCCGAGGGCCTGGTACTTTTCGTCCACCTCGTCTTTGAACAGGACGTTGCTACCCTCCCCATTGACGCTAAGCATGTCGCGCATTAGCTGGAGGGTCTCTTGTTTCTGGCTGAAGGACGCCAGGTCTCGGATGATCGCCTGGGTAGCTGCGGCCCGGCTTCTTCCAATTCGGTGGGGAATCAGGGTGTAGAAGTCTCCGCTCAAGTCGGTGAGGGCTTCGACCACGCTGGGAGTGGGCTTCTTCTCGACGTACTTGTAAATGTCGTCGAGGATGGATTGGCCCTTGTCGATCTGGCCCAGCGTGAGGACGCCGAGCGGAGTCTCAATCCCCTGGGCCGTAATCTTGGCACTGATGGTAGAGGTGAGGGCGTTGGTGGCTTCCTCGTAGATGTACCGGGTGAAGGATTGGATGTCGCTGCAGAGCTTGCTCTTCGCCGGCTTTGCTTTCTCTTCGGAGGCAATTCGTTCCAGGGTGCCTTCATCCACGTCGCCGCTTGAGGACCCCCGAGCCTTGTCCGAGCCAATCTTCGAGGAGGCGAGGCTGAGTTCCTTGTAGCCCTTGCTCTTGCCCGTCTTTTGTTTGTAGATGCGCCCGTACTCTTTTTCCGCGTCGGCCAGGTTGCTAAAGTAGCGAGTCTCGCGGACCCCTTTCTTTCCGGTCTCAAGGTCGTCGGTTCTTCCATAGTGGGTGAACAGGCGGAATTTATCGGAGGCCGTGTGCAGTTCCAGGGCGTAGTACTTGTTCCGATTGGTTTTGATGTCGGTAACTTGAAGGACGGCCTGGCGCGTGATGTCGTAGTCGCCGGGGAACTTTGGCTCCCCCGCCGTCCCTTCGCGGTAGATTTTGATTTTTTCGGGCACGAGAAGAAGCTACCACTGTGGTGTGGAATCGGTCAACTCTAGCCCCAGCGCCCAAGGTCGATTTCCAGCCGATTCATGGCTGCCCATTGGGTGACGACCTGAAGCTCTTGGGTGACCATCGGGCGGTTGCGATACCCTCGGGCTTGAACGATCCGGTCTCCTGAGACTTCCAAGGTGATCTTCTTTTTGGCCCGGGGATCGGCTTCTTCTTTGAGGCTGAGGCTCCAGAGGGACAGGCTTTTTCCGATGCGGAGATTGTAGCTTGCCGCGCAGTGCCCGAGGATCCTTCCCTCGTCGATCAGGGCCTCAGTCGAAAGTAGTTCTCGGATGTGCCAGGTTGTCCGGATTTTCTTTCGCGTCTGGCTCGTAGTCAGTTCCTTCAGGCCACTCGGTGGGTATGTGCGCTTGGTCATTCGGCTTGTCACTCGTGTTGCAGCGAGTCCGGCATGCCACTCGCGCATGCCCCGCATCATGGCTAGCACCGAACGCCCCTTCATGGAAAAGGATGCAGCTCCGGTCCGGCGGTGACGAATGAAGTCCAAGAGGGGGCCGACTTGGGTCGGGTCCAGCATGGGGTTCCGGGCGAACCATTCCAGCACCGTGCCCCAGAAAGCCTCGCCGAAGCTGTCTCCGAGGTGTGCCCCCTGCTGGGTCTTCCTCCATATCGAGAACAGGCGTCGGTCTCCTCCGGCGGCTTTCACCTGGACCTGGCGGACGCCCCCAAGGAAATTCATGTTCGACGCCGTGGTGGTCATCAGCTCGTGCACCATGGCTCGGGTGAGCTTGACCGGGAACCTTCCCTCCTTGGACGCTTTGAATAGCGATCCCCCAGCGCCGATTTCGAGGGCGAGCCAGCGGTACTGGTCGGTGGCCTCTTCTGAAAGGATGTTCCAGACGAAGTGGGGCACCGGGTAGCGGGCCCACAGGTGGTCGCAGAGGTTACGGAAAAGAGTCTCTGCGCCTTTTCCTCGGGGTTTCCAGTCGGCGAGGGGACGTACGTAGTCTGCCGAGCGTTCCAAGAAAAAGTCCAGGGCCCCCTTGTATTCTTTGACCTTGAGGAGCTTGGGGGCCTTCTTCCGTAGGAGCTGGGAAAGAGGGTCGTCGGGCTCGGTTTCTTTTTGAGCCAGGCGGTGAGAGATTTGGTCTTCGCGTTCAGACAAAAACGCCTTGGCCCTTTGCCTCTGGTGTGTGAGCCTTGCTTGGCGGCCCTCCCTTTTCTCTCGGGTAGCCTCTCGTTTTTTGCGCGAAAGGGACATGGGGAACTCTATATGCGGCTTACCAGATTGTTTCCAAGATGACAATCTCTTCGCGGCGAGCTATAGTTTTGGCATGAGCGTCTCCTACATTGCCACCTACAAAGAAACCTGGGTCGAGCTTGACGGTCGTTGGGAGCCCGGCGGCGCGTACGAGTCTCTCCCGGACTTTCTGCGGGCCCTTCTCAGGTGCCGATGCCCGGGGGATCCCGAGCACGCGGAGGCCAGTCTTTACGCCGGGTGTCAGATTCACGGCTTCTTGCGCTCCGGTTCTTTTGAGCCAGCTTCCGGGCCCTCGTTCGGTCGCATCCTGCCGGACCACGACCCTGAGTTCCTTCGGGTAGAGAAGGAGTTTCTGAAGCTCCCGTCTCCCTTTCCGGACTGGGAGGATTGTCCGTGGCGACCCCAGCTGAGAGAGTGGCTAGGGGAGAAGGTTCTGTACGAGATTCTGAGCGAGGCCCGAGTTCTCCCCGTGCAGGTCGACATCTCGGGGGACGCATTCTTCGCTCACCTCCAACTCTCCATCGACCGAGCCGACCGGCAGATAGAGGAATTGCGCGCCCGTACCATGCGTCCCCAGGCCCCATCCTACCGGGCAGACCTGTGGAAGCGGTACGAAGAAGCGGCGGAACACAAGGCTCGTCTCCTGCTTTTGGGGCTGGAGAGATCCGAGGAACTTTAAGTGGGTAGTCTCCCATTCATCTGAGATGGGGATTCGCAAGTGGGCCGCTGAGTACTGGGGGAAAAAAGCCTCGGGCATCATCTACGTCTGCAACGAGGACCGGACTGTCCTGCTCCTGAAGCGTTCTTGGCAGGTCGAGCAGCCCGGTACCTGGGGCATCCCTGGGGGAGCTGTCGGCGAGGGCTTCCACGAGTCTGAGCACGAGGAAGAAGACCCTGAAGAAGACGTTTTCCTGGAGTCCGCCGAGCGCGAGACTCAGGAGGAGCTTGGCTCGCTGCCTAAGACCATCGGTTCTCTGGGGACCACCGTGTTCTCTGACGGCGGTTTTACCTATAAGACTTTCATCTTCGACATTTCCCTGGAAGAAAAAAACGCCTTCCGACCCGTTCTTAACTGGGAGAACGACGCCTGGGAGTGGTTCCCCCTGGATGCTCTTCCTGGGGACCTGCACTTCGGGGTAGAGTTCAGCGTGGCAAATGCGCCCGATGTTTTCGGTTCGAGCGAGGAAGGGCCCGGAGATGTTCCGGAGCCCGACGCCCCTCCTCCGGACGCGCCTGGTGCTGGGGCCGACTTCCAGGCTGAGGCTTGCTTCCGCGCAGCCTTCGTCGTGCTGGCTCAAAAAAAAAAGAACTGAGCGCCGAGGTTGAAGACTTCCTAGACGCCCTGGACGATAGCACCAGGCGCAAAGTATTGGAAGTCATTGAGGATTCCCCAGCGGCTCCAAGCTACCAAGAGGTGAGGCAGATGGCCGCGGAACTCTACGAACCTATGGACTGGGGCCAACCTCACGACTGGACAGGCACCCCGGAGGCCGAGTCTATTCTCCACGAGTCGGTTGGTGGCGCGCTCGGAACCAATGCGGGCGGCTTCTACACGGGGAAAGACGGAGTGAGCCGCTACGTCAAGTTCTACAAGAATCCCCAGCAGGCCCGAGCCGAACACCTGGCCAACCGCCTCTACCGGGACCTGGGGCTGGGGGCTCCGGCCAGCCAGGTCTTTTCCCACGAGGGCGGACTGGCCTACGCTTCCCAGTGGCTCCCCGGGCAGACTCTTGAGCAGACTGGGATGACCAAAGAGCTAGCTCACAAGGTGCTCGAAGGGTTTGCCGCTGATGTTCTGATGGCCAACTGGGATCCGGTTGGGTTCGACAACGACAACATCATCGTGCTCCCTGATGGTAGTGTGGCTCGAATTGACAATGGGGCTGCCTTTCTTCTTCGAGCCAGAGGGACGCCGAAGAAGGAGCATCTGCTGGACGACATTCGGGAGTGGGAGCAGTTCTTTTCCGGTGACACCCGGGACTTCTCATCTTCTCTTTACGCCTACCAAGACTTGACCCAAGCGGCCGGAACCAAGTCTCCTTCGGATTTCGCTGACATTGTAAAGAGTTCCGTGGAGAAGATCGTCGCCCTGAGAGATAGCTCCGGAGGGTGGGCCAACTATCTGAAGACTGCCGTGCCTGAGATGCCTGAGAAAGAGGCGGCCCGGATTGCTCTACTGCTGGACGCCCGAACCGAGAAGCTAAGAGATAAAGTGGGCGCCTGGAATTAACTTATGGGTCTTGACCGAATAGGGCTTACCACGTAGGATAGCCTCATGTGGTTATTTTATCCCTCGTGTGGTTTTTTCTCTGCGGTTCTAAAGACGGACGGGAGCGGCCTGATGAAGGTCCGCGCTCGTGCTCGGGGGGACTTGGTGAATCTGCTCAAGCTCATTCCGGATCGCAAGAAGTATGAAGTCTTGACAAGCTGGGACCGCGATTACCCCTACCGCATTATTGTTCCCCCGGAGGTGTGGACTGCGGTGGTGACAAAAATGGCGGCGTCGATTTCGTACGACAACCATAAGTCGGCCTGTGCTGGGGGTCCCTTGGGGTGGAAACAGCTACACGAGGTTTGGTTGGCCATGACAGGACACGAAGATGAGGAGGCCGTCGCGGGTCGGGGAGGCC
>Ga0098033_1001082_pt1 | contig 11540 bp, 17 predicted proteins | sample 1_EtaG_FD_75049 | JGI IMG/M metagenome (GOLD analysis project Ga0098033, IMG submission 75049) | Marine viral communities from the Subarctic Pacific Ocean - 1_ETSP_OMZ_AT15124 metaG | ecosystem: Environmental > Aquatic > Marine > Oceanic | place: Pacific Ocean | collected 2015-01-07
CAAAATGTCTTATGTGCTTACTGAAGATATAGCAAAGATAGGTAAGAGGTTAACAGAAGCTGCAGAGAAATTAGACATATCAAAATGTATTGCATTAACAAAGAAAGCAAATAATAAACAAGAAAAATCATCAAAACTAAAATGGTCTGAACAAGAGATATTAAGGCTTGCTGAAGAAGAACAATCAAATTTTAAAGAATACAAGGAAGGAGAATAACAATGGGATGTAGAGGAACAATAGAAATATGGGAAAATGGTGCAGCACCAAAAGATGAGGAAGCTCCAGTAGTATTATATACTCACTGGGGAGCACATGAGATGCTTAGTGATTTAAAAGCAGTATTAAGCAGAAGAAAAAGATGGGGTGACGCTGCATATCTAAGCAGAATGATATTTAGTAAAATGATTAGAAGTGATATTGAAGGTGAAACTGGATATGGTATAATGACTTGCAATATAGGTGACGCTGAACAGGAAATAGTAGTTGACTGCGATAGACAAGAGATAATTGTAAAAGGAAATGACAATAATAAAACATATACATTTAGCGAATTAGCAGAACAATATATAGATGTTAAAAAAGCCAATGAAGCAATTAAGAAAACACCTGAATATAAAAGAGGTAAAAGCATAATTACTAGTATAGGATATAGAGGTGAAGAATGATTGATAAAGTAAGTCTTGACAAGTTTATTACTGGTGAAGGAAATGATGAATATGAAAATCAATATACTATGGATGGATACGAACAACAATATAAAGAATCACAAGATGCTGTTAGAAAATATGCAGAAGAAGTAAGAGAGCTTGAAAAAGAGATAAAAGCTAAAGATACAATAATTAAAAATCTAAAAAAAGTAGTAGGTGAAATTAACAGAGAGGAAAAAGAAAATGGTTAAAGGAAAAAGAACAGGCAAACTTGAAGTAACTAGCAATCCTAAATCTGTAAGGGAAAGGGCATCAAAAGGACCTCTTAGCAAATATAAGTATGAAGCTGAGCTTGTTTATGAAAAGAAAAGGGTTGGATTAGAAGACATGAAAAAAGATATGCTTAAAATGATGGATAAAGTAGATAGACTAGAAGATGCTTTTAAATATCTTAAAGCTAGGGTCAATAGAATAGATGGAAGAGGATAAACGTGGCATTTCATCCAGACAGAATAACTTGGATAAGTGGACATTTCAAAAAGAAAAAGAAAAAATATCCTAAAGTTGAACCGTATCTATGTAAAACATGCGACAGAGTTTGGCAAAGTACTGTAAACTGTATCTATGTAGAATATGTATTTGATTTTCCAAAGTATGGATGCTCAATAAAAGAATGTAAATCATGCAAGAAAGGAAAGAAAAATGGGAAAACTAAAAGAAATAAATGAATTAGTTGAGAAATACAACAATTTGAGAGATAGAGAAAAAGAAGCAGTAAGAGAAGCAATGGAAGCATTAAAGACAGCAGTAGGATATAAGGAGGAAAAGAATGTCAACACACATAAAAATGGATGAAGAATACACTCAAGTAACAACGTATCATGGGAAATTGGATGACGAATATCCTTTTCTAGTTGAAGTGTCATATGGTTCATCATGGGATGCAATAGATAACAATTATATTAGTTCTGTTGAATTTGTTGCGGCTGATGATTTATATAGTAGTAAGTCTAAGAAATATTGGAGAAAAGCTGAAAACAAAATAAGAGACTTTGTAATGAAATGGTTATTTGAAAAATCGGAGGATACTGATGAAAAAGAGTAAACATACAGGAATAGATGGTTCCATATCACCAAAGAAATTAGTCTTATTGTATGATAGAATAATGAACAACTTAAATAGAAATAATGAAAACTATGCGAGAATATGGGGTGTCCTAGCAGAAAGGAGAGACAAACTTGTTGAGAGAGATTGTTTATACAGTAAAAAGATTAAACTAAAGAAGCATTGGTATAAACCAGGTGACCATTACAATGGTTAAATGTCCTGTGTGTGGTTATAAGTTTGGATTTAAGTATAATTACTCAAAAGAAATACTTGATATTCTAAAAAATAGATCAAAAAGAATTAAAAAGTATTTTAAAATAATAAAAACAGAAATAACAGTTAATATACCATCAGAATTCAGCATAGAAGCATACTTCTTGTTCTTAAAAGGTATTGAAAATGTTGATGATAGAACTATAATCAGAGCAACAGATCAATATATTAGAGCAGGATACCATTTACAAGGAAAGGGATTTCGTTATTTAAAAGCAATGATAAATAATGAATCTGTAAATAAGAAATCAAGGCTTAGAAACGAATATAAACGTCTAGGCAGAACACCAAAGATAAGGAGATTACCATGAGTCAACAATGTACACAAAAAGATACTTTATTTAATATTAAAGAAGCAGCTGTTATATATGATACTCCAAAGGGAGATGTGGAGACTGGGTATAAATTAATAGTAAATGAGGATACTAACCAAATACTTAGTTGTATGACAGAGAATTACCAAGTAATAAAGAATACAGACTTGTTAAATGCTACATCTGGAGCATTAAATGAAAGAGGAGCAATACTAAAAGAGTCAAGAATATTTGGAGATGGAGCTAGAACAACTTGGAAATATCGTATCCCAGATATTAAATTAGAGGTACAAAAGGGAGACTTCGTAAACCCCGAAATCATCATTAAAAATAGCTATGACGGGTCTTGCGAAGCTAGTGTAATTGCAGGAGCATATCGTCTTGTTTGTAGTAATGGAATGGTAATAGGATATACTCTTGGAAAGAATAGTGTACGTCACACTATTTGGAACAGAAATGTAGATATCGGAGCAATATTGGATGAAGTTATAATGAGTATAGATAATACATTTAGTGCCGACTTACCACTCCTATTAGCCTCAAAACCAAAGCAGGGACATATTACGAAGGTCATTGAGATGTTCCCACAAAATCAAACTAAGAATGTTGTTGAGAAAATGATAAGCAAACCACCTAAGACATATTGGGATTTGTTAAATGCAGCAACATGGGTAGCATCACATACTATGAACAGACAGGCAGAGTCTACTCATAGGTTTGAGTCAAAGCTGTATCCTATGATACATAAGTTTGCAAAAAATGAGGCTACTTATAAACAATCACAGGCTAGAAGAGCTCAGGCATAATGAATGAAAAAAATATCAGACAATTCAAATATAAAAGCATCTCCATGTAGCAAAGAAGCTGAAGAAGCCGTATTGGGGGCTATCTTATTAGACGCTAATGTCTATGATAGGGTAGTCCCGTGGATTAAAAAGGATACAGCATTTTACTTTAAAGATAATGAGTTTATATGGAAATCTATTAAAGCATTAAATAATGATAGAGAACCAATAGATTTAGTAACAGTATCTAATAAGGTAAAAGAGTTGTTTCCAAAAGAGAAGCTTTCATATATAATAACCGTTCTTACTGATAATGTTCCAACATCTGCTAATGTAGAACAACATGCTAGGATTGTATGGGAAAAATATGTACAAAGAGAAGCTATAAAAGCATCTCATATCTTATACAAAAAGGGATTTGATGAATATAAAAAGGTAGAAGACACAATAGGAAATCAGATCAGGCTTCTTGAGGAATTAAGAGATTTACAACCAGACAAATCAGAAACTATTGAAAAAATTACTGAAAAAGCAATACCTCAGATAAAAGAGGGTGGCAATATAGTCAAGTTTGGTATGTTTGCTCTTGATCAGCCTGCTGGTGGAATGACTAAGAAAGAAGTTACGGTGCTTGGTGGAAGACCTGGACATGGTAAGACTACATTAATGTTAAATGTACTCAAATCATTAATAGAAAATAATGTTAAAGTACTATTGTTTAATAGAGAAATGAGCAATACTGAAATGATACGAAAGTTAATAGTACTTGAGAGTAAAGATTTAACATATACAGATATGAGAGCAAATAAACTAGACAAACACTTTGAAGAAATTGATAAAGCTGAGTCAATAATTACGAATAAATATAAGAATCTCGTAATGTATGATAATATTAGATCACTTGAAGAGTCCATGTCACAAGTATCAAAGCATAAACCAGACGTAGTAATAGATGACTATATACAGTTAATACAACATAACCCAGATACTGATAGAAGATTTCAAATAGAGTCTATAATGCAAGATTATAAGTGGATATGTAAAAGAGAAAACTGTGCAGCTTTTATACTTAGTCAATTAAATAGAGAAATTGAAAGAAGAATAGACCCTTATCCAAGAATGAGTGACTATGCAGAGAGTGGTGTAATAGAACAAACTGTTGAAACTGCATTGTTTGTCTTTTATGGGTATAACTTTGACCATGAAGAATATGATAAATATGAGACTGAAATCATATCATGTAAGTCAAGATATGGAAGAGTTGGTGGGTATAAGATAGGATTTAATGGGAACAGATGTAGGTTCTACGGCACAAGAAAAGAAGCAATCAATGATGAAAAGAAATTAGAAGAAACAGATAGTTGGATTGACTCACACTAAATGTTGCTGGAGTTGTGGATTTAAAGATAATACAGAGTGTTCATATTTCAGCTTACGAAATATACCAAACAAAGAGATACCAAAAGACATACTAGAAATAGGGTGTAAAGAGTGGGCAACAGAGAATAGTGCTAAAATACTAAAACATATAATAAAGACGTTTAAAGGAGAGTTATTAAAAAATGATAGTAATAGGCATAGACCCAGGGAAAGGGGGTGGAGTAGGCGTTTTAAGAGGAAAAAACATAACACTAAGGTCTACCCCCATAGAGCCGATTGGGATGGCTAATATAATACATTCAGCACAAAACACATCGTATGTAGAAAATGAAAAGTTAAAAGTATATATTGAGAATGTTCATGCATTTCCAACTGATGGCAGAAGTAGTGCATTTAAATTTGGAATGAATTATGGAATGTGGTTAGGAATACTAGGATCATTAAAAATAGAACCAATAAAAGTTGTTCCAATGGTGTGGATGAAGAGTTATAGTCCATTATCAAAAATCAAAAAAGAAAGGAAGAATGAATTGAAAAATATAGCACAAGAGCTATTCCCAGATGTAAGAGTAACATTAAAGACAAGTGACGCTGCTTTAATAGCATTTTGGGGGATGAACAATGAAGAATGAAATACCTACAATTGATGTAAGCAATGTAATAAGTAAGAAAGCACACCCATTTTTCTTTTCATATGATATTATATCAATTGAAAGTAATAAAATGCAACATTCTATACAGTTTGGTATGCTCCCTATGGCTATTGTTGTTGATGGGAGTACATCTCCTAGTATAAGATTTTCATTAAGAATATGGAAATTTGAATGTAGTTTTGGAATGGAAAGACTCCCATGATGGAAAAATATGACGCTCAAATACTAAAAGATATAGCATTAAAATTAGAATCAATGGCATCTAGTCTTAAATCAATAGTAGCCTTAATATATAAAATAATTAAAAATAATAAATGAGCTCAATAGAATGTCCAGTAGTTATCCCTTATTATGGTGGCAAATATGAAATGAGTAGGAAAATAGTGAGGATGATTCCACATCACGAAAGATATATCGAAATGTTCTTTGGTGGAGGATCAGTATTTTTCAGAAAAAAGAAGTCAAAGCTAAACATATTAAATGATATTGATAGTGACTTAATAAACTTATACATTTGTGTAGTAGACAAATTTGATGAATTTAAAGAATGTGTTTACTGGTACCCTAAAAGCAGAGCACTACATGACAAGTTTCGTGAAGAAATTAAAGACACTAATATTGACATTCCTGATCCTCGAAGAGCAGTTAAATACTATTACTGTATAAGAAATGCATTTAACAGAGTACCTACAAATAACTTCTCAACACATTCAGACTGGAAGATAAAATTAATAGATGAACTAAAGTATTCAAGAACTAAACTTGATGGATCAACAATAGAAAACCTTGACTTTAGAGACTTAGTTGATACATACAAACCAAGAGAACTTGATTTTTATTACCTTGACCCTCCATATGTAGTAGCAGATAAAAGAAAAGACTATTATAGAAATGTGTTCAACAAAGAAAAACACAAAGCACTTAAAGAAATAGTAGATGAAATAGATGATAGCAATGCTAATATTATGATTTCATATGACGATCATCCGTACGTTAGAGAACTATATCAAGACAGATACAACATGAATACTATAAATACTAAATATGTTGGCACAATGTCAGATAAAAATGGTAAATTCACTAGAGATGAGGTAAAAGTAGAGTTGCTTATAACAAATTATAAGATATCTGAACAGGGAGAATTATTCAGGTAATGAAATCAGGTTGGGAATGTGTACAAAGGAATGTCTAATTGATCCCATCACCTCTGCACACTCTCCCCAAAATAGACATCATATATAAGTACATGTTCCCAATCTATTATATTAATATAAACTATAAAATGAAATAATGAAATCATTTAGAAAAAAAGAACACGAAGGAGATGAGAAGCGATTAAGGAATGGTAAAAATAGGTCAATAGAAATTGCTGCATATTTTATGTCGCATGGAATGGAACAAACGTGCCATGACTTAAATGTTAAAGAATCCACAGTAAAAAGAGAAGTAAGAAGAGCCAAGCAACATGGTATAGATGTAAGTCAATCATCCATATTAAAACAAATAGGTGAACTATATAGCGATAAAGAACTTAGAGCAATTGCATCTGGTGCTAGGATAATACCTGGACAATCTAAGATACCAGTAGTTAATCTTAAAGGAGAAAGAACTAGAATAGGATTAATGGGAGATGTTCATTTTGGTAGTAAGTACTGTTTATATGATTTAGTCTACAAAGCTTTTAAAGAATTTGAAAAAGAAAAAGTTGATATTGTGTGTCAAGTAGGTGATTTATGTGAAGGAATGTCGAACAGAGCAGGTCATATATATGAACTTTCGCATTTAGGATACCATGAACAGAAAAAAGTAGCTATTGAATATATGAGCAAGTGTCCAGTACCTCTATATGTAATAGACGGAAATCACGACAGGTGGTTCATTAAATCAAATGGAGCAAGAATAGTACCAGATATATGTGATAATCTTAAAGATGCAACATTTTTAGGACATGATGAAGGGAATATAGCTTTAGGAGATTCAGCTAATTTAAGACTATGGCATGGAGAAGATGGCAGTAGCTATGCAGTATCATATAGAATACAAAAAATTGTAGAGAGTTTAACTGGTGGACAAAAGCCAAATGTAATGATGTTTGGTCATGTACATAAGAGTATGTATTTATTTGATAGACATATTCATTGTTATAGTGCAGGAGCATTACAAAGACAAACAGCATGGATGAGAGGTAAAAGATTAGCCTCTCACACAGGATTTTGGATAGTTGATGTGTATGTTAATAAAACAGGAGTTGCAAAGACTACTGGCACATGGCATCCGTTTTACGCATAAAGAAAGGAAACTAATATGTACGGAAAAATAGTTGGTAAAACATATCTCAAAAGAGAACATGAAAGAACCAAGCTAAAATTAGCTGGTGGATCATGGTCTTTAAATATGGATGAACTAACAGATAATGTAGAAGATATAGTATTTACTACAAGCAAAGGTAAATATAAGATTACTTATAAGAAAGCTAAGGAAAAGGGATTCTATAGAGTATTTCAAGGAGAAACTAAACTAATAGTACCTCAAAAGGAATGGGAGTTTTTCAATGAGAGTAATAGATAATTTTCTCAGCACATATGCAGAGTACAAAAGATATACTGATCAGGCTGATTTTAAAATAGAAACATTTGGAAATAAAGATTTCTTTATATCTCCAATTCCAGAACATCTACAAAGATTAGTATATAGCAAAATACAAAGAATTTTTGGTGTTGGAGATGAATTCATACCAAATATATGTTTCTTTAGAAAAAATACACCTGATATAGATAATGACGTTAGAATACACACAGATCAAAACCATTGTGAATTTGCCAGCGTATTATATATGTCAGAAAATAGGAACAGTTTAAATGGAACTGCTTTTTGGGATCACCCAAAGTATGGCAAATCATTGCCATATGATGCTAAAGATAAGACTATAGATAATATTCTAGAATACGAAGGAAAAGATGAATCTATATGGACATTGAATACTGTTGTAGGTGCAAGAGAGAATAGATGTGCAACATATCCATCAAATTTATTTCACTCAAGGTACCCATTTAAATCAGACCACCAAAGACTTATAGGAGTATTCTTCTGGTCTACTAGTCGTTATCAAAAAACTCATATGCTCTAAATATATCTTGCCCTACCATGCCTATCCATATAGGCAGAAACAAGAAAGAAAATTGTTGTAATATGTCTTCTAGATAATTATCTTTATCATCATCATCTGCACCCATCATAATTAATGATGTCCAAACTGCCACTCTCATCATAATACCCACAGCAGGATTCTCTGCACTTCTCATCATTGAAAAATAAGTACTCCCTGATCTTCTTGCTATCATCCCTATAATAGGGACTACTGAAATAACCGATGCAATTGCACTTGCTAAAAATCTTGAGAAGATTAACCTAGTAACAGCTAAAGCTTCATGATCTAAAGAAGTGTCTTTAGGAGTATATCCTTTCCTTTTATATGCTCTTCTTATAGCACTATTTTCACCAACAAACAATGCTTTCCTAATCCTATTTAGAGATTCCCCAGGATTTTTATCTCCTTCCCACATCCTTCTTAGTACGTTAAAATCATGTTCCATTTGTGATGTTGGATATATTTTATACTGCCATATTGCTCTACCCAACCCATTAAACCCCTCTCCTACATAAGCAGGGGTCATTCCAAACTGTGATTGATATACAGCATCACGGGCTATTTGAACAGCCTTTGGTGAAGCCCATATTGATCCGTTCACTTCAGTTAACTCCGAAGGTAGTATCCCCCTCTTAGAGGCATCTTTCAGAGCCATAATAGCAGTAAATTTTCTTAACATAGTCTCAGTCCCACTAAATGTGAGAAAATCTTTCATTCCTTTGCCTAAATTAAAATGCCAAGACAATTTCCAAGACGACATTTGTTTTATTTTCATGTCAGATATATCACCTATGAATTTCTTCATTAGTGATTCCATGTTTCCTATATCTTTATCTAACTTATTAACTCCTTCAGGCACATCCTCAGGTTTGTATGTTAAAATATCAAACAGCTCACCCTTCTTCTTGAGGAGTATATCATCTCTTTTCTGATTTAATTCTCTTTTCTTTTTTGCAAGCTTCTTTAAATCTTTTATCTTCTCTCCTATTAACCCCTTATTCCTATATTCAATCTTCATTAAAAATGCTTCCAAATCTGCATCCTTATTCTTAATAAAACTATCCCTACCCTTTGATAATAACCTATACCATTCAACCATGTTTCTTCCTGGGATAGGTCCAAGAGCTCCCATAGCCAAGAACCCAGACTGATTCCATTCTGCTTCTCCACCCTGCAGCATTATATCTTGAAACATTGTCATAAGATTAAGCACACCAGTCTTTTCAATAATTCTATCCCACTTAGCGCTTTCATCCTTGTTTCCCATTATATGCTGTACTTCCCAAAATGTGGTAAATCCATTTGCTATTATCTGATTAGTAATCTGAGTTAAATTACCAATTGCAGTTGATGTACCTAAGAATCTTTGTGTAGGTATAGATGTTATCCACTTTACAAGTTTCTCAGCAGATGAAGTAGTAAATTTTAATCCTCCCCTTACGCTCTTAGGAAGTTTATTCAAATTATTTGCTACATTATCATACCCACCTTCTCTTCCAGTAATAAAGCTCATTGATCTTGTATCTGAATCTCCAACAGCCATCTTAACACGATTAAGTAGATAGTCCATTGTACCTTCTGGTATAATATTACCCTCTGATCTTATTAATTTTTCAGTTGCCTCCATGACATCACTTGTAAGTGATGTTCTATGGAGATTAGAATATATCTTTTTTAAATATTCATGATGGACACCATTATCAGTTTTCTTTTTAGTAGCATTAGTCCATGATGTTCTATGTTTAAAATGTACATTAGCCTCACCTTCAACTAGCCTGCTAATTGCATCTACATCATTTTCTGATATATCCCCTGTTATTCTATCTCTAATAACCTTTAAATACTCTATTGAAGCCTCCAAATCTTTAAACTGATCTGAATCCTCACCATGCTTAGTCTCTACCTCTAACTTAGCGTCTTCAGCTGAGCCTATTTCATCATTAAGCATTTCAAATAAATCAGATTCTTCAAACATATGTGGAAAGAAATTATGTGACTTGAGTTTGAAATATGAATTAGGAGTCCTTAATTCTGTATGTAATATGTTGCCAAATGGGTCTTTAACATCCTTTTTAAACACTTTTGATCCAATACCTCCAATAGATAATATCTTATTCATATATTCAGATACTTCCTCTGGAGTTTTTCCAAGTTTAAAAAGCATTTTTTCTACTCTAGTTCTAAAATTACCTACTCTTTTTTCATTTCTTATATTAAAATCATTTATATCTTTACCAACCTCTTTATAAATAGACTCATATTCACTAAGTGTTTCCCAAAATGTAGAGTAATCTACCCCAGGCTCAAATGGTTTGCCTGAGAAGACTTCCTCTTGAGGTTGATTTTCAATCATTGCAAAATTTCTATATGCTTTTCTATTTGAATCAGGAATAAAGTTTTTTCCATCTGGGTATCTCATTCTTCCATAGTTATATTCTTCAGTACTTCTAAAGAATCCATCAGCCATCTGTCTTCCATTCATATCAGTAATACCTTTCCAGTCTTCTATAGCATGTCCTTCAGATTCCTTGCTGAACATACTTTCCCATTCTCCACCCTTTACTTTCTTAGATACAATAAATGCACTATATATCTTTTTACCTTGTTTAATACTTTCACTTTTATTATATAGCAATGTATACCTGTACTCAGCATTCTTGCTAGTTGCATTATGAAGATTAGGAGTAGCTCTTTTCCCATCAATAGGTGCATTATATTCTCTGTCCTGAGCCATCTCTTCAAGAAGTAGACTAATGCTTCCTTTATCTCCCCTCCACATTTTACGGAACTCAGAATACTCTGGGTTTTCTTCTTTTATACCTTTTTTATTAGTAAAGAACTGTGGTGGTATTACACCTAGATTAACATATCTTGTTTGACCATCCAATACTTCATTAAAAAAATGATCTGTGTATTGTTTAATTAATGCCTTTTGAACTTCACCTTTGCCAGCATTAAGGTCTTCTTTTCTAACAAAGTCTGTTTCTGGATCATGCTTTTTCCATACTCCAAGTGATTCATCCCATCTCTTAACAAGATAAGCATCAAAAGCATTGTCTATGACATCTTCGCCTATAATAAGTACTGGCTCATCTGTATCTTTGATGTTAAACCCTTCTAATCCCCATAAACTAGAATTATTAAGGTTAAACACGTGTACCTTACCTAGGGTTTTTACAGCAATATCTTCTAGTAAGTTCTTAAACTTAGCTGTTGCTTCTCCAAACCTAG
>Ga0098033_1001084_pt1 | contig 11507 bp, 18 predicted proteins | sample 1_EtaG_FD_75049 | JGI IMG/M metagenome (GOLD analysis project Ga0098033, IMG submission 75049) | Marine viral communities from the Subarctic Pacific Ocean - 1_ETSP_OMZ_AT15124 metaG | ecosystem: Environmental > Aquatic > Marine > Oceanic | place: Pacific Ocean | collected 2015-01-07
CCGTTTGGCGCATCACCTTGCACAGTGCCTCCACCCGCCACATCGCACCGACCAGTAGTACAGGCGCACCCATATCTTGGCCTGCTTGCGACGTGCGGCGCTCTTAATTTCGCGCTTGATTATATGCTTGAGATCGGCACGGAATCGATAGTCGCACAGCAGGCGCCACAGGTACTGACGCCGGCACCAGGCCGGGCGCAATGCTGCTGGCGTGGCGTACCCGTGATCGTGGCGGTAGCCGGCGTGGCCGACGTATGCCTCGAGGATAAAGTCAGGCACCATCGCCGAGAAAGCCGCATCATCTTCCGGGCCGCACCAATCGACTGTATTGTCGAATGGCGGGAACCCGTCAGGCATATCGATCTCGCCCTTGCCGAGCAGCGTCCAATATGTTACAAAGCTCCACGTCGGATTATATTTCATTTCGCGCTCCAGGCTACTGCAGCATCAGTGCTGCGTATGGTGCGATTGATTTCAGCCCCTCGATCAGCGGGCCTTCGGTGGCGTGGGCGCTGATATCGACAACCTTTGCCGGCTGCTCTGGATCGCTCGACGGCACCGTGATCGACATATCGCTGGCGAACCCTCGGAACTTCATCACCTGGCCGTCATCACCCGGCATCTCGACTGATGCACAACCAGTGACGATCGCGCACACTACCGCCAGGGCCATTGCACGCACCAGAACGAATGCCCGCCGCTCCTTGAACTCTTCGCGCTTGCCGGTGTTCCAATTTTTGACAGGTCGATGATACCCGACGACGCGGCTGAATACCTCGGTCGGTCGATTGCATTTCTTCATTGCGTGCGGCTCCTGGCTATGTAACGTTGAGCGTGTAGGGTCGGTCGAGATTTGCGGATAGTGTCGAGATCGTCACGACATCATCGTCAGCCACGACTGTGCAGGCTTCGAGCAGGTTCAGCGCCGTGATCGTCCGGGCAACTTTTGCCCCTGACATATCCAGCGTGCCTCCCTGCATATTTGCCGTGCCGATCGTGCCGGATGAATTTGCGAACACAGTGCCGCCTTCGATCCGCAGTGTGGTCACTGCCTGTGTCCCTTCAGTCGTGGCCGTGCCATCGGATACCTCAAGCGTAGCCAGTGTGCCGGTGAGCTGATGCAGCACCACAGTGCCGCCAGATATTTTCGCTTCATCGATCCGGCACCTGGCGTATACCTGGCCACCAGACACCAGCAGGTTATCGATCTGCGGTGCCTCCGTCCATTGATCCGTGCCGATGCCGACGATGCCGCCGCGCACCTCGGTGTCACTGGTTGAACTGGCTGCGATCATCCGCAGCGGTGCCATCGTAGTTTCGCTGGCCGTTTTTGCCGTGTTATATATCGTCGTGGTCGTCGCTGTGGTGCTGGTGTCGATCATCAGCCGGGTCGAGCCGGTGGCCTTGCCTGGGCCGACGTGCTCGCCAATTGATAGCAGCGTCGTAACTGGCTGCAAATATGCCTGACGATACTCCGGTGCTGCAGTTGATGCTGACGATGCATCTGCATTCGTGGCGAACGTCCGTGTGTCGAGGCCGACCTTGCCTGTGTATGTTTGGCCGATCGTCGTGCTGGCTTTCGTCCCGCTGGTCGCCAACCCCCAGCAGATCGAAGGCCCGCCCGTTATGTACACGTTATCGCTTCCGCCTGGTACTGCTTTCCCTGACCAGTTCGCGGCGCTGCTCCAATCGTTCGGGCCGGCGCTGCTGGTGCCGGTCGAGAAGGCACCGATGCTGCCGCTGCCGGCGCCGGTTTCGGACATTGCTGCAGTGAACGGAACGCCTGCAGTATCGGCAGTCCCGATAATTGAGCCGGCAGAACCTGACCAGGTGATCGTCGAGAAATACGGATGCGTCGAAGCATTCAGTGCCGTCCGCAATGCCGTCGCCGTGGTTGCGATATCCGTATCGCCGACCGCCGAGATCGCTACACCTCCGATCGTAACGATGAATGTATTATCAGCCGGCGTGCCGTCCATGCCTGTGATCGTCCCTGTGCTGACCTGTGCCACCGGATCGGCGCCACCTTCCCAGAATATATCTGCCATCGTTATGCCCTCGTCGTTTTGCTGGATCGCAGGTGCAGCCGCAGGTTCGCCGCTGTCTCTGCGATGCCGATGATCGTTGCCCGGTCGCCCGTCGTGAAGTCGCCGTGCGGTGCGATGCCGCCGGCTGTGCCAGATGCCATGTACACCTCGCCGACTGTCAGCGTGGCCCCGACGTTGATGATACCTTGCGTCTGGATCACCAGCGGTTGCTCGTCAAGTGCTGCGTGCGTGGCGATGCCGTCGCAGACAGACGCCGCGTCACTGGCATCGGCGTCCGTCAGCTTCGCCTTATGATCGTCGCCGGCGTCCTTGTAGATCGCCTGGCCGGCTGTGATCGTGGTGCCGGCTGTCACCTTCTCTGTGCGGATGGATGATACGCCCACCACGCTTGCCGCTGTTACGCTTAAGTCTGCCATAGTTTTTTCTCCATGTTAGGATGCTTTTTCAAGGCCGCCGAGTACGTCCCATTTATACAACAAGAATACCTGAAACACTGCGGCGCTCGGCGATGACTGAGAATATCTATAACCCTTTCGAGTACCCGCACCGGGATCGGTGGCAGTGACGGTATCAAGATTACCTACAGAAATCGCCGGCATGACGCTACTGTTCGTTGGCGTTTCTTCCTTTATGATAATCGAGTTTTCCCGATTGCCACCTTCGTAGTCGTTGTTCTCATATGCCACCGCAACTTCGCTGTCGCCGGATGCCGTAGGATAATCAAATGGCGTGTATATGTTGTATGTTTTTTTCGGGCTTGATGTCGGTGATCCTGAGATATATTCCTGCGTAATCGTAGGCGCATCCAATACCCACGATCCCGATGTTGGTTGGTATTCAAATCGATGTCTATTGATTTCAAAAACCGAAGTCAATGCCGATAGTCCCTGCTTTGATCTGTCGATATTATGCGTAAATGCCAAGCCACTCGCCGCAGTACCGGATGACCATGACGTAGCGTTCCACGCAATTACCGCTGCTGCAAATGTCGCACCAGTTGCTTCTCGATGATATACAGTCGCCCCTGGTATGCTTAAGTTCGGGAGGTCTTGTCGAGTCCAGCGCAGGTTATTTAGTATTTTTTGCTGCTGCGACAACCAATCCCATGACCACTCCTTCAGTGCTGAATGATCGATTCGCGTCTCTGAGATGTGCGACAGTAAAGCTGCCTCGGCCCAGGGCGTGAGCGGGTGCGGATCGCCGCCGGACTCCCGTATCGGCGATGCCTCATATTCATCGGAGTCCGTAGAGTTCACGAACTCTGGGATCAAGTCATCGACCAGCGCCTCGACTTGTGTCATTATCGTCTTGATTGACCAGAGCTTTGTCGATTGAATCGGCGTGGTCAGGAACGACGGTTTCGTGATCGTCCCGATCTTATCCTGCCGGGCATTCGTAATATCGACACGCTCATTCAATGCGACCTGTAACTCCAGCAGATACGGCTCGAGGTTGCCGCGCAGCTCGTTGCTGCCTGTCCAATCTTCGACCCACGCCATCAGCTCACCCTCGCAGGTATATGGATGTCGCCGCCGCGATGCGTCTGGTATACATTGGACAGGTTGCCCGAGCCGTCTGCAGTCACATAGCCGAGCGTGTGATATACCGTGCCGTCAGCCTGGGCCGGCGGTGCGCCGCCTGTGGCCTTATGCGGTGTCGCTGTAATTGTCGAGCCGCTTTTTGTGATGGCGTAGCCGCACCAATTTTCACCGGCTGAAAAGCTGACCAGATATTCGCCGGCGGTCTTTGCCAACTTATCGAGGCCGACGATGATGTGATCGTTGTATTGGTAACCGGCCTCCGCTCGAGTGTATCCGATCCACAGCTTTGTGCTGGTATCGGGATCGACCGACAGGCCGAACGGAAAGACTTCCTCCGTCACGCTGACAGTCGATGGCTGCGCCCACCAGGTCGTGCCGGCCAGGAAGCCGATCGTCGCATAGCCCGTCGCGAGCGTGGTCGTCGATGAATACAGTCGTAACGATACGTCCCTACTCGTTGCGGCGGTTGCCGGGTCAAGGTAAACGTCGGCCAGATATTCAGTCGCGCTGATGCTCGATGTGATCACCAGGATCGCGGCCTGGCCCTGCTGCAGCATTCCGCCCTGGCCCGGCTGCGGGATGCCATCGGGGCCGAGCTGGTGCAAACGATTCAGCATATGCGGCGTCGGCGCCGATCCCTGCTCGCCGTTCAGAGCGTCGATGATCCGGTTCACGCCGGTCACGCCCTCGGCCGATAACTTCGTGAGGAAGCCGGGTTTCCACCGTTGCAGCTTTGGATGATCACTCAAGATTCAGATTCCAGAAGTCCTTCGAGATTAATATTCGTGGCTGGATGCGACCGATGCCGGCCTTGATGTCGGTCGGCGGTTCGCCCGTTGCCCGGTCGAGGAACACGACCTCGGCATCCCAAGTCTCGGGCCGATGCTCGAAGGCATACCGCACGCTGAATGTCCTGCCGCCGTCGTTGCTGCTGGCGTTGATCGTCAGATACCAGGTGCGCTCGGCTTGATCGAGGAACTTCGTCTTGTTGACCGTGCCGCTGTACTCGCGAATAATGTCGCGTGGATTGTCCGACTCGATGCGCGTGAATGTCTCGATGCTGCGGGCCTCCGGTACAGTGACCGTTCTGATCTGCCGCTGCAGGTCTTCGGTGATCTCGCCGGTCGTGTCGTCCACATTCTCGAACGTGTACTCGACTGCGATCTGCTTGCCGGTGATGTCCTGCTCGGTTTCTCGTTGACTGACGACTGTGGTGATCTCGACCTGTCCGGTGCCGCCGGTGATGATGTTGTCCTCGGGCCGGGCGATGCGGTACTGCAGCATCACCCTGGCAGTCGATGTGTCGAGCATCGTGGCGCTGCGCTCGACGCATACCACGTCAGGCACACCCGGCAGACTGTCGCCGCGTGTGACGCCGCACGCCTGGATCGCCTCGTATATCCTGCCGGCCCCGATGCTGACCAGCTCGCCGACCAGTATCGAGCGCGTCACGCTGATGCCGGCGGCGCCGTCAGATAGTGACGGTGCGCTCTCTGGTACTGTGTTCCGTGCGATGATTATTGCCATGCTATTTCATCCCCAGCTTCGCGGCCTTGTGCTCGATGCGTTGAATGGCGCCGAAGCGGATTTCGTTCTGCATCTTTTCGTTCAGGCGCTTGACTGTCGCACGCATGAAACTCTTCCGGCCCTGGCCGTCCCATCCCCATTCAACGACCCGAGCATATATCGCCCGGTTCTTGATCTGGGCCGACACCATGTTCTTTGTCACCCGCGTGGCGTATAGCTTGTTCTTCTCGCGCAGGCGCTGCCCTTTCTTTTTCTTTTTGCCGACCGGCGTGGCTGCCTTTATTTCGCGCAGTACGGCTTCGCCGGCAGCGGTCACCTCTGGCTTCATCAATTCGCCTACAGATTTGCCAAGTGCCTCGAGGTTGCGCATGGCCTTCTTCACGCCGAATATTTTGAACTGCGCACTCACGATGCAAACGACACGAATTTGCTGTCGCGGATATTGTTTAGACTCGTCAGGATTTGCAACAGCACTTTGCCATGGTGAATTTGAACCTGGTCGCGCTTTATTTGGCCTGGGTCGTTCAGACCACCGTCTGCGCCTGCGCCTGCGTCTGCCTCTGCGGCCCTGACCATCTGCCCCCATCGACCGCGAGGATCATCCCACGGCGCATCAAGCTCGAAGCCGCCGATCTTGGCTTTCCTGCCGAGGCGCCAATCACCGATATGTCGTCTTGCTTGCTCGGCGACCTTTGCGCCCTCGACGTTCGCTTGCTTGATATCTTCGATGATGACCTGGGCGACTTCGTCAACGAGTCGGAGTCCGGCGCCGGCAGCTTTCCCTTTGGCAGCTTTCGCTACCTCTGCGGCAGCGGCGGCGTCTTCGGCGGCGGCTTTGGCCGCTGCGGCGGTCGCCTCCGCTATAGCTTTTTCTGCTGCTGCGTTGGCATCTCGTAGCGCCTTTTTCGCCTTATGTTCTTCCTTTATTTTCGCCGCTCGTTCGGCTGCCTTCCGCAATGTTTCGTGGTAATCGGCGAGCAGACCTTTGCTAAAGTCCAGGTCAATCGCGGCTGAAAGACTCTTCTTACCGGCTGCGATATTCGCCCTGGCATCGAACATCCCCTGTGCAATATATTCCGTCGATGATGCCCCGCGCATCGCATCCATTACCTGCTCATGCGTCAAGTTTGGATTCAGTCCCGCCGTGATTCCGAGCTTATCAGCGAATGGCATCTTAGCGGCTTTTCGTAATGCTGAATCGAGCTTACCGAAAATCCAGATCAGCGACTCGTTGATGCCTTTCAGCGTCCCGAAGATCACTAATTGTATGCCGCCGAAAGCGAACTGAATCGTGCCTTTAACCAGGTTCACAGTATTACCGAGCAGGCCGATCGCCTTCACGATCTTCTCGATGCCGGAAGTCACTCGGCTCGTCATGCTTTCGCCTTCCAGTGCCGCCTCGGTCATTGCATCTGACCATAGCGAAATGAATGGTGCCACACCGATCGTCAACTGGTTGAACGCACCCTCGCCGATTGATGCCAGCTTCGTCATCGAGTCGTTCGCCTCCTCGACCATCGCTCCCTGCTCTTCCGAAAACGTGATGCCCAGGCGCTTCGCTTCTTCGATGGCCTTGCGTATGCCCTCGGCGCCTTGCTCCATCGTCACCAGCAGGTCGCCACCAGTACGCCCGAAAATATCCATCGCCACACGCACCTTCGTGCTGTGGTTCTCGATATCGCCGAACGCATCGGCAATCGCCAAGAACTGCTGGCCGGCGTCCATCTTCATCAGATCGCCGACCTCCAGCCCCAGGTCATCGAATGCTCGCACCTGCGTGGACAGTCCCTCGTTCGCTTCGCTCACGGCCTTCGTCATCTTGACGAGCGACTTACTCAGCTTCTCTTGATCCAATCCCGATAGCTTTGCAGCATGGCCGAGGCCGGCAAGCATCTCCGTCGTGATGTCCAGCTTGCGGGCTTCCTTCGATAGCTTGTCGATCTTGTCGGCGGTCTTCTTGACGATGGCAACCATCGCAACGCCGGCAGCAGCCAGGGCCACTGCACCCGCCTTAGCGACACGCCGGGCAGCACGCTTGAATGCGGCGTGGAACTTGGCGAGCGACTTGCTGGTCGATTGCAGCCCCTTCTTGAAGTCGCGGTTATTCAGTGACAACTTCGTCGAGATGTCTGCTATCTTCGCCATCGCCTATGCCTCCATCCATCGGCCACGCCGGGCCAGTGCTTTGCGGATCATGCTGAACGGCCTGCCCTGGATCATAATCGGCTTGTCACGCCATAGGCCAGGCGGCAGCTTGATGATCTCGTTGCATCGCTTGCAGCGGCCTGACTTGCTGCGGATCAGCGGCGGATCGACATACCAGATCTGCACCAGCTTGCCGCCGCAGTCGGCCTTATGTTCGCCGAAGTCGTTCAGATCACGAATCAGAACTATCGCCATCGATCATATCCCCGAATCCGCTTTCGATGTGCTGTGCTGCTGCAGTATCCAGCAGGTGCGACACCCGCTCTGGCGCCATCGTCCGGCCCGAGCCATCCCCGCCACCACCGCCACCACCGTCGAAGTCGAACATGAAATCCGTCAGCTTGATGCCCTTGGCGCCCATCATGCCGGCGATCTCGGTCGTCTGCCTGGCGATGCGCAGGTCGGCCCGTTGCGCCGGCAGCGGTTTCTTCATGCAGTACCGCATCCAGCCCTCGAACTCCACAGCAGACATCTCCTGCTGCCACTCGTCCACCGTCCTGCCGCCGAGCGCAATGGCGAGGTCGTGCCATAGCTCCTCGGCGTCGGTCAGTTTTTTGAGTCGGTGTCATCACTCCCCATCCCCGACGCCTTGAGCGCCGCGTCGAATAGGTTCTGTTGCGTCACGACCGGCACGCCGTCGAGCTTGTCGTCCAGCGTGAAGATCGGCGTGCCGTCGTCCTCGCAGGCGGTCTGCACGATAATCTTTCGCTGAAACTCCAGGTTATCGGCGCCGCTTTTCTCGGTGCCGTCATCATTGAATGCGATACACTCCGCCCGCAACTTTGCCGACATCGACTTGACCGGGATCAGTAAGCCGTCCTCGATTTCATCGGCCTCGACCTTGACGCTCGGCAGCCACTTCCCGCTTGTCAATCTCCCCCGTAGATCACTCATCCCTTCGCCCCTTTTATTGTGTTTGGTTTGGTTTTCTTCGTTGGTTCTGCCGGGCCGCGCTCATCTTTTGTCGCTGCCCGAATCGTCACCAGCCGGTGACCGTGATTGCGCACCGCTGACAGCAGGTTCGCTGCCGGTTGTGCGCCATCACAGATCGCGGTGATGTGCTCGCCAGCGGCATTCACCAGCTCGACCGCATAGCAATCGGCGGTGATGCCGCATTCGGCTTTCGTCGCCGGGCGGATGACGCCCTCGCAGGTGATGCCTGCCACGTTCAAGATCGCCATCGCCTGGCCTCCTGTGATTAGGTTGCTGCCGTCCGTGTGACATTGCCGGTGAGCTGCCCGGTGATCGATCCTTCGCACAGCTCACTATCGACGCTGCCGCTGAACGAGAAGTCGGTGCCGATATAGCTTGCCGCGAGTATCGAGCCGCTGCTGTCACCAGACAAAGTCGCCCAGGTGATCGTGCAAGTCTCGGCTGCAGTATCGATGATCGGCACATCGTCAGGATCGTAATGGATGCCCAGGTCAACCGTGCCGGGATTCACCAGGTCGCTCGCTCTGAAAGTCATCGAGCCGAACTTGCCGGCGCTCGCCAGCGTCGTGCCGAGGTGAGAGGTTGGGATCGCCGTGCGCCCGGCACCACTGATGCCGACGCTGGTGATTTGCTGCGAGTAGGATGTCGTCCCGAATACGACTGTCGCTCCTACGATTGATCGAGTTGCTGCTCCAGGCATTGTTCTTCTCCTTGTTTTTTGTTAAGCGAATACCGGCACCGTGCGCCGGTAATTGACTGTGATCGATAGGGAAATCTGATAAGTGCTGTCGTCGCTGCCGTCACCCTTCGACTCGACAAAGTCGGCCTCGGCATCGAGCCACATCGAATCGACGTGAAACTCGTCATTCAGCGTGCCGTGGTAGCCGTCCACCGCTTCGCGCACCGCCTCGGCTGCTGTCTCGGCTGCGATGCTGCTGTCTGCCATCACGTCCACCTGGATCAGTGCCGACGACATATCCGATGCGGCGGCGAGGTGATGCCCTGGCGCATCCGCTATGCGTGACCAAAGCAGATAGGGCCGCGTTGCCGACTGCGGCGCCAGGCCGGGAAATATGCGCCCAGCCACGGCAGCGGCGATGCCGGCGTGGCCCTTTAGGTAGCGCGTGATTTCGTCTTTCAGCGTCATGCTGTCACGCCCGTGTCCGTCGCTGCGATTGCAGTCGTGCGCGGCTTGCCGGCCTGGTCGTGCGTCACGCTGTCGAGATCATATACTATGCCGCGCACGATCAGTCGGTGTGTGTCAGCCCGCAGCGTCGGGAAGCTGCGCATCCGAATGCTGTGCGTATTGCGTGCCTCTTGCTGCCCGCCTTCCAGAACTTCATCGCCGGCCCCGGACGAGATCGAAGCCCAGCGTGTCGCGATCGTTGTCCATGCACGAGAAGTCTGCCCGTGCGCGTCGGCACTTTCCTGCGCCTGCTGCACCTCGACTCGGTTTCTCATTTGACCTGCGGACGCCATTAGATCGTCACCCCTTGTACGCTCATTAACTGCTGCTCCACTGTCATCGCATCGGAATTGAGTACTACAAAAAACTCGTCGGCATCACCGTCGAGATTGACGGTGCAGGCCGAGTAGTCATGCGTCCAGGTCTGCAAAGCACCGGGTGCAACCAGATCCTCCCCGACCGGTTGTGCCTCGGCACCCAGCCCCCACATCATACTCGTCAGAATGGGCGTGGCAGTCAGCGTATGCAGCAGCGTTGTGTTCTGCCTCACCTGCAGCTTGATGCCGTTCGATAGTGCGGTCTGATCGTGGTACTTTTTCGCATCAGCGATGTTGCCGCCGAGTACATATCCCTGGTAGCGGTGCAGACAATACTGCTCGCCGCTGCCTGGCTTGCACGCAAAACACAGGTGCGCAGCACCGCCGGATGAATACGATCCGTTGCCAGCGACATCCGCACCCGCCGGTGTCGTCAACTCGAATGTGTTTGTCGTCTTATTGGCGATGACGTGCAGATCGTTGGCGGCAGTGTTGCCGACGACCCCGGTGATATGGACAAAGTCGCCGTCGCTATAACCGTGGCTCGTTGCCGTCACCACGATCGGTGTCGCATTGGTGGCGCCGCTAACTGACTTCGCGCCGTATACCTGGGCAGTCGTGCCGGTGCCGTCGCCCTGGCTGTCGAGGATGCGATTGAGTATTCGCGCTGACGAGTAGCTGATCATATCGATTCACCGTGGACGCTCATTAGCTGCTGTTCGACTGCGGTGGATGTCATGTCGTCGCTGTGCAGCACCACAAAGAACTCGTCCGCATCGCCGTCCAGATTGACTGCGCAGCCTGCGAAATCCCAGCGGAATCCCAGCGCAGCACCAGTGATAAACTCGAAAGGCGGAAGTTGCCGGGCGCCATGCGACCATCCGAGCGGGGCTGTCTTGATCGGCGTCGGTGACAGTGTATGCAGCAGCGTGGTGTCCTGACGCACCTGCACTTCGATGCCGACAGTCAGTGCTGCTGTGCCGAGATAATATTGAGGATAAAAAATTGATCCGCCTTGAAAATACCCGGTAAACTTATGGACGCAATATCGCTCGCCGCCGGCTGGCTTGCACGCAAAACACAGGTGCGCAGCGCCGCCGGATGTATACGAACCGTTGCCCGCCACGTTCGTGCCTGCCGGTGTCGTCAGTTCAAAAGTGTTTGTCGTCTTGTTCGCCACGATGTGCAGATCGTTGCAGGCAGTGTTTCCCGCCACGCCGGTGATGTTCACGAAGTCGCCGTCACTGTATCCATGCGAGGTCGCTGTCACGACGATCGGTGTGGCGTTGGTCGCACCTGACACGGTTTTTGCTGCCGGCAACTGATTCGTCGTGCCGGTGCCGTCGCCCTGGCTGTCGAGTACCTCGCTCAATATCCTGGCTGCGGTATAGCGGATCATAGAACCTCGCCGTGGACGCTGAACCACTGGTCGTCGATTGCGAGGCCATCGCTGTGCAGCACGACAAGAAACTCGTCGGCATCGCCATCGAGATTCACGAAGCAATTATCGAACTTCCAGGTGGACGAACCGGCGGCGTTGCTTTGCAGTTCACCGAATATCTGCGGCTCGGCACCGAGCGACCAATCAACGAATATCTTAGCCGGCGCGGCTGTCAGTGTATTGACGACCGTGGTGTCCTGGCGCACCTGCAGCTTGATGCCATTCGATAAGGCTGTCTCGTTCATGTATTTATCGTCCGTCCAGGCGGAATCGATGGCGATTCCAGACAGTTGATGTATGCAATGCGTC
>Ga0098033_1001085_pt1 | contig 11498 bp, 2 predicted proteins | sample 1_EtaG_FD_75049 | JGI IMG/M metagenome (GOLD analysis project Ga0098033, IMG submission 75049) | Marine viral communities from the Subarctic Pacific Ocean - 1_ETSP_OMZ_AT15124 metaG | ecosystem: Environmental > Aquatic > Marine > Oceanic | place: Pacific Ocean | collected 2015-01-07
AAGATTACATTAAGTACATGCGATGCGGCTTTAATGGTAGTTTGGTACGGGAATAATAATGATATTAGGTAATAGACATTTTTATATATCAACAAATGAATTAAATTTAGAAGGAAATGTAAGTAAACATTTAAGTATTAATTTATTATTCTTATTATTTATGATAACCCTAGAAGAAACTCATATAATATTTTCATTAACATTATTTAAGAAATTAAGAGTCAATTTAACTTTATTCGTACTATAAATCTCACTTTCTTATATGAGTACGATGGGCTTTGGGGGTATCTTATACTCCCATTGCCCTATAAAGTTTCTGCAATTCAACATCAGCATCATATTCTTTTCCTTTTTTCTTCTTCTTCGATTTCTTTGGTTTCCAAGGTAAATACTTCAATGGAAATTTCTTTCTAGATTCTCTTGTCCATGCTCTTGGATACAATCCAAACTCATGCATCATTACATTCCATATAGTTCCATTCTGTAATGCTTTCCAGTTTCTTGGTATCTTTGCCATCTCTACATTAAAAGTAGATAACATTCTCATACCTTTTTGTTCATCTGTTAGCTTATAAGCATTATTATATCCAACAATTAAATCTGTAATTTGATGGTCAGGCAACTTAATCCATTCATTTAAAGTTGCATAATACATTAGGTCTCCAACAGCTGGACCAATAAAACCACGACCTTTAATATCTTTTTCTCCACTTAAAGCTCTAGATAAATCTTTAATACGGTCAACCGTGTCATTCTCCATTAATCTATTCAAATCAGTATTGGTTACACCTGACATTAATTGTGTAAATAAATATAGACCAGCAAACTTTAAAGGTATATATACATCAGGATTATTCCATTGTCTTGCTAATATAGCATCTTTAGAGTTTCTTAATAAAGAAGATTGTAGTTGTAAGAATGACATTGGATAATGCATAAACTGAAAGGCTACTTGACCAGCAGCTCCTAACTGAGCTGTAGTTCCGCCTACAATAGGAGCTTTTTGTGAAGCTGAATATTCAAAAGCGTATTTATTAACCATATCTAGGGCATATGTTGTAGCTGCTTTGGTTGCTCTAGCATCAGTTAGACCACCACGAGTCAATTCATTATGTTTTTCTTTAAATGAATACCTAAACATATGTTTACGCAAAAAGTTCTCAGTTACTTTCTGAAATATAGCACCAGCCCCAGCTGTTCTAGTTAAAATACTATCAAATGTTTGCCATCCTTTTTCATTTTTATATTGTAATGATGCTTGCTTTGTTTGAGGGTCTATTCTGATATCCATATCAGTAACTTTTAAACCTTCAGTAGGTAATAATCCTTCTGTAAATATGGGGTTAGATAAATCTTCAAACCTAAATCCTTGCTCTTGCTCAACATCCTCAATTTTTTTACTCATTTCTTTATCTTTATTAAAATCTCTTAGGTATCTAGCAAAAGATAGATTACCAACAGATTGTATAAAATACATACCAGACATAGTATTTCTAGCGGCTGTAGCTATACCAAATCCAATCTTAGATAAAAACTCTATACCAGTTAATGCCCTCACAGCTTTGTTGACCCAAACCGGTCTATCCTGATAACCTCTAGTAGCTAAAGTAAATACATCATTAATATATTTATTTAATTCACGAGCAACTTGAGGGTCTCTAGGTAATCTTTGAACACCTTGTAAGTAAATAGCTTTAAGATAATTAGTTCTATTAAATGATATTGCATCCATAGAATATTTTCTTAGAACAGTTAAAGGATTCTTTACCCAATTATCATATGCAAGATAGCTTCTATCTTTAGCAGCGTCTGGTTTCTTACCTAATGATTGTCTTATTAAACTAAATGAATTTTCTAAATCACCAAGAAATACATTCTCTTGATTATATCTTTCTTCTTTTGTTAACCCTTCTCCTTCAATAGCATCCATTTTGTTTGTTATATTCTCTACTGATGTTAAACCTTCTGTTATATAATGAGGGAAGTAATCTCCTTTCTCCATTCCTTTTTTTATAGTTATCTTATTTTCTTCAACAGTTTTTAAATATCTTTCGACTCTTTGGCTCGGCATATGTTTAAAGGCTACTCTTATAGCATCCTTATGCTTGTCCAATCCATTTACTAAAACTTTACCCATCTCATTTAATAATGTCCTAGCTTCTTTACCAGCAGCATGAACATTATCAGCAAAAGGTTGACCATCCCTAACAACTGGGACTAACTCTTTCTTAGTAACAGGGTCATATACAGCGGGTTTAGCTCTTCTAACTTTTTTCTCGCCCTTTTTTGCTGGTGTTGGAACCTCTAGCCACTCAACTAATTCTCCTAAAACTTGACCGCTATGAGTAAGCATGGCTTCTGAAATTTCTTTTTCTAAATTATTAATATCTCTATACTTATTATTTTTAGCCTCACCGTCAAGTTTTTTAAGAGCAGCTTTTTCGTATATAAGTTTACTTTCTAACTTGTTTAAAGCTATATCAGAGCGTATACCTGGAAGTTTATTAGATAAAGATGGGTCTCTTAATATTGATTCAACTCTTATATGACTAGCTATCTTATCGTTTTGTACTAGATAATCATTAAACTTCGTTCTTTCATAGTTAGTAGATAAGTTAATATGTTTATTCATCCAACTCGTAACAGCCCATTTACCCATTACACCACGCTTAACAAATCCAACTCTTTCGAGCCATGACAATCTAGGATTCTTTATTCTTCTAGCTTCTTTCTGAATCTCATTTGCTATTCTTCTAAAGTCACCATCTGTAAAATCGCTAAAAGCCTCATCACCTACTTTATATGAAGACCTCCAAACAATCTCTTGAAATAAAGACTCGCCCATAGCTTCAGATGTTTCACCATATAACCCCTTTATAGTATCACCTATATATCTAGACTTACCAGGAGAACCATCTTGTCGTTTTAATGTTACCCGGCCCCCATTCCACATCTCTCTTAAAGCTGTAAGATTGTATCTAGCGTTTTCTTGTTTTTCGGGTATTGTTGCGCAACTCATTTTATAAACAATATATGTTTGATACTGGGTCTGTACTCTTCGCATCTACATACGGACTTAAATCGGCTTTTATATTTTCATTAGTTCCAAGTCTCAAAATCTTATATATATCTCCATGTATGTCTATTTCTTTTACCATTCTTGCTGCTCCAAGCGATAATTCATCTTTTAATGCCTCAGCTATAGCCGGCCTATATAACATTGATGGCGTCGTACTCATTATTAAGTTATATACTTCTGACTTCTCCTTCAAAGCTGTATTTTTATTTCTGTATATTGTATCTTGAAATTGAGATGAAAATTCAGCATCTGGTATATTACTATATCTTCTTCTAAACTGAGTTCCCCATCTGCCTATTATATCTTTGTGAATATCTTCGTGACCATTATTTTTTAAATATCTTAAAACAGCAGATGTTACTCTTTTGTTTACTCTAAACGCTGGAAGAGCGACGTTTCTATCTTTAGCATAAGTTATTTTACCAAACACATTATCTGGTCTTATTAGATAAAGAGCCATATCCATAACTGTATCTTTATATTCTTCGCCTATTACATCTTTTCCAACATTTTCTGTTGATTCAACTCCTGTAGAGAATTTTTCAAAGTGCTCTTTTATCAGTATATCTTCAGCTCCTTTTTCTAATACCCAATTCTCAGAGCCTTCAGGGTGTCCTTTACTAATATCAAAAGCTTCTGATGTTAAAGAACTTATTTGAGCCTTTAATATTCTTGACCTATTTATAAAATTAACTACATCAACTCTCTCACCAGAAAACCCTCTTATATTTTCAGGAGTTACTTCACCAGTAACCATTAAAAGTGAATACGCATCTAATGTTTCAGCTTTATTTGCGGGCTCAAATCGTAATGGATTTTTAAGAACAACATATCTACCTCGTCTTAATAAATGAGTTCCATTAGAATGTATTTGTCGTACTGACCTCCATTTTCCCGGAGCGTATGACAATTCTTGATATAAATATTCTGAATCATTACTCTTATTTCTATACAACCTAGGCTTTTTACCACTTATTTTGATTTCACTTAGTTTAAAGTGGTCTACTAATTCTTTTATGTTCTTTTCTGGGTCTTTTTTTAATAATTCGCCAATAATACCATCTTCTTTTGACTTCATGTGAGCTCTTATAGCTTCTATTCTTCTTAGCTTAGCCGTCATAAATGCAACATTTTCACCATTGCTTCTACCATTCCTTCTTAAATAATCTCTAATCCCACTAGCATTTTTACCCAATAAATAATAGTTTACAGAATATTGTTCTAAATATTTCATATCACTTATCTTAGTGTTGTACTTATCTCCTGTTAAAGCTATTGTAATTGCACCTTCAGTATCAGCTTCTTGCAATCTATCATATATTTCTTGATGTGTTTTAGCATCGGATAATGCAATCCAGTTTTCTACATGGTTAAGAGCTTCACCTAATTTTTTAGTCTCAGCTCCATATGCTTTAGATACTTTTTGATATGTATTATCTACATTACCTAATCTTTTAAGTATATAACCAGCAGGCGTTGAATCAAATAAAGAATTTTTATCACTAGCTATAAATGAGAATGGTCTTTTCTCAACCATAACTTGTTTGCTAAATCCACCTCTACCAAATTGACCACTTAATATTCTTTCTCTTAAAGCTTGTTGAGTATCAACTGTTCTTTTATCAAAAAATAATTCAAGTAATGTATCTCTTTTTTCTTTCTCATATTTTCTTACAAGTTTATTAAATACATATTGGCTTGGGTCTCTTTCTATAAATTCCAACTCGCCGTACATTCTAAGTAAATCCGCATGGTCTGGAGTTCTGCGACCAGATGAATCATATATATCACTCATTATTCTAGAAGGTCTTCCAAGAGCATCAACAATCTCTACAACAGCATCTTTCATAACCTCTTTTTGGACACCTTTCCATTTATCCAATTTAACAATACCATTAAATCCACTCTCATTATATTTTCCTGCATTAAAGTTTGGATTATCGCTTGGTATATCTCCAAATAATATAAATCTTTTTATAGACTTCACATCATGTTTATTAGTCATATTAGGTCTTTTTGTTGTATCAATAAGACTCTGTAATACATTGGAATCTCTTTGTAAAAACCCTCTAAGAATATCAACATCTTTAAATGATACTAAATCTTCTAATCCTTCAAATGTAAAATTAGTTCTAGCTAAAGAATTTATACCAGCCGAGAATCTTTTTATCTGACCAAAAGAATCTTTACCTTTATAATAATTAGCATTATGAGCGTCTAATGGCTCTACAGCGTCAGGCTTACTACCAACTGGTCTTGAATATCCCATTCCGCCATTCTGAAACATATCTCCTAAATCATATTGTTCAGGTTCATATATATATGTATCTAATTTTATTGTTGATATATCAGCTAATGCTCTAGTTAATTCCATTTTCATATTGTGATAATTAAAAGACATATCACCATCCATATCAGCTTGCATCTTTGTTGTCAAATCAACAGGATTGATACCAACAACATTACCCATTTCAGGGTCAAAGAAACCTTCTACTTTATTTATTACAACATCACCAGCTAGATTAGGCATTTTCAAGCTTGCAGATTCTAAGAATATATTTTCAGCTTTTAATTTACCATATAATTCTCTTATTGTAGTTCCTCCACTATACATATTAATTATTTTATCTATTTTAGCTGTCTCTTTATCTAATAATTTTTGTTCTTTTTTAGTTAATTGTAATTGGTCTTTCCCTGTACCAATAGAAGACCAAACATTCTTCTTTTCTTTAAAATCTTTTATACCAACTAAAATTTCTCTTCCTTCAACATTTACTATATACTGCATTTCGTCAAAGTTATTAATTTGTATTTTACCATCAGCATCGGCTAATTTTTTACCACCAAATCTTAGTTGAACGCTTCTTTTCCCAGGTAATGGAGTACTATAAACAGGAAGAGAACCCTCAAGAAATGGCACCATAACAGAATATGAAGCACCTTCTGTCTCTGGATTTCTTATTCTATTAATAACTCTTCTATACAAAGCTCTATTAATAGCAGGTCTAACTATTTGCTGTCGAGGGTCAATACCATCCATAAGAGCAGCATGGACATCAGATGTTGTAGAGCCACTTATTATAGCTCCTTCTTCAGCTAATGTATTCATTACAAATTCTGCAACACCATATCTCTCAGGACCTTTAGATACTATTCCTTCTCTCATTAAATCTGCTGCTGATATTTTAGTATCATAACCAGCGTAATCTAAAAATGCTTTAAATCCTATTTTATCTAATGTTTCACTAGCTGCGTATGTTATATTTGTAACTTTGTGTCTATCTTCTGATTTAACAAATTGAATATCTTCCAATGTAATATCTTGTACATTATTATTATCCCTAAGGGCTTTCTTTTTAGACCCTAAAGCTTCACTAAAATATTCATCAAGACTTTGTTGATTTTTTTCCCATGATTCCTTAAGCTTTATTTTATCCTTTGACCAGACTTTCGCTGAACTACCATATGATAAAAAATCTATACCCAAAGCATCTATAACAGACGCTACTCTAGGGTCAAATATAAAGTTTTGTTTTAATAACGCTGTATTAATACCATCATTATAACTGATAGCTTCTTTAATTCCACCAACACCATCATCCTGAGACCTAGCCTTTTGAATTAAAGACAATCTCCAAAGATGAGTACCTACATGAAGAAGACCATCAACCGTAGACCTATCTTTTAGACTTGCAATTTCAGGGTCATTATCTTCATTCTTTAATTTTTTAAGAGTATATGCGATAGCTGCTTTTAATTTTGGCTCTGATTTAGCAAGAGCATTCAGTCTAGATTCAGTTAATAATAAAGCATCCATCTGACCAGATTCGTCTTCAATAACAGCTCCTTCTAATTTGCCCTTATTAAGATAATAGTCTATTGATTCTATCTCTTTATCACTCACCAACTCATTGGCATTTCTACCATTCTCATTAGCGTCTTTTAACATTCTCATAGCTGTAGTACTACCAGCTATTTTTGCACCCATACCTTCACTTAATGAAAAGTATTTATAATCACTAGCCATGTGAGCATTTAATTGACCAGGCTTAGTAGCTAATGTAATAAAAGTATTAAAGCCTCTACTATTCATCTTATCATGATACATAGCTTTTATAAATTGCTTTAGAGCTACGTCATGTTTTATTTCAGAACCATATAAAGCTTTAAAATTACTAATAATAATATCAGTAGATACACCTTTAATACCTAAATCAGTATTAGCAAGCTTAGCTTCTTCTAGTTGACCAAGTTTAGTATCGTACCACCTTTTTGCTACTATAACAGCTTTATTAAAATCAGCAGTATTTTTTGGGATAACAATTTGAGTACTAAAACTTAATGGTATCCTAATAAAATCAGGTCCCTCTGGTGTTTCATATTTCTCTGGATTAGTTTCTCTTTCTTTACCTGACTTCATTGAAGTCGAAAATTTTGCCTTACTTATATAATCAGCATCAAGATTTTTAAAACCAAATACATTAGCTACTTTTGTCGGATATCCACTTTGATTTAAAACAATACCAGCTTTCTCTAAAGTAGCTATATATAAACCTTCAGACTCAAACTCAGACATAAAATCATATAATTTAGAATCAGACATAACCATTTTGCCTTCCATCATCAAGTACCGTCCGTTTGTATAATTCAATCTAACAGACCTAGCTGAAGCTGTACCAGCTACTCCAAATAAAAGTTCTCTAAAATCATTTGATAAAAAGTCTTCATATTTTTGTCTAGCTTTATCTGGTTCTCCTTTATGAAGAGATTTATATCCTTTTTCAACTTTATCAGAAACTTCATTTAAAATTTCACGAGCTAAATCAATATCATCTCGTTTGATAGCTCTTGCTAATTCTTCTTTCTTAACAGAAAATGTAGCTGAATCAAAATATTTAACATGAGGTTTCAATTTGTTTACTGTAGAATTTAACTTAGAGAAAAAGTCAACATCTCTACTTCTCATTGATGAATCTTCGAGCATTCTTTTATGTCTATCAGCCATTTCTTTAAAATTCTCTTGAGTAAATCCTTTATTCCATGACATCATATGGTCATTTATAGTAGCAACAAAATCATTAAGATTAAGAGTTATCCCTTTTTTCATCTTTTCTTCTAAAGATAAATTGCCATTAAAAAATTTACTATGTAATTGACTAAGAGTAGCTCCATCTTTTACTTCAATTCCACTAGACTTTAATTGACCTACTAAATCAGCTATAATATTATCATGTCTTAACTTTCCACTTATCTTATCACCAACGTATGTATCCAGACCCAGGATAACTCTAGCAACCTGAGAATTTACAGCGAAATGTGGAGCCATTTCTCCATCTATAGCATTTCTAATGGCGAGAATAGCTGCTCCACCCTGTTCATTCACGCCTTCTATATTAACTTCAGCAAGACCTTCTTCACCAACCCTTGTTAAACTTAAAGCTCTTTCTAAGTTAGTTATTAATTGATTAAACTCAGGACTTATTTCATCACCAGCTGTTCTTTTAATTTCCTTTAATGAATTTGATAACTCTTGAGCTTCTTTTATTGTTATTGGCTTTGTCTTTTCTAAACCTGGGTCTGATTTATCTATAAAAGAATCAATTACTTCAGAAACAACATCAATAGCTTCGATTGAATCATTACTACGTTTTCTAACACTATCAAAAGCATCAGGTATATTTCTTGTATACCTAGTTGTTATAGGATATGTCTCTGTTATGAATACCCTAAGATTAGTCTCACTACCTAATTCAAGAGGAAATTCAGATTCAAATTTTAGAAACTTACCATTTACAGCTTTTAATTCATTTAATATAATACCATATTGTCTCAGTTCCTCTTCAGAACCTTTTCCCAATATTGCTCTAGCTGCTTTTTCATCAACACCTTTAACTATTCTTTCTCCACCTTCTGTCACCACTCTTAATACATTATGAGCTATACCTTGCTTTACCATAGCTATATGGCTTACGCCAATATCAGCAGAATTTAGAAGTCTTTTCCAATAATACTTTTCAAACGAATGCACCATCTCACCATCAATCTTATATCCTTCAGCATCTAATCTTTTTACAATCCTAGACGCATCTTCAAATGTAAGTTCGGATTCTTTTAATTCTCTTTGACCTCCAAGATTTAACAAATCAGAAAGAGACATGACAATCTCTTGAGCATTCCAATATTCATCGCTTTGTAAATCTTTTTTCCATTGCTCAGTATCTCTTTCACCTTGTACAATTTTACCAACTTTTTTACCTCTTGGCATTAAGTTATATAAAAATTCACCTAAAGAAGCATCTTCTCTTGTTAGTTTATCTGTCTTTCCTTCTACAATATTATATAAAGCTGTTTGAGTCTTAACTAATTTATGTCCACCTAAAGCTTTTAGAAATGCATTATCTGCTATATCAAATTCATGAAGCTTAACACCTTCAGCATAATTATCTTCTGTTATTTTTCTTTCGTATTCATCAAAAATTTCTCTTACTTTAGGACCAACTTTTTTAATATCAAGGTCTCTAGCTTGTTTTGATTCAGCATCAGTTTCTCTTATATTATCAACAAACCCAAAAGCTTTTAACCTATTAAGAAGAACCTCAAACGCCTGTATTTCCCGATATTCATCTTTAGCTTCAAATGGTCGTGTGCCTTTTAATCTTTTTATTCTTAATGGTCTATTCATATTGAAACCAGTTGTTTCAACATCAGCTCTTAAATCTAATACATCCAGAACTTCAACAACCATCTTCATAGTTGTATCATATGTTCCTTCTACCATTCCATCTCTAATTTCAGCTTCAACATCTTCAAAGTTTTTTTCAGTTAATTTATCACCCTTGTCATTAATAACAACCTTGCGTAAAGCTGAATCTATATCAACTAATTGGTCTAGTGTCAATCTCTTCAATGATACATCTGCACTTATATCATTATCTTCATTAAGAATTTTTCTTGAGCGTTCACCTTCAATATATAATTCATTTACTCTAGATAAGAAAGAATGACTAGCACCATCTAAATGACCAACGCCACCTTTACCATCTTTAGTCTGCTGTACATACTCACCTTTATTTATAGCTTCATTTATTTGCCTGTATATTTTATTATTTAATAATCCCATACTAGCAAATGCCATATTAGCCCTAGCATCATATACCTTACCAAGAAGTCTTAATTGAGAAGCATCCATGCCCATCAATCTTAGAAAATCTACTTTCCTATCAAATTCAGTTAGAGTTGGCATTGTATTTCTTCTAATTGGTTTATATCTTCTTGTGAATAAAGCACCAGTTAATAAATGAGCACCTAATGTTTCAGGGTCTACATTCCTTAGAATATTACTATCCATTAATGTTGAAGCATTAAAGAATAAAGCACCAACTGTCATCCTTGGAAGAGATGTTGTTATATCTTTACCAACTTCTTTATAAAATTGCTTCATAACTTGGTCTGGTCTGAAGTGTTGCATTACAGCTTTCATATGTTTAGCTGCTATTTTTTGTTGATCTGGTCTGAACGCATTACTAAAGTTTTTAGCAGCCGTCTTAGCAAACTCAGAATATTTAACTGAATTATTATTTGATATAATCTTAAATAGAGTATTGATTTCATCTACTGACATTTTATCATAATCTATTTTTTTAATTTTATCTAGACCGCTCTTAACAATTTTTCTAGCACCTAATATCTTCATACTTTCCCTGCCACCAATACTAGGTATAGCTTCTACAGCAGGCAAGAAAGCTGAGAACATAAGAGCGTGACCAACATCAGCAATAGGGTCAAACTCATGACCTTCAACCATATTTGATTTTATAAAATCATCAGTAAGATTATATATAGAAAAATTTGTTGTCATTTCAGCAGCTCTAGCTATATAAGCTGTAATCTTACTTTTATCTGAGACTTTAAATTTTGTGTTTAGAGTACGTTCAATTCTAGATGCAATACTATTTAAGTGAGTACCATTTCTTCCAAGCTCTGTTTGAGCTGTAGTTGATATTTTTTGTATAACATCATCGGTTAATTTAGGAAACTCTTTCTTTAATCCTGCAGCGATAAGCTTCTGCATTTGTATACCAGCTGCCTCTACTTGTTGAGTACTTACTTCATACTTAGGCAATATAGTTTTAGCTGATTTTATTATTTTACCTACAGCTCTACCAACAGCTCTTTCATTTACAAGCAAAGCTCCTTTACCAATAGTTTCTAGAGCTCCTCCTGGGTCTCTACTTATAGATTGAGACACAGCTCTCTGTGCAGCTTTCTTAGTTCCATATTTACCAGCAGCTGAAATAGCTTTAGTACCTTTACTAAGATATGAAAATGGAACAAGGAATCCAGCAGCTTGACCAAATACAGCACCAGCTTTAGCTCCAGTACCAAGCTCTTCAGGTTTATAAGGAGCATCTGCACCCAT
>Ga0098033_1001087_pt1 | contig 11489 bp, 6 predicted proteins | sample 1_EtaG_FD_75049 | JGI IMG/M metagenome (GOLD analysis project Ga0098033, IMG submission 75049) | Marine viral communities from the Subarctic Pacific Ocean - 1_ETSP_OMZ_AT15124 metaG | ecosystem: Environmental > Aquatic > Marine > Oceanic | place: Pacific Ocean | collected 2015-01-07
ACGGGCTCACTAGCCACTGCTAGCGCCGCCCTAAACACTTACCCGCTTGACAGCCTCAGTGGCTACAACGGCGCATACACGCCCCCTTATTACAATGGTGAGGCATGGGTAGATTTTATCTTCCGCCCAACGGGAGATACCAAATATGATTTAGAGAAGATTTTATCTGAAACCAAGACCGTATATTGGAGAGTTGATTCGGGTATCTCCGCATCCGCCGGTGTCAGTCAGTTGTCTGGTACGCAACTACTCCCCACTTTTAGTGGATCCACTCTCTTCCCCGATGCAGGCGACCTGATCTATGATGGTAAAAACATCAATGTAAACTCTATGCAACTAAGCGCCAGTGTTAACTGTTTCGGTATAGAGAGGGTGACTCGAACCCAAACCGACAAATTCGGTAATGAAATATTGACAGAGAATGAAACAGTTGGTAAAAAATGGGTCATCCAACCTAAGTTTGAAACTCCAATGTTAAACTTCAACGATAAGGGTGTCCATCCGATTACTAACGCAGATAGCAACCTGTCGCTCCCGGCGTTTGCCTCCGCTTCTGTACCAAGGGGCATGTGGCATCAATTTGGAGTTATTCCAGAAACCCCAGATAAGGGTGTATTTTTGGAAATCGGTGACATCCCTGCCAACTGGTTGAAAAACCATTATGAAGTTATTAACAATAACTCTGAATATAATGATCAAAATGCATCCACAAACGGCGCCAACCTTCATAAGAAAGTTAAACCACTCACAGATGTTGTCAAATTTACCCCACAAGAATCATCTGCCCGCTTAGGTGAGCTGGCAGACAGCAGAACTGTTAAGGAAGCAGTTGTAGCTGTTCCTTATATAGTAGAATACACAACAGCAGGCGGTGAATTCGCGACACAGCGGAAGAAGTTTATTAATATACCGCAGGATCGAATTAATGCATCTTTGAGTGATGCTATCGGCAGTGCAGACGGTGACTCTTTAGATGCAGCAGGTCCCTCAATAAGACGCCAGATTGATAAGATGCAAAATTATATATTCCCACCACAATTTGATTTCTTGAATAACCAGCAGATCGACCCGATAGCAATGTACATATTTGAGTTCGAATACACGCTTGATAAAGATGATCTTAGTTATATTTGGCAAAATATTGCACCTCGAAATTATAAGAAAATCACTTACCAAGAGGCATCAGTTTCACATGAATTAATGGATACAGAACTGTTGAGTGAAAGAAACTTGATGGAAAACGAGAATTTACGTTGGATGGTGTTTAAAGTGAAACAAAGATCGCAGACGAACTATTCTGACCTTATTATCCCACAGGTTGGCCAATCAGCAGGAAACCAGCTTACGAATAGCGATACTTCGAAGGAAGATTATAATATTGCCTTTAACTGGCCATATGATTACTTATCTTTCGTAGAGCTAATTAAGATAGACGCACAGGTGCTGTATAAAAATTCTAATATTAGCGGCTCCTCTAATAACGGAGCGAACTGATGACCAAATTTGTTAACAAAAAAGAACAAGTTTATGATTTACAATTGACCACTTATGGCCGAAAGATGCTATCCGTTAGTAGTTTTAAGCCAACATATTACGCATTTTTTGACGATAATGTTGTTTACGATAATCAATATACTGGCCAAACAAACGAACTACAGAATAACATTAATTCAAGAATTAAATCTAACACGCAATATATCGGTTCTTTAACATTGTTTGAGGATTTGGAAACCACTGTTTTGAATAACCGCGGTAACGCTATCAACTATTTTAATTTAAATGGCATGGAGGATAAATTCGAACCTGCCAAAGACATTTATAGATTTGATGCAGCGTTAGGCGATGCGTTTCTGGATGGAGGAACACAAACAGCGCCGGCATGGAAAGTTGTAGCATTACAATCAATGATATCCGCCTCTAACACAAGAGATAATGCTAATGACACAAATATTCCACAAATAGACATTACCGCAACATATAATTTGACAGTGAGTGATTTAGAATTCGACCCGAACCCAGAAACACCCAGAGATATAATAGACACCATTGGCCCTTTCGGTGACGGAAAACAAATTGTTTTAGAAATGGACGATCCTTTGATATATTTGGAAGAAATAAATACACAATTGCTCATGGAGAATTTTGAAATTGAGGTCTTTGGTGTACCACCAGGAGATTCAAGTCGACTCGGAAGAAAGTATTTTAAGAAAAACATTCCACAGATTGAAAATGGGTTTATGATCTCCGCACAACAACAAGAGGTACCCTTACAATCTCTTACCACTGGTAGTGTTGAATACTATTTCGATGTTTTGGTGGATCATGAGATAAGTCCCCAGAGCGCATGTAAGGGCGCCGAAGTTTTTAATAAGCAGACATATTATATTGATTTAGATTTTGATTGTGAAAAATTATCAGATGATTTTCTATATTTTGATATTTATGGAGCAGTAACGGAGCCAGAAATATGTCAAGATTAATGAAAGGCGACTTGATAAGCAATTTTGGTACTTATCTGCCGGCCCCATATATCGATAAGATTGAGGTTACAGATGATAGTGTTGTTACATATATGTCGGTGTTTTTAGTTGCCTCGGGAGATGAGGGTATCGATGATGACGCTGTTATAACAGATCTGAATAGCAACGCCAATATTTATTGTTTACATGCCTGGTATCCTTCGAGCAGTATTGATCAGGCAGATTTAACTTATGGTTATGCTGAAAACGACTGGCAAAATGTTGTAAGTGGAGACACGAATGTTTTTAAAGCATATTCGGATTATTCAAACCAGATCACATTCGATTTCAGAGACCTCTATACACGCCTCACAAAGCTTCCGTCAGATATGAATTCGACAGGTTCTAATTGGTCGAAAACCGAGGATACATTTACAGAAAGCGGCCACCGAATTTTAAAATTTCAAACAGAGGTGGTTTACAATTTTGGTCTAACTGAGGACGAGATAGTCGACGGCGCATTCGGATCCACCACCACCGCGCCGTCAGAAAATCCTGAGTTTTGGTACACGTTCGCTTTTACTTCGACTTATGACTATTCCGAGGAAGACATCGATGACGTAATAGAAAATTTAAATTTATTATCAAATAGAACCAGCAATATTTCATATGAGAAAGTGTTTTCGGAAGGCAAAATTAGACGCCTATATGCAGATTATTTTGACTCCGAAGGTATTCTTTATGATGACATCCCTTTACGATCCCTGGCCGGCCGCTATTATGAAACAGATACGATAACTCACGACGAGATAATTGAGTATTTCTCAAAGTTAGCGGAGGACTATGAAAAAGTCATAAGCTCTGATGACACAACTCTCTTTACTTCTGACGAGGGAGATACGCTCCAAGATATACTCAACAATATCTTATATATCTTATCAGAATACGGCTATAAAGTTGATCTCTTGGTGCAATTGAATTATTTGAGAGAAGTTTTTCCAAGTAAAAGCAATGCTGACGTTGTGGGTAGATTATATTTGAGATATACAAAGAGGTTGTTGGCAGTTAATGCTACATTAGAAAACGGAACTGCATTAACAAAGAAAGTAGTTAGAAGTCCCAAGATCCGCGATCTGAGAGATTACACTGGTGATGAAGATTATGATAATTCATATTTCAGCGACTGGGAGAATAATCACAATCACTATCTTTATGATAATCACTACATGGCACAATATTCATATCCCACCACCCCAGGTTACACCGCCCAGACATATTACAACAAGGGATTTTGTTTCTTTGATTATGAAAAAGCATATCGTGAAACCTCGGAACTTAGTCAGATTGTAGATGTTAACAAGTTGATTCAACTGTGGGGTTTTGAACCAATTTACAGTAAGTTTAAAATTCTCTACGCAGATATAGGAAGAAATCGGAGTGACTCAACGGGTGACAATACAAACACATTAACCACAACCCTGTATGATAACACCCTCTACCCTCGCAGCAAATATTATACTTGGTCCAGTAATGAGGATGAAGGCGATGAAGGATCTGCTCCCAATAGCTACATTGTTCTCCGGAATATGTTACCTATTAATGAGAACCCTTTATCCTTTGGGAGCACCATTGACAACTACTACATGACGGCTTTTGAATTCAGAGATGTGTTTGGTACCTACGTCCCCGCCAATTATGGAGACTATACAGTAAATGTTGTTATTGAAGATAATAGTTTTGATGTTTTGCAAGAGTTGATTACTCATTATCTCGCAGTTTATGAGGAGTTGAAAGATTATTATGATTCTGCTGCTGAATATTGTTCTGTCGATACTGAAACACAACAATTTAAACCATTTTTCGTTGAGGCGATGGATAATCTATATGGAGATTCGCCAGAGTCTACACCGTGGTATAGGGCCGCAGTTCTTTACAATATGCACAAAGATCTACTTTTCAATACTTTTGACGGAGATGTTGAGCTTCTTTTAGAAAATGTTCAAGATATAGTAGATTCTATTAACCCATACACGGGCGATTTAACTAGTTTAGGGAATTTTAAGGTTAAATATGAAGAGTTTTATATCGATAATTATGCTAGCAGCGCCCCCGGCTTAGAAGGAGCAGAAGAACGAAGCACTCCTTCGATGTGCCCATATGAATCTGGGTGTTGTAAATCAACGATGCCTGGTGGGGGTATGACCGATTGCCCGGTGCATTGTGCTAGCTATGACGATGACGCCGACCGCGCGGCAGACGCCATGTGTCAAAATTATGTCGCGCATGGTGACCTTTATGATGATGCTGATTATGTTTCTGATGAAGGATTAACTGCGTTCGGTGAATCGGATGAAGGTTCATCAATCGAGAGTCCAGCCACACCGGATTGGTCGAACGATCTTTACGCCTCCACCAACCCCGGCAGCTCTCCGTCGTCAACGGCCATGACGATGGCGCGCATGCAAGATCTTTTGAATGAATTCGCAGAAGAAGCACAAACGTATAACGATGATGACTCTGGAAATTCAGGCGCCAGCGCCGACGCCGACGCCACCGATGGGGGCTCAACCCAAGGCGCGGAATACGATACTAGTCAAAATGTTCCTTATGACGATGATGATCCCGAGATCGAAATCGAACCCATACCAATTAATATTCCAGAAGATGATTCGAATATATTGATTTTCACAAACACATATAGCTTCGCAGACTTAGAGCCCCAGGAAGTCACAGAACTCTCCGGAGAAACGACCTCTTATTGGTCTTATAGATCTTCCTGGGCAACTGGCGGAGATAGCTACTTTAGGAGTGCTATGTGGGAAGACTGGGTAGATCAGGTTGAGGAACATCAAGGCACAATCGCCGACGATCGCGGGAGCGAAGAGATTGAAAGCCTGTTATATCTCTGGATGGCCGACCTAATGGAAACGGCATTAGATGGTGGTGTGGGTTGGGCTGATATTGTAACGACTTTTGACGAAACATTTAGTGGCGAAACCGACGAAAAATCAGCGTGGGGCGCCATACTCGCCGCCGCCGCAGCCGGCTTTGGCCTAGGCCTCTTGGGCGGCGCCCTCGGCGCAACAGGCGGCGCCTTAATCGGAGGCGCCTCCGCCGCAATAGTGGTGGCCTTCAAATCATCCGATGAGGACGGTATAACCTTTACTCTGACCAATGAGGATACGGGTGAAGAAACCGACATCACGCTCCCTACCGGGGTTTGGGAGCAAATTTCGGATGACACCACCGCGATTGGCGGCGCAACACGCGGTTGGCTACGTTATATGTGGGGCGCTATCAAAAATGATGGCGTGCTTGAACCAAGTGATGTATCAAGCGGCTATTCAACATAAGTGAGGAAACAAGATGTCTATTAGTGTAAATGATTTAAAGAACGGCAATTTAAGAAAAAGAGCAAAGAGTAGAAAAACGTTAAGATGTATAAATGGGAAATGTTATGATAGAAATGCTCAGAAAAAGAGTCTCATTTTAGCTGTCGCAAATCAACAATTGCAAAATGCCTCCTTAAACGCAACCGAATATGATGACACTTCTCTAATAAACAATTCAACCAATTTATTGGAAACAATAGGGTGTTCTGTTCTCAATCCAGATAATTATACAAACTATACGATTGTGGAAGAGGTAGAGGTTCCCAATCCCAATATTTTGACGGATTTACGAAACAAAAAGAATGAATTAGATTTAGCAACCAATAAGTTTCCGAATCCAGATGATCCTTTTTATGAATTAGATAATGCGCCAGATAGGGCGACGGAGCTTGAAAGGAAAGGTGTAGATTCGATTTTAGTCCAACAAGGCTATATAAGTACGGATTCGATTTTAGTCCAACAAGGCTATATAAAAATAGCACAAAATTTAGCCAATCTTAATATTAAAGGTGGAAGTGCTCAATTAAAATATTTTAAATAATATTTATATTAACAGGTTTATTATGTCATTACCCACAGGATCCGAAGATCAATATATTTCATTTATCGGCACTTCTCTTCTGAGAACTACGGATGTTACTTACGATGATAATGGGCTCGTATCCGGCTCCACATTCGAATTAAACTGGTACCATACCCGCACCGTCGTCCTCGTCGACACGGACTCCGCGTACTTCCAAGCGGGTTTGGTGGTGGAAGCAGAGTCGGCCGATTCTTGGGCTTATCAAAATTTAAGTTCAAGTTATATAAATGCATATGACCAATTCATCAGCGATGAACCAGGGGATTTCAAGGGTTCCGCCACATTATACTTACAGACGGTTGGGGATGATACTGACGCGCTGTCTTATCTTTATGATGCACTGAACACTGACAACACTAGTGACCCTAGCTTCGTTCCCGGGTCGTCTGACTCCGATTCAATCCAATACACGGTTGCATATTCTGGCGTCGAAATTGAGGCGCTAAAAAGCAGATTCTCCCAAGATGGTAATAGTTTAACTCAAGTCATGGAGGAGTCTTTTGAAGCTCGCGTTAACGAAGCTGTTGCTCTGTCTTTTAGAACCAAAAACCAGTATAAATTCCAGAAATTAAAACTAAAACCATTCACAGAAGACAACGTTTCGGCTCTTAGAACTTCGGATGATTCCGAAACAACTTCCACATTTACGGAAATTGTAAGTACAAACAACACGGATTATTAAATGAGCAGCATAGAATGTAAAATAATTGATATTGATTTATTATCTGGATCAGCAGATAGTTTGAGGGCCGCTATTGGTGGTTATTGGGCTTATGTATATTCTTCGGATGATGAGGTAGAGTTAGAATTCAATCAGATTCCCCCCACTCAAACTTTGAGCCCATATATTCAAAATATCAAAAGAAATGTCAGCAAGTTAGAAACCTTAGATGAGAATGTATTTATTCCAAATTTTCGAATTCCAGTTCGGATTAATGGAATTAGTGACACTGATGCTGTGTTGTCTGATGAACACTGGAAAACATTATTTGTTGGAGGGATTTATAATGATGAAAGACTAACGCCTCTTTATTCGGAAAACTTATTCAATTATCATCAGGCGGAATTCGCTAAACCCTACCCTATGATAGACGCAGCAAAGATTGAACAGGCCGGCGACAGCGTTACAGATAAAATTCAGATCTCTTATGAATATAATAATTATATTCCACGTTATCAGGAATATATTTCAAATGCTCAATCAGTTTTGACACTGCCCAATTACTATGTTTTGGCAGATATGCAGGGTCAAAATCCGCTAGCGGCCTTGAAAGCATACGGTGCCCCACTGGTTGATTCGGTTACCCTCAATGGAAATTATCCTGGTTCAGATTGTATATTCAAATTAAATAAAACAGCACTACAGCAAATCGGAATCGATCCCGCCCACGCAGGCGCAGATTTATTACAAGAACTTAATAAATCTTATACTTTTTTATCAACAGACTATCTTTCGAATGCTTATATTAGGAATACTTTATCGGCATCAACACAAAATTACCTAAATGATAAACTAAAAAATGTTTTCCTAGATTCTGATGCAATTGAAAGACTTTATGACGAGAAGCTTGTAGGCTCTGAATACACGCGAACCAAGTTTCCCTTTTATACAAAAACTACGTTTCCGTTGCCCTCGACGGGATCTTTCTTTCAGTATATTAATGATTCCAAATACTCCTCCAAGTTTTTGAAAACCTTAAAAGAAAGTTTCAATAACGAACTGAGCAGCAAGAAAATGATTCCACTCGATAAAACATATGCTGTGAATCTATCATATCTTAGTAGCTCGCAGGATACTACTGAAAACACCGAGACCCAGGAAGCTACTTCAAAGAATTATCGCACCATCGATTTCATGAGTATGTTGGCTTATATGCACAACAATTATGATAGCAAGACAGAGGATTGTTTGTTTGTCGGAAGTAAGAACATCTATCGAAATTCGGCCACCACAGGCAGTGGATCCTATCGTTATATCAATTCACTCGGTTCTTTAAAACTTATTAATAATACAATCGGCTTTTTAAGTAATCTCTCAAATTATAATGCAGAGGAACCCCTTATGGATCTAATATTTGGTAATAATGATTCATACACTGAGACGCTAGCGTATAGAATTGAAAAGATCGGCGGCGCCCCAACGGGGGACCTTAGGAAACAAAAATCTCTTCAAGACTATTGGGTGATGAACACCGACGTAGTAGACGAGATGACTTTTATAGACACACAAGTTAAATATGGTGAATATTATACTTATCGAGTATATGCTTATGTCTTAACAATCGGATCAAAATACAATTATTCTGATTTAAGTGTGTCACAACATTTGTGTGATTTAGAGGACGATGACGAGCAGCAAGGTTTAGAATTGTATGATCCATTTACTGGTACTCCTATGGACACTCTCTTCCCATTATCCACTCTTACTGGGACAAATACCACAGATTCTCAAATTCGGTCCGAGTATTCATATGTGGCCGAAATGTATCTCAACTACGAACCCAGTGTACAAATATTGGAAATCCCATTATATACGAAAACTCTTAAAATTCTAGATCACCCGGCCAACTCAACTGATGTTACCCCTTATCAACATATAGACGCATCTCAAAAGATTGGCTTTGGTCTATATTATGACTCATTCTTTAAAAGATCGTTGCCTATGCCGATAAGCACAGAAGATGTTCAAATGAAACTTGACTATGCTCACGCTAATGATCTATTAGAGGATAGCTTAATAACCAACGAATCAGTATCTCGACCTAGGTTCGTAGAGATTTATAGAATAGATTCACAACCTGACGAATATAGGGATTTTGAAAACACTCTTGTGGCCACTTTGGATTTAAAAGAAAAGGGCGCGCCTGTTCCTATGTTAGTTGGAAATACCATAGCTCCTCATGAAACATTTACATATACTAATGATTTTTATGATCAAAAGATCAAGACAAATAAGAAGTACTATTATCTATTTAGAATATTGAACGAACAGCGCACATTGTCACATTTGTCGGAAATATACGAAGCTGAATTAATTAACGATGGTGGATTCAATTATTCACTTTTTGATGTCTTTTTTCAGTCTGATTTGATTCAAAACAGTTTTGTTGAACCATCCAAGAATGTTAAAAAATTGCTTCAATTACAACCCAATATACAACATTTGACACTAGATACAACGGATATCGATTTTGAAGATGATGCTTTTATTCAATTAAATAACGTTATTGTGGGATCGGCCGAGGATCTGATTTGGGGTAAAACCTTTAAAGTTCGTTTGACTTCAAAGAAGACAGGCAAAAAAATCGATTTAAACATTACTTATAATTTAAACAGCGAAATATAAAAACCAAAACTATTTATGAAGAGAGGTACATAAATGGCATTTTTAGATAACTCTGGCGACATTATTTTGGACGCTGTGTTGACCGATGTGGGTCGTAAGAAGATGGCAGACGGAACTTTTAAAATTACGAAGTTTGCCCTTGGTGATGATGAAATTGATTATAGTCTCTATAACAAAAATCATGCATCTGGAAGCGCATACGCTGATCTGGATATTTTGCAGACCCCCGTTATGGAGGCTTTTACTCAAACAAACGCAGGTATCAATTATGGGTTACTTTCTTTGGGTTCAACAGATGTTCTTTATCTGCCGGTCTTGAAGGTTAACGAAAAAACCACTATCAGTAGTAATGTTAAATCTCCCTCCACACCTACGAGTGGGATCTTTTATTTAGCAGATACGAGTACAAACACGGTATCGAAACTAACTACCGCATTGGGTGCCTCGGATAAATTCTTGACATCTAATTCCACTTCTGGCCCCGCCATACTGTTGGAAAGTGGTATTGATACATCTAATATTGCTGGAGATACGGCGAACAAGTTGACTTATCTTGTTTCTAACAATTTGGTCGATAAGAGTTTTTATGTATATTATGATAATAGATTCCTTACAACCGTCCTTGGTCCAACAGCCGGAAGCAAATTTAACAACACAAGTTTGGGTCTTTCTGGCGCACCTACTCTGGATTATGCCTTGGCTATCGCACCGCCGGTTACCACTGATTTACAAATAAGTAATTTTAGTTCCGCTCGTATCGCTGCAGCCTCTGACAACGTGGTAGAGAATGGTAATTATTCTACACCTGATACCAGCGTCTCGGCGGTTGCCGGCCCACGCGGCGCCTTCACGGTGCTTAATTTCATTGTTAAACCAAACCTGAACACAGCATACACCCTATATGGAAGTGTTTCACAAGACGTATTTAGCGATAGTGTGCTATATAGTTATATAGATACTACTATATTCGTGCAAGGTACAAAGACCGGTACGCAGGTACAAATCCCTCTCAGAATCATTAAATATATTAGCGGCTAAATTTGGAGATTTTAAATGGCAGTTATTAATTACGAACCTTTGAATAGTAGCACAGATGTGACAACTACAAAAACACTATTATACGAAGCTATTCCATTAACTGGCACAATAGTGAGTGGAACTTATAGTGATGAAAATATCAAAAATTTCACTCACGGTATGTTCCAAGCAGTCTATGATTATCCTTATCTAAGTTCATCAGCTAATCATATTTTTGACCTTTCGGTGGGCTATAGTTCCAACTCAACGATCTCTGGTTCTGTAAGCGCAGTTCAAGAAAGCAAAAAGATTAATATGTATAATCAGTTTGCTCAAGTACTGCTTGGTTATACGGGATCTGATAATATTGTTAGAGAATTTGAGAGTGACTTAAGTTTAGATGGAGTTGGTAAAATCCAAGATTCTTTCTTTATCAACTTCTCTCGTTTGATAACCAAAGATCAAATTAAGAAAGGTAGTTTTTCATTGACTGTGGGAACAGGATCCTGGGCAAACCCCTTTGGGTTTACTGAAACACTCACAGATGCTAGCGCGTCAGCAACCGGAAAAACCACCAACACAATTGGCGGCGATTATGGTGTCTTATATAACGCCGGCAATACCGCCAGAGGCGTTGTATTTTATCAAGCGGGTATTGCCATTCTGGCAACCGGTTCTTGGGACAGTGTGAC
>Ga0098033_1001088_pt1 | contig 11483 bp, 11 predicted proteins | sample 1_EtaG_FD_75049 | JGI IMG/M metagenome (GOLD analysis project Ga0098033, IMG submission 75049) | Marine viral communities from the Subarctic Pacific Ocean - 1_ETSP_OMZ_AT15124 metaG | ecosystem: Environmental > Aquatic > Marine > Oceanic | place: Pacific Ocean | collected 2015-01-07
ACCCTTTCTAAGTTCTTTCTTGCTCACCCCTCTGCCGCCTACCATATATTTAACAGATCTGTCATTCTTCATAGTCATTCGAGCAAAAGCTTTAGCTTCATCTAGACCCATCTTAGAGACCTGTGAATTTAATCTCTTAGTAGCCCCTCCTGACCAAGTCTTTACATCTTGCCAGATTTTCTGCCCTCTACCACCAGGTATAAATCTAACACCCCCAAACAATGATCCTATAAATGCATGATGCAATGCCTGCTCGCCAAAGGATTTCTCAGAATAATCAATATCTCCTTTAGCATACATAACTGCATCCATAGCAGTTCCAACAATACCAAAATTAACTGCCTCCTGAGCCATACCACCAGCTACATTCATCGCAGGTGCAATAAACTTCCCTGCATATTTTCCAGCAAGTACAGTTTCTATACTATTAAAAGGCTTTGTAGCTATCAATTCAACTATATCATCAGACATTCTAACTATCTGATCCTTGCCCATCCCCTTTATACCAGCATTAGAAAGACCTGCAGCCAATCTTTCAGGCATAATCGCCTGCATATTCTGACGTATCTGGTTAACTTTATCCATGCTATGTTCCATCTGATAGGCGGGACCTTTACCAAAGATAGTACTCTTCCATCCCTTCTGGGTGAATCCAACAATATCATCTGAAGTTTCTCTTGCAATCTTCCTAGCTTCCTGAATAGTGAGAGACTTTCCTCCAGTCCTAAGTGCTTCCTTCTCAGAAAACTTCATGATCTGTTGCGCTGCCTGGTTCTGTAGCGTACGAGTTGTAGGTCTAGCTACCTCAAGTCCAGCCTTAACTTTCTTAGCCTGTAACGCAGTCCTAGCTCCCCTTAATGCCATACTAGTGCCTCTTGCAACAGCTCCCATTGGAACCATAAACCCTGCAAGGCTACCTATAGCCCCACCCATACGTCCTCCCATAGTATCTTGCAATTCATCCATAGCAGCTTTATATGATTTTTCATGCAAAGTCTTCCATCCTAAGCCAGCAGCTCCAAAAGTACCTACATCTAGAGCCTGCCAGAGAGTACTTCCAGTAAAATCAAGAAAATTTTCAGCACCTACCTCATACCATGCTCTATCATCAACTCGCTCTACTGGATAGGGCTGTCTTTCTGCTACAACAGGAGCCTGCGGGGCTTCCTTACGTCTTTCAGCATAAGCTTCTATTTGGGCATCAGTCCAATAGATCCCCTTGGCAGCAAGTTGTGATTTAATTCTAGCTTTGGTTGCAAGATTCATATTTATTCCTCTGGTTCATTTACATCAAAAATATCATCAATAATTCTATCAGATCTACGCGGTATAATATCAAATGGTGCTAAAATAGCACTACTATCCTTAGCACTGTAGGTAGACTGAGCACCCATTAAAGCAGATGACACATTCTGCAATTGAGCCTGTTCTTGAAGTGATGATAAATGTCTAAACTGTTCCTTAGCTTGCCTAGCATCTTCTAATGCATCCATATCATCAAATATACCAGTCTGACCCCATTCAACAGCTTTAAGAATTTTTTCTACATCATAAGGGGAGCCATACATATTAGAAAAGTTTTTTAAATCATGCATAGCCATAGTATTATGTGCGTCTATCCTTGACATAAAATTATCAAAACTATCCCAGCCTTCAGAAATAGCATATGTCGTTAGCTCGGCTTTGTGCTTGCCAAGCCATACTTGATAAAACTCATCCAATTTCTGTATCTCCTCTACTCGATCAAGAATTATACTATAGTCTGAAATCTGATCTTCACCTTTACCAACATAGTAAGCTTCCATTAGGTCTAAAATATCCTGCTTTATATGACCAGAATACTGAGAATCCATAATCTTGCTCTTTATCTCTTCTTTCTGAGCTGCATCAGCCTCCGTTAATAATGTCATTACAGGAATCCGCTTGCCATTCGAGCCTTTAAATACTATATTTGACATAATTCCTGCTGCAATACCAACTTGTGCATCCAGATTGCCTACAAGCGCTTCCCCAGTAGTTTGAATAACACGCTCTCTAAGAGCTACATCCTGTTCGAACTCAGCACTATCAATCTGCAAAGTTGCTGCATCTAATTGTTTTTCTGTTGCTTCAATTTGAAGCTTGCCCAAAGTTAATGCTTGTTTCATTTGCTTATTCTTCAAGATAGATTCTTCAATGGAAAAATCTAACAGATCGATTTCAAATGTGCCTTTCTCAAGAATCTGATCTTTCAACTTTAGCTCCGTATCTCTTAGGTCTTCTTCTTGTTCTAATGTTTTTGGCAGAGCTTTATAACGTGTCTTCTTTTCCTTAAGCTCTTGCTCTAAATTTTCAATCTGAGTATCTTGATATAATGCCTCAGCCTGCAGCTTGTCTGGTAAGAACTCAAACCTTTTCTTTGCTTCTTCAAGTTGCTGTGTAGTCATTTCCTGAGCTAATTGTTCAGTTTTAAGACCAGCCCTTCTAAGCGGATCCATGGTCCAAGCCTGTAAACCTTTTGTTAGTGCATTTGGGACATCAACTCCAGGATATTGCTCACTAACATAAGCATCAATTTCATGTTCTTCTAGACGTCCACTCTCATTCTCATCCAAATAAGAGCCCACATTTAAACCTGTATAATAAAGATTTATATCATCTTCAATATCTGCACTTTCCTGTCTTATACTTTCTAAGGAATCAGTTATTATTTCTTCAGATTCTTTTCTCCTGTCCTTAACTCCCAGAACACCAATCTCTCGTGCTGTTTTCCTTAACTCAAAGTTTTGCTGTTGAGCTATATTCTTATCAGCAAGCTTATCCTGCAGATAGATTAAAGATTCCTCCCATTTTCTCTCCTTCTGAGTCTCAATTGATTTCCAATCCCTTTCTTCGCGCTGTGCTGCTAGCTGCCGATTTAAACTATACAAATTAAGAATCGTATCAAGACCCTTATCAAAAAATGTCTGCCATGGACTTTGTTCTACTGTTATTGTTGGCTTTTGAAAAGTTGCCATATTACATCTCCTTAAATACTTTTATTAATTCTATGCATTAAACTGTAGCCTCATACGTTTCCCACCATTCATCGGCTGCCCGTTGTCCCCAGCTAGACATCGCCCCTTTATAAGTAATGTCGGCTGATGCCATTGCGCTAGATCTAGCTTCTGCTAATTGTTTCTGTTGCATTGTATAATCCTTGAAAATACCTCCCTTTGCACTCTTAGTAGTACTAGTAATAGATCCCTGAGTAGCAAAATCAGATTGTGCAATTGCCACATCTCCCTGCTGTTTTATATCCATAAGGCCTTTTCCCGCTGTCAATCCTGCCTGCTCCATACCTAATGCAAATCCTTCTTCAGCTTGAGTCTCTGAAAGAGTTTGAGCCTCCTTGGCTAATGTCACCTCATCCATATTAATATTAGATTCAAAATATTCTAACTTATTTTCGGGAACGCCAATGGATCGTAAATACTCATTTCCAGCATCGCCTGGTTTTTGAAGTTCCTGGATATACATTGCCTTATTAAATTTGTCGCCAGCTCCTTCAAATCTCCTTTGTTCTCTCTGTCCTTTATGTGGATCTCTTCCTCCATCATGAGCTTGATTATGCGCATTGCCGATCTTTCGAGGTCCTCCTTTATAATATCTCTTAATATGATATTCAGGAAGTCCAGTCTTTGGATTTGTAGTACCAGCTCCTGCATCTCGAACTAAACGCTCACCAAGCATACCATATAAATCTATAAGATCAGATTCTTTTCTATTTACATGGGATTTCCTGCCAAGAACCTCACGTATCCTATCATCTCCATATCTACCTTTTCGTGCTAGCTTATCATATGCCATTATTTATCTCCCCATAAGTTTTTCCAGAATTGTGGTGGCTCTACTCCAGGACCTTCCGTTCTTACCATTTCCCTACCTAACTTTTCAGGAGGTCCTTGGAATCCATAACCTGGAGTTCTTAATATATCCTGTTGTTGATATATTTCAGGAGGCTTGAAGATGCCTTCGAGTGCTCTTTTAACATGAGTTTTAATATTCTGTCCTGTAAGTAGTGGACTTTTTCTAGGTAGATCTATCTGTTCCATTGTTGATCTAGCTTGGACAATAGGTCCCCTTCTAAGCTCTTCAGGACTTACTCCAGCATAAAACTTTTCATGATCCACACCTCCTCTTCCTTCTACCTTTGGCGTTACTTCTAATGGAATATCGAGGGATGGCTTTCCAACCTTGTCCATAAGATTTTGATCAGGATATAATCCTGGATGTTCTTTTGCAAATCCTACATCACGTTGGAAATCCCATGACCGAAGTTGTTCTTCACCTTTCTTCCATAATGCTTCATCAAATCCAGCCATTTCAGTATCTTCAATGGTGGTATCTTCAACAGGAAATTCAATATCTATATCTTCCTCAAGAGAGGGCATTTCAACATCAGGACGTCCAGGTGGCCTTACTGTTTCACCTGTCTTTGTATCTATAAAGCCTTCTCCAAACTCTTCTGGTAAAGAATAATAACCTGTTTTAGTGCGATCCATTGGATGGACAGGAGGATATCCTGCTTCTGTCATTTTATTAATTTTATCATAGGCAATTCTTTCGCCTTCAGCTAATCCCTTGCCTAATGGTACATCTGTTTGATATCCAGATTCTCCTCCAGGAAATAATCTTTGAGCAAACCCTTTTGCAGTAGGAGTCTTATATTGCATCTCGCCAACAGTCTGCTCCTTCAGTACACCTGATGGAGAAAAAAGCTCTGGCTTTCCTCTAATAGCGCTTTCTTTTATAGGATCTGCCATAACTGCTTTATTTCTAAGTACATCTCTTTTAATTTGTTTCATATCAATCACACCACCATATGTACCTGGTTCAGAAAGAGCTTCCATCTGAGAAGCTCTCAAAGCTCTAGCTTCCCCTGCAGCTTGCATCTTACTTAGCCCCTTACCTACAGCACTTCCTCTGAAATCTAGAAGTTTACTTAGACCACCTTCTCCTGGTCCATAAAGAGAGGGAGCTCCTGCTGCCTTTTCTGTTGTCTTTCCAGCTATAGCACCTGGAGCAGCTGATACTGAAAAACCCTCCTTACCATACTTTAAAGCACCCCCCATTTTTAACATGCCAGCTGTAATACCAGCCTTAGCAGCCTTAGCACCTATATTTTCTTTAATCTGACTTGCAAGAGCTTCTCTTTCACCTTGGAAGAACTTACCACCCGTAAGCTTGCCTCCCTTAGTCTTTCCAGCAAGCAAATTTCCTAGATGCCCTCCAGCAAACTTAGCTCCACCAGCAAACAGGCCAGCTACCAATGGACTTGCAGCACCGCCAGTTACAGCCATAGCAAGACCACCAAGCAATGTACCTCCTATGCTGCCCCATAAACCACGCTTTCTACCAGCTCTCTGTATCTGTCCCTGCTCTTTTTCAAGATCTCTCTTTAATTTATATCGCCCTCTTGCCATAATTATCTCCCTAAATTATCTTTGAGATGAATCTAAACTTCTTGGGTCATTCTTTATTATATTAGAATTCCTAAGTGCCAATATTATCTCATTTATCTTTCCAGCTATAGCAGATATATCATCTTCTAGATCTTCATCATCGCCTTCCCAATCTATAACATTACTGATAGAGCCATTAAAATTTGTTACACTAGGTGTAACGCCATTACCATCAGTTAATCTACTGATTTCTACTCCTGATGAAGTAATTGGAATCAAGTTAGTAAATGCACTCGCATATAATTGACCATTATATCTTATAAATTGAACTAAACCTACACCAGATACAGATCTCAATACTGGAACACCCTCAGATAGTTCGTCAACATTAGGTACTCCTCTACGTATCTGCATACGCTCTTGTTTTTGATGACTTGTATTACGAGTATCTCTAATCATTTTATATTCTTCCCTCTATATACTATAGATACATCATTAATTTCAAAATCTGCTGCTGCAGTGCCTCCAAATACTAATTGAATACTATTTATATTATTAATTGATGAGACAGGCTTTAACTCAGCCTTAAGCCAATCAGTAGTTCCAGCTGTACTACTATGAAGAGGGGTATTGGAATCAGTTGCTCCAGAAGTAGATCCATCTGTACCTGAAGTTATCTTATAAAAATTAGAAGGAGTAGCTGAAGCCTCTCCATTAGTACGGTAACCAATAGTTACAGCAGATCCATCACCCTTATAAGACACATATACTTTATAGATTTTCTTTCTTACTGATGGCTCACCAAAATCTATATCTCTAGTCTGTAAATCTATAGAACTAGCTGCCGATGCATCATTCCACTGATATGTAGTACTACCAGAATGATATATTAACTCGCCATCCCAATCATTTACAAAGTTAGATTTAACTGCATCAGTTATTGTGTCATCAGTACCCTTAACCCAAGATCTAGTAACAAAATCATAAAGAAAAATTGCACCTTCACCATCTACATCTACTGCATCAGCAACTATAACCTGCCTCTTATTTGGAATATATCCTACCATGGGATCCTTATCTGAGGGTAAAAAACTATTCCAAGCAGAGTCACTAATCACCTTAAGACCATCCTTCTCTAAAAGATTAGATACCTTCTCTCCATCATAAAAAAAGCATCCATGCTTATTAGCCCATACTACACCAATATCTGTTCTAGCTACAGATCCTGGATTATTTACACCTTTATGCTCTAATGTTGATTCTAAAAATTCTATCTCCTGAGATATATTAATAATATAAAGCTTATTCTTTTTGAACTGTAAAAGCCTATCTGCATATTCTGTTAAATGAATAATCTCATCCCCATCTCTCACGGTCACTTCCATTATTCTATTTGTAGGAAATGAATCAAATTGATTGACAGGAGACTTAATCATTGCATCTCCCATTACTACTTCAGTATCAGGACTCTCTTTATTCTTAGCCTTAATATTCCCAATATATGTAACACGATTAGTTACTACTGCAGTCTTATAGCGAGCAGCTAAGGATACTACATCTTCTTGAAAACCAGTTTGACTTCTATAGGTTTCAAATCTTGGCTCATTTACAAATTCAATCGACTCAGATCTTGCAGAACCTGTAGAAAGATTTACCAAGTCTGAATAAACATCACTTCCAGGAGATTTAACACCCTTTATAAAATCTACCTCTAGCAAAAGATATGCATCTTCATAGGCAACATAAGCTGAATCTACCTTCTTCCAATATATTTTAGCCCCAGTACATCTATAATTAAGCCCTGCATTAGTGTCTCCAGACAAAGCCTCTGGATGAATATATACCCTATACTTTTTAGTAGCATTTTCAAATACTTCATCAGATATATTATCTCTACCACTATTATCATCTGCATTCTGCAGCCAAAATAATTTAGATTCTTGAACACCATCATATATTAAACTATAGTAATAATTCTTATATCCCCTCATGCCGCCATTTGCTATCTTATTTGCAGTGAAAGATAATGAAATGTATCCCGCAGTAGCTGTTGGAACAACAAAACTTGAATAACTACCTGAGGCCTCAACCTGTCTGGTTATTCCTAATGTTCCAGCTTTTATTTCCTGATCTTCTGTATACCAACCATCCAGAGCAAGTGTTGCATTTGAGGCATCACCAAATACAGTTCTATCTATATATCCAAACCATTTAGATGTACTGCTATTTGCAAATTCCCCATCACAAACTCTAAGAGCTCCATCAGCTTGATATATAGAAGGTAGGAATCCGCTAGTTGCAGATCCAAGAGTAAATCTTCCAGCACCCCAATTATCAGTAGATTTACTCCAGATATCAACTTCCGTACTACCAGCATCAGTAAGTACCAGATAATCATCACCAGTCTCAGCTGCTGCTGTACCTGATGTTTCTGCCTCTAATCTATCATGGCTAAACTTAAATAAGCCCCTACCAGCAGAATTAGTAGCAGTATTACTATCTACAGTATCATGAGTACCGACACTGCCAAGAGTAGTTATCCTGCCTACTGAATCTACCATAACATCAGTAGCTTCAACTAATTCATTTTCTGCTATATCTCTAGGATCTGAACCATTATTTATTCCACCATGGAATTGTTTAATATTATATACTGCTTTGGGCATTCCCTATTTTCCAGCAGCCTTTTTTAGCATCTTCTTTATCATAGTCCATATCAAATCATCCATCTTTGATGGGCTTAATGCCACTGCCTTATCTACAAGTAGAAAGCAAATTGTAATATATTCCCAATAGTTTGATAGAAATTCCATTTTATTATTTCTCCTTTTTATTGAAGAGATCAAATAGAGTCTTAACCTTATCTTTCAAGACATCTATATCTACTCTCATTCTAGTTAATATTGTGACCAGTAACACAAATGTTACTAGTTGTTCCCAATAATCTGTCAGTAGATTCATCTAATTTGTCCATGCTTTTATCTTATCTTCTCTAAATTCTAAAGTTACCCATCCAGTGCGTATCATAGGATAGAAGCTATACCGTGCATAATCTGCATACTTCAAGAAACTACCACCCCTGCAATACCACCTTCTGTGTATCTCTTCACTATTCATTACAATCTTCAAGCTATCAAGAGGCTTAGCATATAGCTGATGATTATGACCAAGGAAGAATACGTCTCCCTCGGAATATACAGCAGCCATTTTGTCAAGCTCTGTATCACCATTCTTTGCACCACTCTTTCCATGTCCTGTGACCAAATTCCACGTTTTATCTCCTACCCTTACCATGCTATACCCTGGTAGCCGAAAGTACGGTATACCCATCATATCGGCCATTATTTTGCAAACGTCAAAGCCAAGGATGTTAACGCTTCGTATCATATCATGATTTCCACCTCTGATAAAAAGCAACTTATCTGCAATTGGCTCTATTCTCTCAATAAACTTTATATGCTGTTCATCTGGCTCCATCAGCTGTCCACGCTGACTGATCTTATAGTTAGGTGGTATTAACTCTATATTGTCCCCATTTAAGAACCACCTGGCATCGGGATCAGCATCCACTTCATCTATAAGATCCTGAAACTTTTCATCATGATGTTCATTAGCACCAAAGTGTACATCAGTTGCACCATGAATCCTAACAGTATTTTCAAACTTTAGATCTAATATCTGTCCTGGCTCTACATCCTCCAGGACTCTTAAAGACTTATCTGGACCCTCATATGGAACGCTAAAATACTTTCCACATTCCTTACACTTATATTCTTGCTTTGCACATCCCTCCCTTCTTAGTCTAACTCCATTTTTATATATATCGCTAGACGCACAGTACGGACAATGCATACAACTCTCCTTATCTTGTTAACTCTTTCCTTATCTTAATAATAAGGTACACTAATGTGGCAACACCCACACCTAAAGATACTAATTCTGGTAGCCATCCGCTAACAGATAGCCACCAACCACCAATTCCAATTCCTTCAGTCTTTAATGTATCTAGTATATCCATTAGCTATTCATCTCCATAAAATGTTTTACAGTTCCTTTTCCTAATTCTGTATTATAATACTTCTTCCAATATTTTGCCTGAGCATTTAAGTCATCAGCTTTAGGCAAGGCTGAAGGCACTCTTCTATAGTGCAATCTGCATAGTGCTGCCTGTAACCCAATATTGGATAACAAGCAGAACCCAAGAGCACCTTCGTCAAATCCTAAGGCATAGAGCTTGTCTCTATATTTAGGTCTATACATTACATAGTTATCCCAGATGTCTATGGCAGTATTGGGCTCCATCTGGAAAAAGCCTAACGCAGGACCGCCACCATACTGTTGCAATGTCTTATAGCCTGATTCAGCCTTACCTGTACTATAAATCAAGCTTCTAGCATCTTCTGAATCTAGGTTTAGATGCTGTAGTGATAACTTAATAATCTTCTTTATCGAATTTTCCATTTATATTGTATATTCCTTATCCATAAACTGCGTAATCTGCTACTGCTACTGGTAGTGCAGTTGCTTTCATAATAAAAGGTGCATATTCTCCTGTAGCAGTCCCACCCCATCTTAATACGTTTGCAAGAGTATGAGAGCTGTTAGCTCCAAGCCACCATTCATATTGCGTCCCTGCTGTTAAACCAGTAACGACCCAACGATGATTAATTTGACGATCTCCAGAAGCTGTTGGTGGCAATGCAACAAAATGCTCATTTGTCACATCATCTGTATTAGGGAAATTAATAGGACTATAAGTTGCATTATCTGATAATCCAAATAGTAAAGTTCTTCTAAAAGTATCATAATAAATACTAACAAATATCTCAACTACTCCTGATGGAGGTGCTATGAAATTAACTTTATGGGCTGAATCTGTTACTGCAAAGGAGGCTGTAACAGTATAAGAATCAGCAGCAGCATCTATTCCTACAGTAGTATATCCAAGTATCCTGCCATCAAAATTCTCTGCTCTTGTAAGTGTATTAGGCATTATGTAAAATAAGTAAAATGTATATCTTCTTCATCAACGCTTGCCAAAACATATATATCTGCTGTATTGTCAACATCAATACTATAAAAATCTCCAGGAGAAAGTCTTATTCCTTTAGTTGCAGATACATCACTTCCACCTACATATATATATCCAGTATTACCTGGATCAGCTTGCATATCAACACGCTTACAAGCAGTAGAAGATTTTAATACTTCTGCTGTTGTATCATCAACACCTTCATTGTTGTCACTCTGCATGCCAGTAATACTATGAGAAGTCCTCAGTACTCCATTAGCGTCTACTTGGAATGGAGCAACATCTCCATCTGTAACACTCTGCATAGAAGACTGATATAAACCACCAACAAGTAAATGCTTACTTGAACCATCAGTCCAATCAGCATCATCTACATATTGTGCACCACTTAGATTTCCTAAGTAGCCACTTGCATTCCCCGTATCAACATCTATAGTAATAAGTAACGCTTCAATAGCTGCTAAATCAACCGCCATAGCATCTAGAACAGCATTATCAGTAGAGCCAAGATCGACTACACCAATAGTATTACTACCAGCAGGCAATGAGGCTACAACATCTACTTGCATCTCACTTCCACTAATAGCATTATCTAACAACTCCACAGCTGTTTCAATAGCTTCTGTATCAACTTTAATTGTATCTAAGAGAGCATCTAACTGTCCTCCATCAACTACATCAACAATCATATGTCCTGAAGGATTTAGTGTAAGAGCACCTGCATCCCCATCATCTAGAACTCTAGGAGTAGAATCATATCTACCACCAAGAAGTAAGGGAGCACTTTGCACAGCAGAATTTTCTATTTCACTGCCTGTTATGTATAAAGCTCCTTTTTGGTTCATCTGTAAATGATACCAATCACCATCAGCTATAGCATAACCCGAAAAATCTTCTCCTAATATATCTTTCCTTTGTGCAAATGCAGGAATACCACGCTGTTGTGCATAACTTAGACCTGGAGTTACAAAACGTCCTTCTATTTTAGTAATATCGGATGCTATAACAGTTGTATCTCCTGCTATAGT
>Ga0098033_1001090_pt1 | contig 11474 bp, 4 predicted proteins | sample 1_EtaG_FD_75049 | JGI IMG/M metagenome (GOLD analysis project Ga0098033, IMG submission 75049) | Marine viral communities from the Subarctic Pacific Ocean - 1_ETSP_OMZ_AT15124 metaG | ecosystem: Environmental > Aquatic > Marine > Oceanic | place: Pacific Ocean | collected 2015-01-07
GGGAAGTCAGACTATAACTGCAGCAAATGATAATACTTTTATATCAGCTAATGCGGCTGGTACGTTGATTGCTACTAATGGGGTTGATACAGTTAAGAAATGGACTGCTGCTGGAGGTAATCTTGCAGCGTTAGGGATGGGTAGTAGTAGTGTAACAAAGGCTTCCGCAGTAGCGTGGTGGGACAATAGAGCATGGTTAATAAATACAAATCAAGGCGAACGTAGAGCGCATTATTCGTCGAGTACTGATATAGAATCGTATGGGGCGAATGATTATTTTCAAACCGATGGTGCTATTACTGGCGCTGGCCCTGTAAAGAGTTTCTTCGCACTACATAATGACGATGCGATTTATGGCTTATTTCCGACGGGGAACTCTGATACTCCATACTCGATTCAGCGTAGAGCTGACCGTGGAACTGTTGCCAGGCGTTCTGTTGTAATGGATGAATATGGTAATCAGGTATTTGTGCGGAGAGATGGGATATACATTTGGGATGGGTCAAATCCTCCAGTGAAGATTTCAGGTAATTTTGATGGGAGTCAATTCTGGGATAATATAGTTCAAGATAGATTACCGTATAGTTTTGCAGTAGAAAATAGAGCGAAGAATCAAGTTATATTTGCATTGCCGTATGGCACTAGCCAAGTTTTAATGAATAAGTATATTGTATGGAATTATAAAAGACAACAATGGGTTGGGGTATTTGAAGACTTTACACGGATTTGCGCCGCATATTTTGAGGATTCGCCTCATTTTGGTGGGTCTGGAGATGGTTTGTTGTACGTGCATGACGCTGGCACTAATGATAATGATACTGCTATTAAGAGTTTTGTTGCATTGGCTGCAACGCCTCCGATTTCATTAGCAGATGTTGTGAGATGGTTATATGCACGGCACGAATTTGAGGCAGCTGAAACTGATTATGAAATAAACGTACAACAACGCGGCCCTTCTATTGTATCTCGTACTGATGGAGTAGGTGTAGGTGATCCGAGTGATGCGATTGAGACGGAGTTTATTATAAAATCTTCATCAATCCGAGGGTCGACTACTGCATATGTATTAGATACAGATATGTGGGGATATGATCCTGTTACGCAATTAAAATACACCGCTAATAACAAAGACGAGCCTATGGCTTTACGGAGATCCTTGGTAATGTTTAAGCCTGTGGGTAAGCGGACTAAGCGTCAATTAGGAGTTGAGTAATGGCTAAAAATCCATTTAAAACTACTGTCGGAGCGAATGATCCAATTTTTCAAAAAGCTATGTTGCAAAAGCGCTTTGGCAAAACTTTTGATGATCAACAGTTTCAAAATGTTGTAGGAGGTATGGGAGCCGACGCAGCGCAAGGAGGATTTGAATTTGCAGATTTATTTTCTGCTGGTGCGCCTAATATTGCTGGATTAAATCCGCAAGAGTTGGCAAAGAGGTTTGCAGGACAGTTACAAGGCCAGAGGCGAATGTTGCCTGGGCAGGAATTAGATATGTCTAAACTTTCGGCTGATATTGATTTAACCGATTTGTTAGGCGCAAATACTGCTAATAATCCTCTGTATTCACGTAATGTTAATTTACAGAATCTTCTAGGTGCAGGTACAGATTTTTCAAAGGCTGTGCAGGGTCAATTGACTCCAATGTTAGGAGCACGTTTAGGCGGATCGAATGTTAGTGAAGGAGCAACAGCTCAAGCGTTTATTGATGCTATAAAACGAGATCCAAATGCTGGTGATCCTACTGCGACGTTTGCTGATCTTGCAGGCGCACCTTCACTATCATTTAGCGAATTGCAGGCTCACTCAGCTAATGACCCATTTACACGTAATGTACTAGAAAGAATTGCTAATTTTACCAATACTTATGATCCATCTGCTCCTGACACTCCAATGGGACAAGAACAGCAGAGGTTTGATGCCGCTGTAGCAGAAGGAGTAGCGGCAGATGAAGCGGAAGCTGCGAGGATTGAGGGAGGTGGATATGACGATACTGCGTTGCGAACACAGTTATCAGAGCAACAAGATTTAATTAAACAGCTTTCTGAGCGTCTAAATCAACCTTCTGGAGCTACTCAAGCAGTTCAGGCAGGCCAAACTCAAACTCAAGATATGTTGACTCAGTTGCTTGGGCGTGAGCAATTAGGATCTGGACAGCTTCAAGAACTTTTAGCGCAGTCCCAGCAAGGTAGGGTTACTGAAGATGCAATAAGTCAGATAATGCAAAATCAGATAACTCAAGCAGATATTCGAGGTCAAGTAGGCCAGGCAGTGCAATCTGAGTTTGGTGATGTATTTAGTCAAGCAATGGTTGATAGGCAATCTGCAGAGCAAAAGCGTTTTGATACATTGATGAATTCTTTGGGGCAAAGGCAGCAACAAGAAGAAGAATTAGCCAGAGAACAGTGGGCTAGGCAAGATGCAATTAGGCAACAACAAGAAGCTGAGGTTGGATCAACTTTACGCGAAGCTGAACGCTCTGGACGCGCTGCATATGAAAATGTGCGTGGACTGCCTATAATTCAACCTGATTTTCGTCAGTCAGATGCATTACGTGAGCAAGTGCAAACTTCTGTTATGGAGAGAATGCAAGGTACTCCATTAGATGCGATAGAAGCCGAACGTATGGCGCAGTTGGAAGAAGATGCTGCAGGATCACGAGATGCGCTAACAGAAAAATTAAGTAGACTTGGATTACTTCGACATGGCGGGGACACTGCTGATGTATTAGGAGAATTTGAAGGTCAGGTTTTACGCGGTAGGCAGGGAATTGCTGCTGATATGCAACAAATGCAGCAAGATTTAATTACTTCAGGGATTCAAGAAGGGCGAACACTTAGAGGGGCTGAAGTAGATGCAGAATTAAAACGTGCTACTTCATTATCTGATCAACTTTCTGCTTCGCGTAATTTGGATTTGAAGCGGAATATGTTGCAGCAGGATGTTGCAGATAGAACATTGGCACGTGGATTGACTCGCTTAGGCCCGACAGAGCGTGAGCGATTTGAAAATCAGATGCGGTCACAACAGCAACAAGAATATCTTGCTCGAAGCGCTCAGGACACACAAAGAGAAGCTGCTGAGTCTGCAGTTACACTTGATGAGCGTAGGATTGGGCTTAGTGAGAAGGAAGCTCAAGATAGAGTTAATATGGCGTCTTCAGATCGTGGACTTCGGCGGATGGAGTTGCTGAATCAGCAGTCTGAATTTAGTAGACAGATGATGCATGAGCAAACGCAAGCGGAACTACAAAGAGGATTTGCGTCTACTGAATCTGAATTAGACCGCGACTTTAGAGGCGATGAATCTTCTGCAGAGCGCACGTTTAGGACAAATGAAGCTGCGAGACAAAGGCAATTTGACATAGAATTTAGAGGCGCTGAATTAGGCGCGCAAGCAGACCAAGCAGCCTTAGATAGAGAATTACAGCAAAATTTGCAGACAGGTCAAAATAAGTTTGCAATGGAATTAGAGGGTTCAAGGCAACTTTTTCAATCTACTGAAAGCGGCTATGATCGCGATCAGCAGTCGAGCTTGATGCGCAATGAGAATGAACAAAGGTTAGCTGAGAGAACTCTACAGGAAAGCGAAGCTAATTTAAATAGGTTACAGCAAACTACTGAAAGAGTGTCTGCACAGAATTTTGAACGCGGACTTTTATCCCAGGAACACGCACAAAGGCAGTCAGATAGACAGGTACAGTTAGATTTATCTAAGAACCAAATTGATGCCCAGTTTAATATCCAGAAGTTGCAACGTCAACACGAAAAAGATCAAGCGCGTGAACAGGGAATTATTACAAGAGCGCAAGCTAATTTAAATAGATTACATGATGAGAATTTAGCTCAAGGTGCTCAAGGGTTTCAATCGGAGCAAGCTACTGCTGATAGACAACAGCAATTAGTACTTCAAGAACGTGATTTACTTTCACGTGCTGCTGAATCTGAAAATCTTCGTTCATTTCAGCGAGATATGGCTGAAGACGAGCAAAGTTTTGCGCGAGAACAGAATACGTTTGTATCACAGCAGGCTCAATTAGATCGGGAATCTTCAGCAAATGAGTCAGGATTACAGCGTAATTTTATATCAGGGCAGAACTATAGAGACAGACAGAATCAGATATTTTTGCAGCGTGAGCAAAATGAAGCTCAACAAGCTCTGCAGCAAAATGATTATAGTTTTCAACGTGAGCAGAATAGATTTTCATCTCAGCAGGCTGATCTAGATAGACAGTTACAAGAGAATGAATCTGCTTTAGCTCGTGGACAAGTAGATGAGCAGAATTATAGAGACCGTCAAAATCAAATCTTTATGTTGCGCGAACAGAATCAATTTCAGCATACTCAAGCGCAAAATGATTATAATTTCCAGCGAGAAAATAATACGTGGAAAGCGCAGCAAGCAGAGAAAGATAGATTCCAGCAACAGGAACAGTTTACACGTGCGCAGGACTTTACAGAAGCTCAAGCATGGGTATCGCAATTACAATTTGGCAGACAGCAAACTTTTGCAGAGCAAGAAGCTCAATTCGCGCGAGACCTATCTCAAGATCAACAGCAATTTGTAGAAGATCAAGCATTTATTTCGCAACAGCAATTTGGAAGACAACAGACTTTTGCGGAAGCTGAAGCACAGCGTGCACGTGAATTTGCAAACCGTCAAGAGCAGTTTGAAAGAGATCGCTGGGAAGAATCTCGACTTCAGTTCGGTCGTACACAGACTTTCGCTGAAAGTGAAGCGCAACGTTCGAGAGACTTTTCTGAGAGGCAATTTCAAGAACAACGTGGACAATTTGAAAGGCAGCAAACTTTTTCAGAAGGAGAAGCTAGGCAAGATGCTTTGTATCGTGCGATTGGTACACTGTTGGCTGCTCAAGAAAGTGGCATGGACTTAGGAATTGGTGCGGGGCCTGAAGCTGCTGGTGGGTTGCCTGCGATGCTTAGGGCTGAATTAGGTCAAGCTCTTGGGCGTGGTGATTTAACGTATATGGGATATGATCCGAATGCTCCTGCTCCCCGTATTACTACTCGCACTCCTACAGCCACTCCACGCTCTAGGAGTACAGCCGGCACAAAAGGTGGCTCTAATCGTCCTGGACGCTAATAAAGGAGATATAAAATGCCTGAACCAGTAAGTACGACAGCAATGGCGATTAAAGCGGCACCATATATTTTAGCCGCATTGAAGACTGGATCTTCAATAATAGGAAGCCATTATGGAGGTAAACAGTCTAGAAGGCAGCAAGAGGAAAATGAGCGTGCTGAAGCGCGGGCTGCTATGATTTCTGCATTGACTGGTCAGCGTGCAACAGCGCAGCCTCAAATAATGAATTCTCCAGGGGCCAGTGCAGCTGGAACTATAGGAAATATAAGTGACATAGGGATGAATCTTTTACCATATCTACCTAGGAGCGTATCAACTCCTTCTGTTCCTACGGTTACTGCGGGGAATATACAAAATCCAGGCCCTGGGCCACTTTCTGGCCTAGGACGTACTGACCCCAGTAATCCATACAGTTAAACTCGATAACTTAGGCAACCGAATTTAAGGAATTATTATGACGCAAGCGTATCCTACCGGTCCAGGGTTTCCGAATAGATGGGACACTTTTGGAAATGTTGAGGACTCCCTCGGTACATCATCCTACACTCAGTCTACTACAGGCCGAAATTTGGCCTTTGCTGGAGCAGGATTGCAGACTCTTGGGGCATTGGGTCAAACGCTGTATGGAGGTCGGCAACAACGACGCCAAGCAGATGAGAACCGTCGCGCTATAGGTACAGCTAATTTAATATCTATACTATCTGGCGGTAATGTAACGCCTAACCCTAATGTAGTACAGTCAAGTGGCGCGAATACTTCGAAATTTTTGTCGAATGTTGGTACTGGATTAACTTCTTTAGGTCAACAACTTCAGGGATTTAGAGAGTCTGAAATAAAACTAAAACTTGCCGAAGAAGCAGCTCTTGCTCAAGCTAATGCAGAACGTAGAAATGATAATAAATACAGAACAGAAATGTTTGAGGTAGAAGTCAAACAAGCAAAGCGTGCTGGTGAGATGGAGGCGCTAAAGAGTGTTCAAGCAATTCAACAAGAGGTAGATTTATCAGATCCAGAAATTAGAGCAGAATGGGAAGTACTTAGAGAAAACGAAACGCCGCATTATAGAAGTGCGCGGCATGAAGTTACTGCAGATCTAATGACTCCATTAATACTTGGAGGGATTGCAAAAGTTGAGTCTGGAGGTGAAAAAGATCCGTATACTGCTAAAGGAGATATAATTACTTCTGACAAGAGTCAGTACAAAGGTGATCGAGCATACGGCAAATATCAAATTATGGGCGGGAATATAAATCCTTTTTTACGTGAGATGGGACTTACGCAAGAAATTACTCCAGAAATGTTTTTAACTGATCCAGGTCTACAAGAGGCTGTAGCACGGCATCAATTTGATAAGCATATAAAGCACGGACTCGAAAATGGAAAGACGCCAGAAGATATAATTAAAAGTGCCGCATCTATATGGTTTTCTGGAGGATATGATAATTATAAAGATCCTGCAAAAGCTCTCGATGGTGATGGTATTAACTCTATAGCTGATTATGTAACTGCTGTATATGGTAACGTAGAACATGATCTACAATCTATAGGGCCGGCTAAGGAGTATAATGAGGATTGGGCAGAACTTGAATTAGAAAAAACCCGAATGTTAGAGGAGACTACTTCGGAAAATATTAAAGAGATGATGAAAACTAATAATGTGTCTCTTGGATTTCAAGACTATTTTGAAAATGGAATGCGGTCAGTATTAGGAACTAAAGTGAAAGAGTGGGGAGAAGAGCAGTTTAATATTTTAGGTCAGTGGCATACCCATCGAATGCAAGAAGACACTTTACGTGAACGTGTAAGAGCAAGACTCGCTACTGAGCGTGGAAGTAGACTTGAACAAGCAAAGTTAGTCGGCGCAGATTACAGGGAAATGGAAGAGAAAGCAACTGATCGAACGCTAGCGCTTAGAGAAGAGTTTATTGACTTGCCTCAGGTTAAATCTTATGCGAATTATACAGATCAGTACACTAAATTAATGACTACTCTTTCAGACTTGCGAAACTATATACAAGCACATGAATTAAAAGGTCTGTCTAGAGATGATATTATACAAAGTATGAATCAAGGTGCTCATCATATCGCTGTTGTAAATCATTTCCAGCGTTTGATTGATGAAGCTACAGTACGTGAAGGCGATATAGAATTATGGCAGCAAAAAGGTGCAGGTACTGCGGCAAGATTTAAAGTTGCTATAGACAATACATTTGGCGGTAAAATGTTTACTGAAGATACGATTGAATCCATGGAAAAAATTGCAGAGGCAATGGATAAAGGCTTAAGATCAAAATTAGCGCGAAAAGCTATTTCATTTGGTAATAGTTCGGCGATGAGTGCTTATCTTGATCCAGGCGCAGGGGCATCTGAATCACGTAAACAACAAGTTCAAGCTCGTCGTGATATTTTTGCTCGTACTGTAGCTTTAAGTGCATTAGAATATCTTGATTTCGACCAAGCGAGCGTTGGAGGTATTCTTGACGGAAAAGATGTTAACGATATAGAAGAAGCTCGCCGTCGGTATCCTGGCCTTTTTGGCAAAGGGACAATCTCTTGGGATCGTACTGAAGAAGAAGAAGCAGCGATTCAAGTTGAATATGATAAGATAAGTAAAAATGAACTTGATCTAGAGCAGTTTGGAAGTAGTATAGACGCGATTAAGCAAGAGTTAAAGATATTAGTTGATGTTGATCCAGTATTAAAACTTTCGCCTGAGCAGTTAGATGAGACTCTTCCGATGCTGGACGTAGAGCAAATACCTGCGACTTCACAAGAAGAACGTAAGTTTAAGGCTTTAATGCAGGCTCGAAAATCGGGACGCAAATTGACTCCTGCAGAAGAAGAGGAATTTTGGGAGTTGCATCGGACACTTTCTAAGCAAGATGCTTTAGGGTTACTTAGAGGCACTCCAAGTACGCAGCAATATACTACAATGACTGGAGGCCAATATACAACTGGTAATACTCAGGCATCTCCAGCGTCTGCACTTGCCTCCAGATAAAGGTAATATAAAATGGCTATACCAGCAATTGAAATCAACTCATTAACACCTAATCAATTAAGAGACAAGTATGGTGATGATGAGATTAGAAATACTTTACATCTTATTGATCAAATAGGAATGGAGTCATACGCAGATAAGTATGGCTCGGGAACTGATTCTCGAAGTATGGGAGATCGTAATGCTACTATTCCATATGATCCTGCGTCGGGTTTATTTTCCCTTAATAACTTGGAAGCATTAGTCCGTAATTTGCCAGGAAATGCTGTAGATACTTATGGCGCAATGGCAAATATGGTGTCAGATCCAGGTGCTACGTTAAATGCACTTTTTAGCAAAGAAGGGGCGTCTGCGATTTGGGAAGATGTAAAGCATCAAGTTAGCAATCCTAGTGAGACATTAGTAGAGCGGCCATTTGAAACTTTGCTTAATTTTGCACCTGTTGTTGGGCCTGTAGCAGGACGTGTGTCAAAAGCATCTTCGATTGGTAACAGTTTAGCAAAGCTACAAAAAATCGCACCGAAAACTTATAAAGCCTTAAAGCATGGAGGGGATTTTGCAGTAGATCCTATTGGCAAGCCTATTAAAGTCGCTAAAGAAGCTCTTGTCGGATCGAAGGGGTTGCTAAAAGGATTGGAAATTGGTGGATTTAGAGTTCCAGCTACTATTGCGTCGGGAATGAAGTTTTCCAAGATAGGTGAAGTATCAAGTGAAGCAGGAAAAATAACAGATGTACAGAAAGTTGCGGCGGGGGATGTTACATCAGTTTCAGGGGCTTTGGGAAGGCTTACGGGTAAAGGTGTTGGAGAAACTCGATATAAAACATTCATGGATGTGTTAAAAGGAGTGAAGGATGAAGAAGTAGTTTTAACTGAAATGAAGGAACTTATTGAAGCTGAGAGTTCGTCTATACGTAATAGAGCTCGAAATGAATTGCCTGAAATCATAGATGAGACAACTCCAGTAACCACTGATCCTACAACTGGTTCACCTATATCTATTGCTGATCAAGGTGGGACTAGACTCAATATTAATGATTTAATAGATAAGTTTAAGTCTAGGTTAAAAGAGCACAATATACACATTAAAGATGGGGCGACTAAAGTAGATGAAACAATAATTACAGAGCCTGTCTACACTCAAGATCGTGGTTTAAATATTCCTTTGATAGGAGAATCTACTACGCGAAAAGTTCCTGTAATGAAACGGCAGTTACAACAACTTACAGATGATGTATTAGCGCGAAGTGAATTTCGTGGGATTCCTTCAGGAGAAATTCAACACGTTAAATCTGCTATTACAAGTATAAACGATTATTTAAGAACTAGTGATGTATTATCTCCGCGTGAGTTATTTACATTACACAATAATATTAGGAATGTCATTGAATATCCTAAAAAAGGTGCGTCAGTTATTGATGCTGTTTTAATGGATTTTTCAGCAGGCATTAGGGGTAAGTTAAGCAAATTGCCAGGAAAAACTACAGGAGGCAAAACTTTCGATTCTCTAATGAAAGAATTGGAAACTGATATTCGTTATGTAGATGGAGTACGTAAATCCTGGGGATTGTATGCAAATGGTACTGAGAATGCTGGATCTGTATTACGTAAGATAGCTACAGGAGGAAGTGAAACTGCTCAGTATCGTAGAAATTTATTAAAACGGGGTGAATCACGTGGAATGAATTTAGGCGCAGCTTTAGATGCAATGGAATTTAGAGGTTGGGAACCTAAAGGGCTTGTCGGTAGGCAAATGGCTATAAGTGTATTAGGCGCTGGAATGGCATTTGGCGCTGTTCCTTGGTGGCCTTTAATGGGTATACCCTTTGCTGCGCCTAGAGTAGTTGGATCGTTTGCGGCTAAAATAGGAGTTGCTAAACGGTCTGCGGATTACTTAGCTGATATAGTAAAAGAGATTCATAAATATCCAACCGCAGTTGCAATGGGAAAGCAGGGATATACTATTGGAGGGATACTTGCGAATCATGCTGACTTCGCTCGAGAAGCTCGACAACGAGATAAAGCAGGAGGAAAGTAATGGGAACAATAACTAGGTCGCATTCTTTTGTTGCAGGCGAAAAGCCTACGGATGATCAGTGGAACGTAGATATTGATCAACTGTTTACGCTTGGCAACGGTAATTTAGATGAGGGAAATGTAGATTATTCATCTAGTGATGGTATTGTAACAATGCAGCAAACGCAAACCATCACTGGAACAAAGACTTTTGACGCTGCTGTAACTTTTAATACGTCAATACTTCCAGATGCAGCTGGAGGCGCTGATATGGGTTCAGCGACCCAAGAGTGGGGCAATGTATATGTCGCGGATGATAAATTTATTAATTTTGGTTCAGACCAGAACGTATTAGTTGGCTACGATGAAACTACTACGGACTCTTTAAAAATAGCCGCAACGGAAGCTGCTGGATTAGCTATTACTTTAATGGCTGATGAAGGTGACGATGCCGGTGATGAATGGAAGTTGAATGTAGCTGATGGGGGTGTAATAACTCTTGGGAATGATATTGCGTCAGCGGGTAGTTACGTTACACAGCTTACACTTACTCCTAACTCTACAGTGGCGAGCTCGACTACTGCAATTGCTGGGCACGCTACAATAGGCGGTAATGCTACTGTTACCGGAGTGTTAAAAACTGATAGTGGTACAGACGCTACGAGTACTACTGATGGATCGTTGCAGACGGATGGTGGACTTAGTGTAGCGAAGGATGCTATTCTAGGTAATGATGTTAAGTTACTTACTGACTCTTCTGTGTTGTCCCTGGGTGTAGGGTCTGATGCTACGTTAACTCACGATGGTACTACTGGAGTTACGATTGCGGCTAATCCTATTATAGTGGACTCGGGTGATGCACTAACGCTAGATGCACACACTGGTATCTTTGTATTTAAGGATGCCGGCAGTGAAGTACTAAGATTCACCGAAGGCAATAGTGGCGATGTTACTATTAAGTTAGAAACTAATGGTAAGGATCTGGTATTTACCGACAATGGTGATGCTACGAATATGAAGATTCTGGATGCCGCGGCTGGTATTAACGTTCCAGGGGAGGTGCAAACAACAAAGATCGCGTATACAGACGGTGATGATGCCATCACGATAGCAGACGGCGGGGGCGTTACCACTTCGAGTACGTTGACTATCGGCACTGTCGCGGCAGCGGGTTCAGACACCGATAAATTCTTGGTACTCGATGGGAGCGGCAATGTAGACTATCGCACAGGAGCCCAGGTACTTAGTGATATTGGCGGATCAAGCGGAACTGCCGCTGATGATATATCTGCTGGTGATGGAGCAGTTAGTATAGAGACAACGAGTGGGAATATTACACTTGATGCTCAGGCTAACGA
>Ga0098033_1001091_pt1 | contig 11473 bp, 10 predicted proteins | sample 1_EtaG_FD_75049 | JGI IMG/M metagenome (GOLD analysis project Ga0098033, IMG submission 75049) | Marine viral communities from the Subarctic Pacific Ocean - 1_ETSP_OMZ_AT15124 metaG | ecosystem: Environmental > Aquatic > Marine > Oceanic | place: Pacific Ocean | collected 2015-01-07
ACGAGCCCGTTGAGGAGGCCCCCGAGACTTTCCGCGTCCCAGCTGCGCCATCCTGCGGGAAGGGAGCCGTGGCTGAAGCTCACATGATCCTCAATATGGCGCCCCACGAAGAGAGTAGACGTTTCGCCTGCGATGACCGAACGACACTCCACGCCCAGACCCAGGATCGCCTGCATCACTCTCGCCTGGCCGAAGATGGCTCGGTACTCTTGCTTCTCTAGCGTTGCTCGATGCAGCTTGGTGTCCCCCTTCCTCTCGGAGTCGGTGATCCTCCGAACCCGGACCGGCACCCAAGCCTTAGGGTAACGAATCTGGTAGGGAAACTCAGGGTCGTCGTTAGGCTTGGAGATAGCGAGAGCTGCCGCCACGAAAGCCACCTGGGGGTCGACGTGGGTTTCTCCGACCGGCACCGGGGGAAGGTAGACGTAATCTCCTCGCTCCAGGCTGCACGCCTCGATCCAGTCCGGGGTCGCGGGGGGCTTCGGTCCCTTCCCGGCGCGTATCTTGTGGTCCGGCGTGAAGCGGATAGGCTTCCCGCCGAACCGCGTCGCCACCTGGATGAGCAACTCGGGAGCGTCGTACTGGAAGGTCTTCTCCACCACGGACGGCTCTCCGGTGTGGGTGACGACCTTGGCCCCGACCTCGACGTCAGAGATGGGAAGCAGCCCGTCGGCCGTGAGCACGAGAGCGTCTCCAGCCAGACAGCCACGCCCCGGCCCCACCCGGACGTCGCGAGTTTTGGCTTCGGCTATATAGTCGGCTACCATCAGCATGTAGGAGGAAAACCCATGGAACTCCAAGACTTCCAGCTCTTCAGCGAGGCGCTCCTCGTAGCCCTTTTCTTTTCCTGGGGAGAGACGGGCCAAAGCCTGTCGACAACGGTGGCGCAAGTAGGCCGCGTCTTCCGCGACCCCCGACTCCTTTGGCGCCGCTAGGAATTCTTTGTAGTCCGGCTCATCCTTCACGGGGAAGATGGGCAGCTCCTTTCCGTCCGGATTCGAGTGCTTCGGATCGATCCAGGCCGCGTGCTCACAACGGTCGGCAAACCAAACCGAGTTGGCCAGCAATCCGTCGATGAACTCCCTCCCCCAGAACAGCTCGTGGCGATCAAATGCCCCGCGCACCTGGTCGGCCGTCTTCACGTAGAACGCATCCTCACCGAACGTGAGGCGTCGGCGGATCCCCTGGGGGTGGCCCGTGGCGATGGCCGACAACACATCCAGCGCGGGGCCTTGGCCAGCGTCCCGGTACATGGCGTTCGTCGTAGCCACGCAGCGAGCGCCGAGCTGGTCTGCGATCTGGCGGATGCCTCGGTTTATGAAGGGCTGGTCTACCTCCGGAGAATAAGCGCTTGGGTCCCGGGTAAGAAAGTGCCCTTGCAGTTCGAAGCCCAGGTCGTCCTCCCCGAACACCCCCTGCAAACGCTTGGCTGCCTCCACGGCTGCAGGAAAGTCGTCCAAGAGCGCAGGCACATACCCGAGCCCGCAACCAGTGAGGCAGATAAGGCCCTCGGAACGGCGCTTCAGAATATCCCAGGTGACTCGGGGGACCGCCTTCTTAAAAGCGATCCCGTAGTTGTCGTACCCCTCCTTCAGCAGAGTCAGGAGATTCCGGTAGCCCCCAGCGTCTTTCGCCAAGAGCACGAGCGTCCGGTAACTCCCCTCCTGGCCCTCGTCGACAAGGAAGACTTCGGCTCCAGCGATGAGCTTGATGCCGGCTTTCTCGCTGGCCTTCAGGCTCGCCCACATGCCAGAGGCGGTCAGGTGGTCCGTGACGGCGACGGCGGTCTGGCCAGCTTCCTTGGACGCACGACAAAGTTCGAGTGGGGTGAGGAGAGAGCGGCCGATGGAAAACGTGGTCAGGTTGTGGAGAGAGACGTACCCTTGGGTCATGCTTCAAGGTAGCATTTGAGCACGTAGGACCCGGCGAACCAGCTCGTCCAGTAGAGGCTAGAGTGGGACACTTCGTCGGCGAGCACGAGGGCTAAACAACGGTCGACGTCAGTGAGAGCCAGGAAAAGCCCCACGGCGGAAAGGTCGTTCTCCGGCTCCCCCTCCTGGGCCCACTCGTCGATCAGCGCCACCATATAGGTCAGCGCCTTCGGACTATTGCGTCCCAGCATGACCAGCTTTCTATGGGCCGGAGAGGCGGTCAGGTTTTTCCTCACATCGCCAGGAGACCATCCAAAAGCAGACGGCAATTCATCGAGGAGCTTTTCTACGCTTTGCACGGGTAATCTCTTTCACAAGACGACTGAACACTGACACGTCTTGGCGGCAGCTAGCGCCCCCACAGCGGATCTGAACCTGGCGCCCACCAAACGCTCCCGTGGCGGTTAGGCCTTCGCGTTTCACATAGAAGATGTTGTTTTTCGTGTAGCGCTCGACGGCCGTGAAGCCTCGGGCCTGGAAGAAAGGGAGATGCTCTTTCTTGATAGGGCTCTCGGTCTGTACGACCGAGGCCTTCTTGCCACAACATCCTCGGGAGGTGGGAGGGGTCATTGGACCCCTACCTCTCCCACAACAACCACGGGAACGATTAGCAGGCACATTCTATATGTTGCCCCGACCCTCTAGGACATGGAGGCAGTAGTCGATTTTCGCTCGTTCCCTCTTGAGGACGTCCGTGTAGCCACCTTGGAGGTCTTTCACGTCTTCCTTCAGGGCGTTGAGCTTCTCGTCGTCCTCCATGGACTTCTGGATGCCGGCGGCCTCAGCCTCCGACTTCAGGATCGCCTTCTCGATCTCCGCCTGGCTCCAGCTCTCCGCCGTCTCCTGGAAGTCCGTCGGCAACTGTTTCAGCACTCTCGTCAGTCTTTTCTCGTTCATCTTCAGCTCCTGTTTTTACGAGAGGAGAGTGGGCAGTTTCAAGACGCTGCTGAGACACCCATTGCAAGGTGTACTCGTCCCTGACGGCCCCGAGATAGGGCAGCAACGTACCTTCAGCCATCATCGCCTGAACGATCTTCTGAGCCTCCTCCACTGGGCGCCCCGAAGAGAGTAGACGTTTCTGGAAAGCCTCTCTTGCCTCCACGTCACTCAGCGTAGCATCGGGGTATTCGTCTCGGAGGCGGTCGAGAATAATGGAGAGGCGCACGGAGCGCTTGGCGAGATCCATCAAGCCTTCTAGCTCCTCACCCTCCAGCGTCTTCCACTCCCGCTCCTTCGCTCGGGCCACCTTCTTGGCTTCGGCCACAGCGAGCCGAGCGGGCACCGGAAAGTCGTGAGCGGTGGCCAGCCATTCGGTGATCGCCGGGCGCAACTCTTGGACCTGCTGGTTCTGGAGAGCCGAGACGACGCGTTCCCTCACCAGGTCCAAAAGATTAGCCAGGTCGGTGGCTCCCACTTTAACCGCCAACTCGTCGTCCAAGGCGCACTTGACCGTCTTGGTACCCATGTGGATCGCGGCCTCGTACCCGACGGTGAGTTCGCCGGCCTTCCCCTCGAAGGTCCGCGAAGCTCCGGGCTCCATCCCGAGGAGATTGTCGTCGAAGTCTGGGTAACGGTTGGACCCGATCTTGTAGAGGCAGCCCGGGTCCTCGTGCTTTTCCGTATGGATCACTCCCTCGGCGTCGGTGCTGCTGGTGGTCAGGACGATGTCCATAGTCACCTCGTCCCCGGCCTCCACGAAGTCCCCCTCACGGTAGGGCTCGATCTCCCCGTAGCGCTCACGCAGAGCGTCAAGGTTGGCCTCGATGCTGGCGTCCGGGTTGAGCGGAGGAGGCGCAGGGACCTCGGCCTTCCGGAAGTCCTGCAGCTCGAACTCGGGCGCATGGAGAAGGACCATGCGGCACTTGAACGCATGGCCCTTCAGATCCACTTCCACGAACTCCGGGTGGCCGACGGGACGCAACTCTTTCTCGTAGATCACGTCGTCGTAGGCCTGGATGAGGAGTTCCTTCTTCACCCATTTGTCGATTTCGCGCCTACGGAAAGCGCGGATGGCTTTATCCGGTGCCTTGCCAGGGCGGAACCCCTTCACCGGGGCCTCCCTCCAGCGGTCGATCCCTTCTTCGATCTTTGCTTTTACGAGGTCTTTGTCGGCTTGGTAAAGCACCTCTAGGGTGCAGGTCTCGATCTCTTTGGCTTCCACTTCCATCCTGGCTTCTTTCGTATCGCTTGGTGCAGCGGTATGCGCGGTCCTGGTAGTCACCCAAGAGGGCGGTTACCTCGGACAGTTTAGCGCGAATTTGCTCGTCCGGAGCGGTCTGGAACCATTCAAGTGCTTCCCGAAACCCCTTCCAGAATTGGAGGGCGTCGTTGGCAACTTGCCATTCAGATCTCTTTTTTATCACCATGTGCTTTTCCCGTAGGCATTGCTAGAGCGGCCGAGATACGCGCTGCCGCCCTCGCAATGATCCAGGAAGTCACAAAACCTGCACAAACGAGAAGGGGACGGGCGCCAAAGCTTTTCTGCTCTGATCTGGGCCGCGATTTCGGAGAATTTATCTTGGACCGCCAGCACCTCCTCGCGAGTGAACTCGGTGGTCAGATGATCGCTCTTGTGACGCAGCGCGATGTAACTCCCACGCACAATCTGTAAGCCCGGGTCTTCCAGCATTAAAACCAGCGCGTAGGTCTTGAGCTGAAACGTGTCCTTGAGGTAGCGCTTTTGCTTCGTGGTCTTGTAGTCGGCCACATGCAGCACGCCGTCTGGGTCGAGCTGGATTCTGTCGATGAACCCGTTGAGAAGGACATCCCCCTCGACGTCGATGAAGAAACCACGCTCGACCGACAAGACCTCGGTTTGGTCGCCCGCCCACCGCGCCAGGTAATCCTTGATGATGGGAAAGGCCTCGGTTTTCTGGGCCTCGGACAAGGTCGGGTACTTTGGAAGAGCGTCGGCCCAGGCCTGCGACATAAGCGGACCCGGGACGTCCGCCCGTTTTCCCGCCTCTATCTGCCGACCGTGGAATAACTCCAAGACCTCGTGGCAGAACTTCCCCAGAACATGGAAGTCCCACTCCTTGCGCGGCAGCTTCTCGATGTAGTTGTAGCGGTACTTGGCGGAGCAGTCCAAAAAGGTCTTGCTCCGGCTGACGCTGAGGGGAAAATCGGCCTTGGCGTCCTCGCGGTTCGCCACCAGATGTGCTTTGAGCATCTATCAGGTTAGCGTGCGGTACCGGAATGGGATCCACTGAAACACAAAACCAGTTCCTTGCTGGCGTCGATTGAAGATGATGGAGCCCAGATTGAAGATGGACGGGTCCTTGGCGATAAACTTCGTCTTCGAGATGATCCACCTGTTGGACTCGCGGTCCCGGTAGGAATACGTCAGTGTTCCGTCCCGGGTGTTGTAAAAAGACTTGGTGTTGGAGGCGGTGACCGGATTGCCCTCGCCAGCTGTCGTGTAAAAGAGGTCCCCGTCCCTGAAGCGCCTGGGGTCGACCAGGTTGAAGCTCGGCCTCATCATCGGCTCGATCTGGGGGTCGTAGGAAGGCACCCGACTGTCCTGATAAATCACCAGGGCCTTCGGGTTAAAGAACGGAGACCACGTGTTAGAGCTTTCCGGGGGTTCAACGCGCGTGGGCAAAACAATGACCTCGGCGGGGAAGTTTCCGATGCCTCGGCCCATCTCTCCCAGAAAGTTGGCGTCGGAGAAGACGATGTCGTAGTTGACCAGAGTGTAGGGCTTGTCCGTGAAGGCAGCCGGGTCCTGGTCCGCGTCGTATCCGTCAGGGTACTTCGGCTCGACCCCGAAGGCGTTGACAGTCTGGCCGCCCGTGTTCCCATAAACCCCCGGAGCCCCCTGGTTGAAAGAGCTGAAGGGGTAGGCCGAGGCCGGGCTCGGTTCGTTGAGTCCGAAGACCATATCCCGAGGACGGCGGTCGCCCACGTAGGAGTAACCATACAGACGCTCGATCTCCGGGGAGGTGTCGACCCCGTTGGTGGCAAAAACCTTCAGCGTGACCCGGGCTCCCTCGGCGACGGGCAACACCACGGGCCCGACAGCCACCTTGGAGGAAGTGGTCGGGGTCGTTCCGTCCAGAGTGTAGAACACCGTGGCAGGAATGTTGGTCTCGAACTCCACGGTGTTCGGTATTCCCGACACCCGCTCGTACTCGGACTCGGTGATCGTGAGACTGATTACTCCCATTACCTAATCAATCTCAGAAAACGACCATCTCCGTCGGGCGCCTCTCCCTCCCGGCACAAATGGCGGTACAGGGTGTGAGCGGCCTTGCGAGCGCACCGGCTGACCTCCAGGTATTTCGGGTCTCCGGTCTGGCGAAACAAACGAAGAAAATCCTCTCCTTGAGCGAGGAGATCTATCTCCGGCCTGGCTTCACCCAGGCTTTGGATTACGCCCCGGCCAATCAAAGCTCGGTAAAGGCGCTCGGGCCCTCCTTGCTCGAATAGCTCTAGGTACGATTGTGCAGTAGCGTCGGAAAGGCCCATGGGGCACCGCTAAAATGCCGCCTTATTCGGGGCTCACGGCAAACCGCCGCATGGCCGCATGGATTCGCCAACGAAGCGGTGCGGAAAGTGCCAGCGCAAGAAAAAAAGAGAAGAGTTCGGAGCCAACCGAAGCAAACCGGACGGGCTCCAGAGTCGCTGCCGGGAGTGTCGGCGGGCATGGACAAAGGATCACCCTGGCCGCTCGCCGGGACAAAAGGCGTGGCACGAAGCCAATCGAGAGCGCCTTTCAGAAGCCGCCGCGGCTCGGTACCGGACCAATCCTGAGCCGCAGAAGGAACGCTCCCGGAACTGGAGCCGACGGAACCCACAGCGGAAAGCGGAGAGGGATGCGGCCTATCGGGCCGCCCATCCCCTCCGGGCGCGCTACATCGGGATCAGGGGCCGCGCCAGGAAAAAAGGAATACCCTTTCTATTGACCCGCGATGAATTCGACGCGCTACATGCTGCCGACACCTGTCCGGTGTGCGGCCGGGACATGGTGACGCGAGGGAAGAGGGGGGACGCGGCCAACAAATCCCTGGACCAGATGAGCCCGGGAGCCGGCTATACCACCTCCAACTGCGCAGTGATCTGCTACCGGTGCAACGTCCTCAAAAATGACGCCACCGTTCAGGAACTGGACCAAATCGTCGCCTGGATGCGTCAGTCCGCGCAGCAACCCGAGAAGACGCCCCCCCGGGCCACCGCTGCCGCAGCCCGACGCAAGCAGTCCAAATGACCGGGCGCAACCCTGAGATGCTGGCCAACGCAACCCACGGGAAGCTGCTCGGACACATGGCGGTCCCCCGAGGGAATCGCGCCTCTCAGCTCAACCCAAACAACCCTTCCGCCAGCCTCTCGGACAGCTTCTCCCTCCCCCAGAAACCGCACGTCGGCAATCACGGCCGGCCCCTCTCGTGCCATGGCCATGGTCGTGTCCACCCAATATCCAGGGTCCACCGCGCGTACATACTCGGTGCCGAACAGCTGAAGGACTTCCCGGGAACTTGAGGCGACACACCCCTGCTGCTCCAGGGGAAGTCCAGTGATCCCCCGCATCTCTGGGAGCCACAGGTCCAGAGAAAGGGGCTCCGGCAGCAGCATCTCTTTTTGGCCCCCCTCGAAGCAACTTCGTGGCAGGCCGAAAACCTCCGACGCCTGGTCTTTGAGCTTATCGGCAAAATGGAGAACCCGACAACCGGGAACCAGCTCGCTCAGAAAGCCGGCGAAGGTGTCTTTCCCGTGGCGCTTGGCCCCCGTGACTCCCACCAGGAACTCGCTCATGTCCCTACCAGTCTAGCGGAAGCACCCAAGTTCTGGTCTCCTTCCACCAGCACCACGTGAGAGAAACGATCCTTCAGCGACTCGTTGTGGGTGATGACGAGGATCTTGAAGTCATTCTGCCACGACCTCACCACGTCAGCGAAAGCGTCCACTCCGGCTTGGTCCAGGCTTTGGTCCACCTCGTCGAGCGCGAGGAAGCGGACGTCGACCCCGAGGCGCTTTTGAATCACCCGGGACAGGCCCATCTTGAGAGCGAAAGCCACGTAGACCTTCTGGCCCCCGGAGAGCTGGTCGTAGTCCAAAGGCTGCCCGAAGACCGTGTAGGAGATGGAGAGGTCGGTGCCAAAAGCCAACTGCATTTCCGGGCGCAGATCAAAGAGCACCCGACCCGCCTCAGCCTGGAGTTCCCCGAGAACCGAATTGATGATGAAGTTCGGTATGCCCTTGGGGGAGAAAGCATCTGCCACGAGCTTGTGCAGGGTGTGGGCCTTGTCTTTTTTCTTGAACTCGGTAGCCAGCTCTCGGGCTTTCTCCACTCGCTCGGTGGCCGCCTTCAAAGCCCCCAGCGCAGCGCCATGAGCCCCGTGCAGGCGAACCAAGCGGTCCTCGCTGTTCTCCAGGTCCCGCTCATCCTTACAGATGGCCTCGGAAACCGCCACCAGCTCCTTGTTGGTTTCTCCGGCCCCGGCTTCTCCTAGGCGCTTTTCCAGAGAGGCCACTTCCTCTTGGAGCCCAGCCAAGGAGGCCTCTTCCTCTTCGATGTCAGCCAAAAGCTCCGTGACGCGGGCCGTCCCCTGGGAGAAGGCCTGCTCGGCTGCGACCAAAGCAGAGCCTTGGGCTGTTAGGTCGGAGGTGAGGCGCTGGAGCCAGCGGTCGTACTCCAGGCGAACCCGTTTCTCATCTGCGAGCCCGTGGAGATCTTTCGTGGCCTGGGTGTACTCCAGGTCCGCGGTTTTCTTTACGTCGGCCAGGGCGCTCAGACGGTCAGCTACAGCCTTCCCACACTCGTCACGATGGGCGGCCGAGATTCCCTGGCGGCACGTGGGGCAGGTGTCGTCAGGGGGCAACTGGCTGATGGCTTCGGCCTCCGCCTTCGCCTCCGCCGACTCACGCGAAACCTTCTCTCGTAGCTTGGCAATCTCCTCAATCGCCTGGTCCACCTCTGCGACGGGGCGCCCGGGATCTTCGGCCTCGTCGCGCTCCGTCTCCAGAGCTGCGACAGTCTCCCTGCACCGCTCGCTCTTTTTCTTTGCCGAGGCTGCGTCCGTCACCTGTTGGTCGCGACGGCCCCGCAGGCGCTTGGCCGCAGATGTGGACCGCTCGACTGCCTTCCGGGCCGTGTCGTAGCGTTGATAGAGGTCAGCGTCGTCCGAGCCCAGGGAGGACTGGAGCTGAGTCTGCCGTGAGCGTTTCTCCTTGAGGCCTTTCTGGATGAGCAAGTGAGCAAGCTGACCCTCCTCCATGGCCTTTTTCGCAGTCGCTACCCCGTCCTTGGCCTCTCTCTCGGACTGCCCGGGGTCGCCCAGGAGACCGAGCGCCCCCTGGATTCGGTCCAGGTCAGCGCGCACTGCGGACTGGCGCTTCTTGGCAATCTTCTCCAGCCGAGTGTAATCCGTAAGCTGAAGCGGCTCCTTCAGAATGGCCCGGCGCTGGTCTGGGGTAGTGGCCGCAGCGAGACCGCCCATGTCATTCTGGGCGAAGCGAATCGAGTACTGGAACGCCTTGTGGGTGAGGCCGACCAGCTCGGACAATCTTTGGTCCGTCTCCGGCATCGTTCGTTCGGATATGGAAACGAACTCGGACTGGGTGTCATCCCACTTCCATAGGCGCAACTCGGAGCGGCCTTTCCGGGACCGAGCGCGCAACACTCGGTACCGCCCCTGGATCAAGTCGAAGTCCAGCGTCACCTGACAGCGTTCGGTCCCGTTCCGGATCGCTTTCTCCAGAACAGAAAAAGGAACCACCCCGAAGAGGGCGTACTCGATGGCGTTGAATAGGGTGCTCTTGCCGACCCCGTTGGAGCGACGGTCGTCGTTCACCATCCTCCCCAACACCAACGCAGACTGAAAAGACGTGAAGTCCAGGTCCGTGTCGGTGTGGGTCATGAAGTCGACAAGCTGCAGGCGGACTGGTATCACTGCTTGGCTCCTTTGAATTCGTCGAAACAAGAGAGGGCGAGATCCAAGAACGCCGTGTGGTCCTCGGTGGGGAGGTCCAAGGACTCTGCGTAGGTCTTGATCGCATGACCCTTCTCGGCGGACCTCTCCAGCAGAAGGGGGAAGGCCTCAGCCTCCGCTGCGACCCGTGACTCCGTGATGACGGCCACATGATGAACGCCACACTCGGACTCCAGGAACTTGACGAGGCGGGTCCTATCCACGGCCCACTCCCCGGGCGGCATCGAGAGATCCAGGCGCAGGACGCATTCGGCCAGACCTTCGTGGTCCTTCAGTTGCTCCATGGAAAAAGCGGTCGGGTCCGTTGCTTCAGGCACGGTCAGCTTCACGTGCCTGAGAGCGCGGGCCGGGAGGGGCAAGAACTGCACCTCGTGGCGTCCGCCCTCGATGAGCCCGAGCACCTTATTGCCCTTCATGTCCTCCTCGCTGAACTTCGAGCGGCACATGCTTCCGATGTGGCTGACGTGAGGAACGGCGCCCAGAAGCTGAGGGCGATGCACGTGCCCCATCAGCGCTATGTTGAAGCGGGAAAAGAACTCCAGGGGGCAGATGATCTCGTTGAGGTGAGAGTCCAGCTCGTACCCAATGGGGATGGAGCCTTTGAGAGCCATGTGCCCCACGCACACCTTCACAGAATCCGTCTCCGTCCATTCCGAATCCAAGTCCGCTTCCAGGCGTTTAAGCGCGGCTTCGGGAGAATCGGCGTCGTAAATCCTGCGGTCACGGAAGGGCAGAAAAGTGAAACGCATCCCAGGATAATCGACATGGGAGATGGCTTTGTGGACGCGGACCCTCGGGAACTCGGCGGCGGTTATCACGTCCAGGGCTGATACGATCTTGGACCCCGTCCGGATGACGTCGTGGTTTCCGAGCACGATGTGGGTATCAAAGCCGGCCCGCTCATTCTTCTTGAGCCATTGGAGGAACTGGGCCACAAAAGCAGGGTGAGGTCGAGGGTCCTCAAAGACGTCGCCCGTCAGAGACAGGGACTCCACCCCGTAATCTACGCAGCGGCCGGTAACCCATTCCAAGAGGCCGAGCTGTTCTCGGACTCGCGTATTGAGCTGGGTGTCGGTTGCAGAACGACCGAGGTTTAGCCCGTGTCCTAAATGAACGTCCCCTAGGACCAGGTGTTTACTCATATTCCTCGGCAAGCTCGGCCAACACTTCGCGGGCTCTGTCCAGCCTAGCGCAAAGCCCCGATTGGTCCGGTCCGCCCTCCTGGCGCCTCATGTAGTCGTCGAGCCACCAGTAAACCTTTTCGATTTGTTCCAGCGCCTCGGGAACGGCTCGAAAGCGGTGAAGGAGGTCGCCAGCGAACACGGCGAACCCAGCCAGGTCCGCTTGGGGAGTGAGCGCTGGCAGAAGATCGACGTCGGTATGGTGGGCGAGCCGGGCAGCAATCGCCCCCCTGGGCTCACCCTCGACGCGGTGGATGTACTCGACGGTCCCACCCGAGACTCCGCAGCCAAAGCAGTGGAAGCGATCAGTCTCGAAGTTGTACCCAAAGGAGGCGGTGCGCTCTCGTCCCTCCTTGTGGCCGGGGAGGGGACAGCGCAAAGAGCCACTCCAGGAGCGCCCGGGATAACGCTGGGGCTTTAGTCCTCTTTGAGT
>Ga0098033_1001094_pt1 | contig 11451 bp, 4 predicted proteins | sample 1_EtaG_FD_75049 | JGI IMG/M metagenome (GOLD analysis project Ga0098033, IMG submission 75049) | Marine viral communities from the Subarctic Pacific Ocean - 1_ETSP_OMZ_AT15124 metaG | ecosystem: Environmental > Aquatic > Marine > Oceanic | place: Pacific Ocean | collected 2015-01-07
ATTATTTAACTCGTCCTGAAGCCTGGAAGATAGTGTTAGGCAAGTGTGATCCTGGGATCGGCAATATGATAACGGGCGCCATAGGCATGGTCGGCGCCGACTATCCTTGGCCGGAAGCAAATGCTATAGGAGTTACTCCTTACCCGATGACGGGTTCGCAAAAAGCCGTGTTTTATCGCGAGGAGACAGCGAAAAGGCCATGTAACTTCCGAAATATACAGAGAACAACAGCCTCTGCTTTAGGAAATTATAGTAATCAATATGAAATTATACATCTTGGAGGGGCTTATGTAAATCCAAGAAGGTTTGTCGATCAACAACCCGCACTTCCAACGCCCGTAGTCAATCATATTGCTGATGCTATGTCGTCTTCTGCTAATGTGATTAATACTTTTATTAACTTACACCGTGGAGAAGAGGGCCATTTTGATTTTGATTTAACATATGCTCCGACTCAATTTACTGGCTCCGGTAATAAAACCGTAATAGTGAACCGTTTTTCTAACCCTGGTGGCCCCGAAGTTATGTCACGCGGCTTCCAAGATCTTCGCGGATCTGAGTTTTCTGTATATAATACAATAAACAATAGAAATCTTACAGTTATTAAACCCTCTCAGGGGCCCAGTGGGACAATTTCAGAAGCAACCGGTTCAGGCATACCGGGCATTAGAGTGTATGATATTCATGGCAAGGACTATGGACTGCGCGCCCACTTGGCTAGACATTCCGCTAAATTTGGTAGGGATTCTTTTTGGGTAACATCTAATTGGGGCGCTTCAACTGATGAATCGGCAAGCTTTCATAAAGTTCATCGCAATACTACAAAAGAAATAAGACTATCCGGTGACGCCGCAGTGACAGCCTCTTTGTACGATAATTTTTATGTACAACATCAAATTCCAAGAAAGGATAAAAACTATTCTTGGTTTACTGCATCATTGAACATATCTTCATCTACAAGTGATATGAGATATTATCAATTAGCTCCTACTTTTGGCACGATGGAAGGGTATTATTCTACTTCTGCGGGCTGGGAATCATATTTTGATTTTATTACAGCCAGTAGTCATACTGCATCATCTCATCCTCTTTTTGTGCAGTCTACAAATAGATTAAACTTGTTTATTGATGAGCCGATTAATAGTTCAACCAACACTATCGGATATAGCGCCTCGCAACATGTTACATCATATATTAACAATACACTTGTGGTAAGTTCTCTGGGGATTGCAATACCTGCGAATAATCTTGGCGTTAACTATTTTAATCTTCTTATGGCAAAAAGAGGAAATCTATATGGCTACAACTGGAAGAAGGCAGGCTTTCGACGAAGTGATAACCCAATTCTTTTGAAAGAGAAAGAAGATAATCAGATTTCGGCTTTGACTAGTTCTGATAATTTGATAGCTAAATATAGACTTACTCCTCTTTCTATGAAGGGGCGCCCCACACTTATTAACTTTTCTTTGTCAGAAGATCAGGATGTGACGATTAAGGCTTCTAATACCAATGGCCATATATTCTTTGATGAGACAGCTTTAGATAATTTTGTGTTTTCTTCACAACAAACCAATATTACTACATCTTATGATAAAATATTAGCTGCTGTTAAAAAGAATGGCTATCACATAAACTGGGTTAATTATTCAGAAGCGTTATTTCCTTCATTATATAATGAATTTTATACATCTTCGATTCAAAGAACGGCTTTTAACAATAAATATTGGCGTAGTTCTCAGGCAAAAAGACAAGCAGTAGGCGCAACATTCACTAATTCATTTAATGTAAAGAATTATAATATCAGCCAAAGCTCGTGGGCTTTGGATGCACAGGAAGATTTCTTGACAAGAGTCGGCGCAGTTGGTCCTGTTCAAATTAATGCTGCAATAGACACAGGTATTGTAGTGGGCCCCATTCTTGCTGGCCCCGGCAATCTACGTCTTTCTGGCGCTGCCGGTGAATTACAAAATAATTATTTTTTCTGTAATCCTTATCAAAAAACTGGATCGGGGGCCCCATCCACGCTGCGCCAGCGCGACAGGGCTATGATAAGAGGCTTATCGCCTGCAGCTTTATATTCCAGAAAGCACATGCTACCAAATCCTAGATCTGTTGTTGCCAGGACGGGTATTAAAGTGGCAGAAACTGGATCGGTTCCTTATGCATCTGGCGCTTTTGATGCGGGCTCGATGGTGGATATATATTGTGGAGAGGCATATTGGGATGCTCCTACTCAGGCTGGAATCGTTAAAAAAGATGGAACAAGCGCTGTGTTTGAATCTAGTGCATCACAGCCTTGGTGGGATGATTATCCTGATTTCAGCTATGAACTGAAACTAATTGCTAAAGACTTTTCAATACTTCCAGAATTTAGGATTAGTGAACACATAGAAGATTATAAGAAATATGGATTGTTTAATGAAGGAAAGACAGATACATTTGAAATTCCTGGTACGTCTCTCGATAGCAGTAATAGTGGTTTCTATAAAGACTATTCTAATTCAGATTTTATGAAAAATTTCTTAAGCGTTAAAGAAGATACATTGTTAACTGCAAAAGAGATAAGACTGGTGTGCAGCGCCGCTATTAGATTTAACCCTTATAAGGGTTTTTATCCGGCACAAAGAACTCTTGATTTAGTATCACAATTTTCAAGTTCATATATTGAGGGTTTTTATGCAACAGGAAGCGAGATTTTTCAGTATAACGCATCTCGTGCCGGATCCGAGATGGGCTCTCCAGACAATAGATTCGCTCCTGGGGGACAAGACATAATTAATCACCTAGGCGGCGGCCTAAGACCGCTCATGCAGCCTCTGTTTTCTCCGGGTATCTTATTCAATTCAATTAAATCAGGCATCTCAGTTGATTATCCAGTTGTAGTTGATGAAACAAAAATAGGCAGGTTCTTTTATAGTTCTTCGGTTTCAAGTTCGGCATTTTCAGGATCTTTGGTAATGCCAGGCCTTTTTAGTGGTTCCGATACCGGAATTCTTTCTCACTCTGGGCCTGGAACCGGCTCATCAGCAGTTCCTCTTATAGGCACTGGCTCAAACTGGGCATTGGGCGTTAAAACATATGCTGCATCAGATGATCGCGAAGAAGAAGGAGGATGGAGCGGAACTGGATCTTATTTTGACTCAAGAATTCCATTCGAGGCGATTATTAATCCTGAAGACCATATTGATGGAGTTATGTTTCCAGATATGGAAGCGCATCCGTCTGCTGCTATAAATGCAACAGGCTCATGGGGAGGAACACCAGCAGATGATATATATTCTAGAATGTCCAGCAATTTCTTTGGAGAAGTCGGCGCCTTTTTCTTAAAAGATGGTTCGTTCTCAAAGTTAAAGTCAGGGATAGTATCAGACGATTTAAGATTTTCGGCAGGGAGCGTGTATGGTGCTCGTCTAAAGATGCGGCGTTCTACTATTGGCGGTAGAACATATGAATATGAATCTAGCTCTTGGGGCAACAATCAAGGATATAGCAAAATTGGAGCTTTGATGTATTCAAGTTCTAATTATATTTCTGCGGCCGCCTATTCTATTCCTCAAGATCCTCGACAAAATCCAGACTTTAAAGAAACGTTTACAATGTATAGTAGGCCAACGGCTTTTGGTCCGGACTGCGCTGGGCGCCCAACTGGCTCATATGCAACTAGTTCTTATGTTCTTAATAGATCACCAGCTGACTGTTTCAATGGTTTCAACTGGGCTTACACGCCTCCATATTATCATGGTGAAGCGTGGGTGGATTTTATATTCTATCCCGACAGTGATAAGAGCTATGATCTCGAACAAATTTTAGCAGAGACAGATGTTGTTTATTGGCGCGTCGACCCCGGCCATCTATACGCCACGAGTGATGGAAGTGATAATGCTTTATTAGCCAATTTTAGCAATACTTCTTCTTTTTATGTTGACGGTCAGCATTTTAGATCAATATATGGTGGCAAAGCAATTAATGAAAATTCTATGCAATTAAGTGCTAGTCTAAATTTATTTGGTGTTGAGACTATTGCCGAACAAGAACAAGATAAGTTTGGAAACCAAATTAAAAGTGTTAACAAATCTTCTGGTAAGCGTTGGATTATTCAACCAAAGTTTGAAACACCAATGTTAAACTTTAATGATACGGGGCTGCATCCTATTACAAATTTAGCTGGAAATATTTCAATGCCATCGACATTTGGAAAAGCAGCCATTCCACGTGGAATGTGGCATCAATTTGGTATTATTCCTGATAAGTCAACATTAGGTGTCTTTTTAGAAATTGGTGATATTCCAACAAACTGGTTAAAATATCATTATAAAGTTTTGCAGCAAAATTCAGAGTATAACAATGGAATCAAGGCTAATGGTTGGCAGGTACATAAAAAAATGGGCTCGTTAACAAGTCTTGCAGGCTTCAAAAAGACTGAAGCCTCTGTCAGACTAGGCGAGATAGCTGCTAGTCAAACGATAAAAGAAGCAGTAGTAGCAGTACCATATATCATAAAAAGCACTACTCAGTCTGAACTTAATTCTTTATCTGGCGACTACCTTTCAACAAAAAAGAGTTTCATTGAGATTTCAGAGGAGAGATATGCAGCTGCACTAGAAGCAGCAGCAGGTAGTACGATTGGCGACTCTTTAGACGCTGCTGGTGAATCTATTCGAAAGCTTTTGCAGAAAATGGATCGCTATATTTTACCACCACAATTTGATTTCTTAAATAATGATAGTATTGATCCGGTTGTAATGTATATTTTTGAATTTGAATACAAGCTAGATAAAGACGATCTTTCATATATTTGGCAAAATCTTGCTCCGAGAAATTATAAGAAAATGGAAATTCAAGTTGAATCGGTTGCGCACGAGTTAATTAACACAGAATTGCTTGATGAAGATATTCTTATGGATAATGAAAATCTTCGTTGGATGGTGTTCAAAGTTAAACAAAAAGGACAAACAGAATATAGCGATCAGATAGTTACACAAGCCGGAAGTAGTGATTCAAAAGGTATTTTTGATCAAGAAAAAGGAAGCGTGAATAGAAAATCAAAGAAATCATCAGAACAAAGCGATGATTATAACTTGATGTTCAATTGGCCATATGATTATTTATCTTTTGTAGAAATGGTTAAATTTGAAGCAGAAGTGTTGTATCATAATGAACCTTATAACGCTACAGGATCCGCGAGCACACCTAGTCCAGCACCCCGTCGTAGCAGAGGTGGCGGCATGCGCGGCGGTGGTAGTAGAGGAGGCGGCTCGTATTAAAAATGGCTAAATTTATTGATAAAAAAGAACAGGTATATGATTTAAAACTGACTAACTATGGTCACTATTTGTTTTCTATTGGTACGTTTAAACCGACATATTATACGTTTTTAGACGATAATGTCATCTACGATAAACAATATGCCATGGCCAGGCGCCCACATGCGACATATACGCAATATGAGGATGATCCTGGGAATCTTGGAGGCAAAACACTCGTACTTACAGATGCGTCAACAACATCTCACATTTTTAGATTTAGGAATTCTGACACCACACATAACGCCACTGGAGAGGCAGATGCCGCCGATTCTTCATCGACAACGATTCAGGTTTTTGGATTGGAAGATACACATCACATAGTCCAACAAGTGGCTAAAGCCATTAATGCTGCTAATACTAAAGGCCTAATTGGTATTACTGCTGGTTCAGCAAGTTTTATATGGGAAGACGATCCTCCAACAACAATCTCTGCTAGCGCCCACCTACCATTAGGCCTCACAATGGAACTTACGGGAACTCAAGGAAACGGCAAAACTATTACCGGCACTGTTTTCACGGGCGGCACCTTGGCGGCAAATACAACATTCGGCGGCGGCTTTGACCCGAGATTAGAACCACAAAACGAAGTCCATAAAAGAATCAAAGACGAAACACAATATCTTGAAAGCTTTGTTTTATTTAGAGATATTGAATCTGGTTCTGCAGATCAGGAAATTCAAACGGAATCATATGACGTGGACAGCGAGAGTTTCTACTTCAAAGGCGATGTTACTCCGACTATGATGGTGCCCGAACCAGATGTTTTTAAATATAATGGTATTATTGGAGATGCACATTTAGATGGTGATGCGAACGTGGTACCATCTTGGAAAATAGTAGCACTTCAAGGATTAATATCTTCATCGACCGCAGAAAATACAAGAAATAATGAAAAAATTCCACAAATTAATATAGATTTAACTTACACATTAAATGTTGAATCTGATACATTTGAATTTAATCCCGAGGATTTAAGAGATATTATTGATAAGACACCTTCGTTTATGGATAATTATGTAGTTTCTCTTAAATCTGATGATTTGATGTTGTATGTGGAAGAAATTAATACAGATATTTTAACAGAAAATTTTGAAATTGAAGTATTTAAAGTTCTTACTGGTTCTGGCCCTGATGTATATGATACATTGGAGCGGAAATATTTTAGAAAAGCCTCTAATCAAATAATAAATGGGTTTATGAGAACCGAGAAGCCTGAAAATCTTTTTGTTACGTCTGATACGTTAACTAATGAAAGTGTTGAATATTATTTTGATATTTTAATTGATGAACAAGTTGAACAAGACATTGCGTGTAAAGGCGCCGAAGATTTCAACAGATCATCTTACTATGTTGATATTGATTTTGACTGCGATGAGCAAATAGGCGATGAGGCTATTTATTATGATATTTATGGCACAGCAATTGGTCCAGAGGATCTCGAAATATGTCAAGATTAATTTATAAAGGCGACACTGTTAAAAACTTTGGTGAATTTTTGCCGTCACCATTTATTGAAAAAATAGTATTAAGATCAAATAATAAGACATTCGGGGTTACTTTTTCGCTTTATGTTTTAGTAAGTGAAGTCGAAGAAGAGCAAGATGCGATAGCAGAACATATTCAAGATAATTTGACATGCTATGTTTATCTACAAGGATATCCCAGTACCGGAACAGAACTATCTGAGCTTCTTGGTATATCAGCCGATTTACCAAATATAATAGATATAATTTTAAATAAAGAAGATAGTATTTTAAGATGGGCAGCTTATGCTTATGGCAACACTGCAATCTCAGTTGACACCGCGATAGAAAAAATGTTGGAAGCCTATGGCGCAATATCTTTTACTACTGAAATGGAGCCCTCCAGCGAGGGCAATGACGCCGAAATCTCGACGGCTTTCTCCGGATTAAGCTGGACAGTATTTGATGAATTAGTATGGCGCTCGCTGGACGCGTCCATCAATCCGGAGGATTATTATAGCACAAAACAATACGAGGATGGCGAAGATCCAAAGGCGGCTTTTGTAGAATGGCTTACAGCGTATCTTGAATCAAATATTACAGAACTTTTAGAAAATGCAGGTTGTATTATCGAGCCCCAGGAAATTACCTGGCACCCAGGATACACATCAACTGAATATGATGATAATGGAAATTTGGTATTAAAAATGAGTTCAACGACGAACCTGAATTTTGAGAACCCCCTGTACGACGACACGGCCGGGTCCTGGGAAGAAACATATGAAAAATTGGCACTCTTCGCTTTTTCTTCGACAGTAGACGAAGCCGCAATGACTGAGACATCTTCGGACGATGTCTCTAAGCTTGCGGTACCTGATCTCTTGGAAAATTACATATTAAGCAACATTGTTGCTAGCGATGTTTCATATGAGATTCTTATCGAAAATAGTTTGCTTACTGGCCAAGCAGAACAAATTTGGATAGATGAACTCGGCAATCCTTTTGATGATACTCCATTACAAGAAATAATGCAAACATATCATAAGCCAGTAAAAATGACACATAAAGATATTGTAAATGGTTTTGAAGAATTGCTTTCAAAATTTGAAACTCAAGCCGAAACAGACAGTGATTTAAAAAGCATTATGGGCAATGTTTCATATGTATTGGGTGTTTATGGTACAGAGGCAGATTTATTGCCACAACTTAATAAATTAAGAAAAGCATGGCCAATCAAAAGTTCTGTGACAAATTCAGGACAATTATATAATTCTTTCAAGAAAACCTTATCTGATGCTAGTAAGACTGTAGGTGGAGATCCTGTTTTGACTAAACAATTGGTTGCTAATCCAAAAATTATTGATGAGCGCAACCCATCGGATGGCTCATTCGAAGGTTGGCGCGTCATTTATGAATACGACGGTGAATATTATACCGCCGGAGAGTTGGAGGATGCCGGCATCGACTCTACTGACGAAGACGTTGAACAATACAGCCCCATTAAAACGGGAGACTATCCAGAGAAGTTTATTCAAGGGATGGGCGACCCGTCCTTTTACCCAGAGGCATCTACAGAAACTTTTTTTACGTACAACCAAAGCGACTTAACTGATTCGCCATATGGTGTAAAAACAACTGGATTTCTTTTCTTAGATATTCAAGCTTTGTTATATAAATCTTGTAATTTAAGTACTATTATTGATGTCAAAAAACTTGATGATCTTTTTGGACATGGATTATTAAATTCTAGATGTTATTTACTTGGCACCAGTGAATATCCTATCGAATTCACCTTCTATAACGCCAACGAACAAGAGGCCTCGCCCCAACCGACGGCACTAGGCACACTTGAAATTTATACAGCAGATGAAGCCGCCGACGATGATGGAAACCCCACCGGTACCGCGCCGCCTCCAATCGTAACATCACAAATTTTGACTCCCGATGGATCGCAAGAAGCCAAGGCAGAATGGGAAACAGCTGAGGGTGATACATTATATACGTATTGTATTCCAAGAAATTTCGCTTATACTGGCACTAGTGATGATTACCCTGATTCAGATGATATCGGTGACGACAATACTTATCGTTTATTGGTGTTAGAATATCAATTGATCTATAAATATTATACTGCCGCCACTCTTGCGGGAATTTTGGTTGATGGATACAGCGATGATCTGCCTTATAGTATTAAAGCGATTGTATATATGAGGGATAATACACTTGATATCGCTGATGCTCTAGCTACAAGTTTTTCTAATATAGTTGATAGCTTTGAAGAATATTATGATGCGTGTTCGGAACCATGTAACTATAATGAAGATGATGGAACATTTAATAGATTTTTTGTTGAGGCAATGACCGCTGCATATAAGGATTCAGTAGGTAAGTCTCCGTGGCTCCGTGCTCCTCTCTTGCTTAATCTCCATCGTGATCTGATATATGATACTTTTGATGGCGATTATGATCAAATTTTAGAAGAGAGCAAAACTTTAGCCAATAGATTAAGCCCATATGGGGGCACGCTTGATGCAGTGGAATCGTTTTTTGAAACTCTAGGAGACTTTTATGATGATGAATATTCGGCGTCGAATTCGGCCTGCACATCGGGCGGGAACATTACCAAATATGCATGCAAAAGAGCCGCGATGACCACAACCAAGGATTTCATGAAACTTAAAATTACGCAAGATTTTAACGGTATGATTTATGATGTAAAAGACTATGAAACATTACAAACTACCCATTGGACATCCATCGAGATGATGAGCGCCACCTACATGTATTTCTATAAAAACTATTTGAATGATGATGACGCAACAACACTTCTTAAAGAAAAGCTGCAAGCGGTACAGTATCAACTTGGGGATACCTCCTATAGCGGCGTATACGACGACGCCATTAAAGTCGTTCTAGAAGCGATGTGGAATCCTGCTGACAGCTACGCCCACACCACCGGCGGTCTTCTCGTTGACGACGAAGGCGAAGACATCTCCGACAGTTTTACTCCCACTTACTACGCAGGCCTAGTCGGCGCCGGCGATGAGACGATGCAGACGGCAGCCGAAACTCTCTTCGACGCGTGGCTCGATCAGAGTTCTATGGACTGGACGCATGCAGATGACTTCGAGCTTGGATTTCTCGTAATATATTTTGCATTGGCGAATACTTATGGTGATTCCGACCTTGCGTCCGCATGGTTTACCAATGCCAGCTGGGGCGATGCCGCCCCGGCAACCAACGTTGAATTCGTGGATTTAATGTTGTACCTTTGGGCCAATTATATAGAGGACGGTTATAGCCTTGATGGAGAGTGGGGCACTATAGTGGCAGATACACTTGGAGACGCACAGAATATATTTGAGGCATCCGAATAGGATGAGTAGGAGATAAATAATGGCAAAAAAAAGAATAAAAAGAACAAGAAATAATTCACTTTCCAGCGAGAGCATGCTTGAAGCTGCACTGATAATATCAAGCGTCAAAAATGGTTCTTCGACAACAGTTTCTTCGATAAGAGGATCTACTTCTACATCGAAAGAGATGGCTGCAGAATATATTTTTGCGATGGGTTGCACTATTTCAACAGAAAAAATAGAGTATTCTTTATTAGATGATCAAACGGACGCGGAGAATATAGAGAATGAAAACATTGATCAATCTAAAAAGTTTTCTAAACTTAAAGCAGGAGAAACTTCAGCCACAGATAAATTTGCGAATACTAGTGATCCGTTTTATGAGTTAGATGATGATCTGCCAGAGAGAACTAAAGCAGTTAAAAGCTCAATTGCTGCAGCTTCTGAGCCAGATTTAACAACATTAGCAACATCTTTAGTTAGCATGCAATAAACAAAAAGGATTTGAGAATATTTATATGAAAAGAAAAGGAGAAATATAATGAGCACTTATAGCGGCTGGTGGAGCGATTCCGAGGATCTTGTGATGGGAGATTGGGAGATTGGCAATGAAACTGACTCCACATATTGGTTGCTGGCCAGTTATCCCGGTTCCGAATACCGCGATGATTCGAAATGGCATCTAAATGATCAACTCGGAAAAGAGACTTATACGCCGATTTTTGCCGATGACGGCTATGCCGACACCGAAGACTACGAAGAAGCACTTTCAGTGGGCGAAAAGGCACTTTCTTCCGGCCAGATGGGCATTATGATGGACACATTCGTTGATGGCTTTGGGAATACAATTAAACTTTATTCGACTTTTGGCGCTAGTGATCCAACCATAGAAACAGAAGAAGATGACGAAGGCGAAACGTACACTTCAACTTTTAGTTATGATGGCGAAGAAGAAGCAGCTTTAGAAGAACGATTTGGTTCAACCATTGGTATTAGTGAGGATGAACTGCAAGAAGGGCTAGAAGATATAATAAACACACTGGTAGAAGAGATGGCGGCAACTACCACATTAACTCAATTTACTTTTAAAAAAGTAAGATATGGAGAACTTGATTATGATAACTTATCCTCTTTTGAAGAAACAGAAGCAACGCAAACCGTAGCTACTTCTTTGGTACAAACCACAGAAGGAACATATTAACGGAAAATAAAAATGTCAACAGAAAAAGAACTAAAAATAGTAGACTTGAATTTAATATCTGGCTCGTCAGAAACTACTAGAATTGCTTTTGGTAGTTATTATGAAATTATAAGCGGAACGTATGG
>Ga0098033_1001096_pt1 | contig 11425 bp, 22 predicted proteins | sample 1_EtaG_FD_75049 | JGI IMG/M metagenome (GOLD analysis project Ga0098033, IMG submission 75049) | Marine viral communities from the Subarctic Pacific Ocean - 1_ETSP_OMZ_AT15124 metaG | ecosystem: Environmental > Aquatic > Marine > Oceanic | place: Pacific Ocean | collected 2015-01-07
ACTCCCAGAAGGAGCAAAGATGGTAAAGAAAGAAATAAGCAAAGAAGCATTCAAAAGATGGACGCTAAGCAAGAAGGAAAAATGGAATAACAAATAACTATAAAGGAAACTAATGACTACAGGTAAAATTAAATGGTTTAATCCAACCAAAGGATATGGATTTATTGAACAGGAAGGCAAAGATGTCTTTTTGCACGTATCAGCTTTGGAAAAAGCGGGTATTGAAACCTTAAAAGAGGGAGAGGAAATAGAATTTGAAATAGGAGAAAATAAAGGAAAAGAAAATGCAATTAACATCAAAAAAATTGCCTAAAAAATCAAATCCTATGGCAAAGGAAGTAAGGACTCCTAAATATCGTCAAAGAAAAGTAGCAGATAAGACGATATATAATAGAAAAGAAGAAAAAGAATGGACACCCACAAAGGGTCTGTTAAAAATGTTGGCTCAATAATGTTAAATACTATTAAGATACTGTCAGATATGACCAAGAAGGATACAGAAAGGTGTTTAGTGATAGGGTGGTTCATACTAACGAATCACTTGAAATAATGCCAAAAATACTAGACAGATTAGTAGGGCAATTACAAAGAAAGGGAGTTAATAAAAATTCATCTTATGCAATTGCTGTAAGTAAATTACAAAAATCTGGTAATTTAAAAAGAGGAACAGCAAAGCCAACTACTAGGGGAATAGCTAGAGGAAATATGACTCCTTCACAAAGGGCAAAAAATAGAGCAGCAAAAAGGTCTGGAAACTCTACAGCTAATTATAATTATAACTATAAAACAAATAGAGCAACTTTAAGAAAAAATAAAAATGTCAAAAGAATCACTTAAAGAAAGAATTAAACTTCACGAGGGATATCGTTTAGAGCCGTATACGGATACACTTGGGTATTTAACAGGGGGAATTGGGCATAGGATTATGCCAAATGAGGAAGTTCCAACAACTGAAGAAGGTTGGATGAAGTTATTTGATTCTGACTTTCAATCAGCGTGGAAATTTATGGAAAGATTTTGCGAAGAAAATAATCTCCGTGTCATTTCAGATGATGCAAAAGAAGTATTATGTGAAATGATATATCAAATGGGATTCTCTGGAGTTTCAAAATTTAAAAATATGATTAAGGCACTTCAAAATCGTAATTATAAATTAGCATCGGTTGAGATGCTTGATTCACGTTGGGCAAAGCAAACTCCAAATCGTGCCAAGGAACTAAGCGACCATATGGCTAAAGCTTAAACAGAACGTAATAATTTTCTTAATTCGTCAGATAAATACTCAGCGTTGCCTACACAATACCTAATAGCGGATGCAATAACGTGGGTATTTTCGTAATCAGGATATATATCATCTAATTTTTTTACAAACCTCTCTGGTTTAATATAATCATAATCAAAGGCTAACCTACCATCTTCCCTAACACTAATTTGAAGGGAGAATAGGTTAGCCTTTTTCATTTCTGGGTTTCTTTTCCTCTTTCAAAAAATTTGGATTTATCTTTGAATCTAGTTTAGGCAACTGTGCCAATACGGATATAGCTTGAGCCACTTCTTGATAGGGTTTTGTATATAAGTATTTTAATATGATATTTCTGTCATTATTTGTTAAAATATAATTATCTTCCATCTTTTTCTCCTTGTGTTTTTTTATTTATTTTTTTAATATACTCCAATGTTTCCCTGCCCCTTCTCTCTCCTTCGGATTCTTTTTTAGGTTCCTTAAATTTAATTTCCCCTGCTATGGCTCCATATGCAGACATATCCACGTAAGTATCCTTACTAATTTCTCCAAGTTTTGTTCTGGCTATTTTTAACAGTACCATTAATATTGCCACATCGTGAGCTTCTACTTTTGAATCTAAATATGCTGACCATAACTTTGCAATATTATTATGGTTTTCAACTTTATCCCCATAATCCTTATGCCGGTCTCCTGCTACCAATTCATCAGCTTCTTTTAATATTTCTTTAGTTATCAGCATATTAATTTATAATCTTTATGATCCATTGGTTAATTTCCTTTTATTAAAATAAGGCACAATATCTATTATTTTTGCACCTTTCGGTCTTGGTATATTATCCTCTCCATTTTCCCTTACAGATTTTTTATTTTTTATATCTTCGCCAAATCCATCCAGACCCATTTCAAATGTATCTTGAGGATTATCACAAGCCATCTTCATCATTCCCCGTGCAATGACTGAACAAAGATATCCTTCATCTGAATACATCCATTCATCCTCTATAGCCATACAGACAAATCCATTTTCTGTAGGAGATATGAATAAATTTATTCCATTCTTAGAAATAAGTTCTTTCATTTCCCCCCACTATATTAAAAAAGAATTTAGCATCCAATATGGCCAATGGTTCAAAATTATTCATTTTAATTATACCTAAAGGTACTTGATTTTTTTTAGCATTGTGTTGTGCTTGTTTTATTATATCATAAATTCCCTTGAATGTCTCTTTATTTTTACACTCAATGGAATAGGGAAGTAATTTTTGAGCCTTGGGAGAAAATTTTACATCAGCACCAGATTCCCCCATAATAGCACAATAAATATCATCATCGGACAAAGTAGTAAATAAGGATAATAATTCATCTCGAACCCAATTTTGTAATCGTCTTCCTTTTGCTTTTCTACTTCTTATTTTCATTTGTTTCTCTGGGATTATTTACTTCTGTATAATAAACCCATCTAGGGTTTTTCCCTTTAGACTGTTGTTGAGGGAGATACTGCAACTTGTTTTCCCCCCAACACGGAAACTTGTAAGGACAGAAACTGCAAACTATCCCTAACACCCTGTTTCCTGTCGGGATTTTTCGGAATGTTTCCTCAATGTCGCTGAAACAACGCCTAAAGGGTTTACCCTTATCTAAAGCAGTAAGATTATCTTTTGCCAAATTGATAGCAAGGCTTTTCCATTGTTCGTCCTCCGTTGGTGTTTCTGTTACCAACCATTCGCCCGTACTTTTGTTGATAACAATCCAACCACCAAACTTCTTATTTTCAGATTCACTATAGAGATATCCTTGCGATAAATAGCCAAAGGCATCCTCTTCTACAATAGATTTAAATCCCCCCTCATCTCCAAATTTATGTTCAAAGGCGTAGGGGGAAGCACTTTTAATATCATAAATTTTATTATTAATTTCGATATCATATGTTCCATAAATTTTTTTATTCTTAAACTTATAAGAAACAGATTTTTGAGTGGAATTTACTTTTATTCCAGACGCTTTAACGATAGTTACAGCCAAAGCCTCTATTAAATCTCCGAATGTATTTCTCATTTTATTATTATATGGCTGACCTTCTGATTCAGTATCACTTTTTTCCATTTGTAATTGGCATAAAGGTTTTCCCACATTAGACATTCTTGCCCTAAAGGATTTCTCTCTTTTATCCGTAAATTGTTTTCGCAATGCAGATTTGCATAGCTCTCCAAATTCTTCAATCAATTCCTCAGAGACAACGACAGAATCATCTGTCGCTTCCTTGAGGAATGATTGAACCTTTTCTAATATTTGACTACTCAAATCTTGTCATCACCTTCAAACGGACTTCCTTCTACATCAGACACTATTTTTGCACTTGCCTTATCGTTGCCATTATTTTTAGATTTATTGGCATCTTTCCATAAAGATACGATATCTTCATTTTCTGTTGCAATAGTCTCTTGGAATTTTTGCATTAATTCCATATTTTCTTTTGTAAAAGTAACTTCCTTTTGATTTACTTTTATAGCTGAAACGTAAAAAACATTACTTCCTGCTTTTCGTCTTTCTGTATCTAAAGATAATGTATGATTAAACATTAGCTTTTTTCTATTTTTAAGACTTTGTATGGATTCTCCTACAGGAGTAAAATTACTTCCTGTGACACGCCACAAGACAGGCTTATCTTTTACGGATACTTTATTTCCGTTAGGTGTAACACCATCAATGCTTACTGTTCCATATACAAGACGATAGCATTTTATATTTTTTTGATGTTCCAGTTCAGCTTTGGATAATTTATCCCTTTCCTTGAAAGGAACTTTACCACAACGGCTACCACCACTGGTGTCTATCGGGTCATCTTTCCAATTCTTAAAGATGACAGAACGCTTTGAAAATTTATTTTGTTCCGCATCATATTCCATAAATTGAAATGCATTTAAGAATGGTCTGAAGGTGGCGGGTTTACCATACACCATTGATTCTACTCCAGAATCATACACAGCGTATGTTCCCACAGGCAATTTATTGCCTTCATCATTCTCTGGTTGCCTGTTAATTGTTAATCTAGGCAATCCCGTTCCTGTTTGACCAACATCTTGTCCTATCATTTCCATAATCTGATTTTGATTTAATTGGTCAAAACTTGCAACTTGATTTTCAGTCATATATACCTCTTGGTTAAATGTTAATTATCATTAGCACATTTTTTATAATTTGTCAAGTAAATTATTCCAAATATGTAGTTTTTTTTGTTGGCTCAGATTTTAAGCCATATGACGCAGAAAACCACAGTAAATAACTTTGAATTTCCTCATCATTTCCAACATATATCTTTGTTGGCTTTTTTCCATTGGTTTTAATGAAATTGCGAATCAATTCCTCAATTCGTGAAAAAGCTACTGCTTCCTCATCATTGACCCAATCATAGTTATCTTCCATAAATAAATCTCCAACTGTCATAGTACTAATATCCATCTTGTTCTCCTTCCTGCATAACTCTCCCATATGCATATTCGATGTCATCTTTAGTAATTCCAAATTTCTCCCCACGAACTTCAACCTTATTATTTATATTCGTAGTAACATTTTCTTCAAGTGTCTTATCTGGGTCAATTAATTCTTCAACTCCCATAAGAAACCATTTCATAGCGCCCATATTATACCTCTTTCATTTCTAACCAATTATACCCCATCTTAACCTCCGTGTCAAGGGGGATATTGAAATCTATTTCATAATAGGTTTTCAGCATTGGTATTACTTTACCTGCTCCTTCTCCCACAAGCTTAACCATTAAATCCTCCTCATCTGGATGAACGTCAATCAATACAGAATCGTGAATTGTATTTATTATCAAGCTTTTAACTTTATTTTGTACCATTAGTGAATCTATGGCAATGCACGATAATGGAACAATGTCGGCTGTGGCGAATCCCTGCACAGGATAATTCTTTATCTGTGTTGAATTAGAAGACGCACCCCAAGGCATTCTCTTTGCATAGGGAAAGGCGTATTCCCGACCAGATGGTAGGGATATTATCTTATAATTAATAGCATCGCTTTGTAATTGGTCGTGCCATTTTGCAATATCCTTATATTTCTTTAAAAATTCCTTGTAGTAATTTCGTTCGGAATCCGTACCCGATACACCACCATACAGAGGCTTAAAGGTATGTGATTTTGCATCTTGTCGTGAACACCCTATTGTATCAGCAGTAAACTGATGAATGTCCACTTTATTTTGTATGTCTTTTATGCCTTGCTTATCTTGAGCCAAGAATACAGCCGTTCTAAATTCCAACTGGGCAAAGTCCATTTCCAATATTTTTCCTTCTGGCCACCTTGACCTTACAACCTTTCGTATGGGAAATGTTTTTCCCCGTGGCTGATTTTGAAAATTAGGGTCACGACTTGACAGCCTTCCCGTAGCTGTGACACATTGCATAAATTTAGGATGAAGGTTTCCATTGTTATTGGAATGATTTTTTATACCCGTAACAAAAGTATGCAGATAAGTTTCCAAGGCATTGTATCGTGTAATAGCTTCAACAAATGCATTCAATTCAGCGTTATCCTTATTAGTCATTCGATTTAATGTCATCCTATCTGTCTTAAATCCACCATCTGCGACATCAGATACAAACGTAGGATTCAATTGAAATCCTGCCTTTGATTTTGTTTCCTCATAGATAATTCCATTTCCATTACAGGAATAACAAGAGCTTAAATTCTTGTACGGCTCTCCATTCACTTTCATCTTCTGGATTTTTCCAGAACCTGTACACGTAATGCATTGATGGGAACGGGTTTTATAAATTGATTCTGTCATTTGTCCAACCATTCTTGTAAATTGGGAACGTGTGAATCTGGGTCTTTTCTTTGACTTTTTAGTATAGGGGTCAATTCCTATATTAAATTCTTCCGCCCATTTCTTTTTATCCGTGACTTTTACACCATAAATCAACCAAGACAATTGCTCTGGACTTGCAGGATTTATCTTTGTATCCCCCATTCGCTCCCATATCATCGTGTCAATGCGTTCACGCAATTCATCATATTCCAACTTAAATTTCATTTCCACGTCATTCAACGAATCTAAATCAATCTGTATTCCATTTCTCTCCATTTTAGTTAGAACTTGCAAAAAGGAGTTCATCATTTTAACTGTTGGAATAAGTTTTAGATTTTGTGGTTTCTTAAAATCATCAACTTGGGAATAATATAATTCTCTGGTAACAGTTATGTCCTGTCGGCCATATTCTTCGACAATTTTCTGGGGTATCATCTCAAAGGATATTCCCTGCTTTATAAAGTCTTCTGTCGCATCTGATTTTCTACTTAAGTTTCTTCTTATACAACATTCCTTTAATGACAGGGCCTTTCTAACACCTCTGTTGAGAACATATTCCCCAATCATCGTATCATAGACTTTTCCTGTATAGGAAAACCCCACTTCATATATCCAAGACAAATCAAATTTTAAATTATGACCAATAAGTAAATCAGTCCTATCTAAGATGGATTGAACTTTTTTCCAAGCATCCTTGTCTGACCGTTCATCGTGGTTAAAGAAAAGATACTCATCATTTATACCCACGCTTACTAATTTATTCTTAGGATTAAACGGAGATGGGTCTGATTTTCCATTTACCCCTTCAACAAAACTTGTCTCTACATCAAATATGGTTATCATTTAGTTATCCTTTCCCAATATCCTGTTTTATGATGAATAATATTAAGTTTTGAATATTGCTTAAAATATTTAATGGCATCATTTTTTGATAATGATTTTTTATATCCATTAATAACACCAAAATCTACTCTGTAAAAATGTATTCTATTTCTCATCCTTCATACCTCGATAAAAATGGGTTAATTACACAATCTATTCTTCCGTGCCATCCTGTTATTTTATTTTTTGACACGCAAATAGTTCGTAGCGTAGCTTCTGAATCAACAATGTTCTGCTGACCAATTCCTATAATCAAATCAGCTTCGGCTGCTTTTCCTGTCTTTGAATTTTCCATCATATCAAAAGACAGCATTGTTTGTCCGTGTGCATCGGCAGACGCTTGAGAGACGGCAATGACACAACAATCATTGCGTTTGGCTATTTCTCTCGCCCCCATATAGATGGCACGAAGTTTTTCATCCGTTCTGGCAAAATTACCTTTCGTAGATACTTTATCCAATTGGTCTATGACCAATATTTCTGGATTATGCTTTTTACAGTATGCATCCACTTGGTCTAAATCCCAATCAACGGTATCCACTATTCGCACATTTGATTTTATTTTATTCCATTCCTGTTTTGCCTTATCAATATCAACAGCTATTTCTTCTTTTGTCATACCTGTCCAACAATTGATTAGTCTCATCTGTGTGCGAATTGCAGGTTCTTCATTAACCAAGGCGTGAACTTTAATGTTCTGAGATGCAAAACCATTTCGATTTGCGACTAAACTTATCCAAAAGGCAGTCTTACCTGCCTCTGGTCGAGCAAAAACAATCATTAGATTGCCCTTGCCAACCCCTTTCACAAGCTTTCGCAAATCTGGTATGTCACCAAACTTATATTGCGTATCAGCATCAATTTCCTTTATCAGCTTATCAATATCATCCGTAACAGCATCCCCGTCTTCTTCCACTTGATTTTCAGCTTCATCAATAAATCCCCTAATGGTATTGAAACTTGCATCCCCACCATTGTAGATATTTGTTGCTTCAACTGCAATCTTATGAGCAAGACTACGCTTATACATTGAATCGAGAATGTCATCGGCCACATCTTCATTAGGCATTTTTTCACTCTTTATTTCATCAATCAAATTTAAAAAATTTGTCTTTGCCGCTCGTGTCAACGCAGGATTATACACATCCATATGCAACGCAGAAACTTCATCAATATCCAAATCTATATCTGAATATTTGTTATGAGCCTTTTTTATCGTATCATAAAAATTGCCCACCCCGTTTGTAAAAATAGTCCTCTCAACTTTCGACTTGTTTTTTACATAAAAGTCCTTCTTCAAAAGAAGGTTCACTAATTGTTTTTCCATATTTTTTCCTTTTTAAAAAGTTATTATTTTGTATTCTTTACTGTAAACTCCTTCCCAACTGCTACGGCTTTTCCTAAAATGGGATGGTCATACCCTTGCTCTACATCTAATTCTGCGTGAGCTTTCCCCACAAGCCATTTTTTAAGATTGGCTTTTGTTATCTTTTCCTCATACCCCACATCAAAGATGGAACTTCTGTATCCTGTTTCAGAGAAGGGTAATTGGTATTCATCTTTTACCTGCATAGTCTTTACAATACTATTGCTTTCATCATTCTTCTCTATCAACTTCCGCCTCTTCTCCCACTGTTTCTGGGTGGTTCCCATATCATATTCATATAATTTTTTATTCTCAAATGATGCATTTATTATATGGGAAGTCCAAAAGTCTTCCCCATCATTATCTTGCAGTTTGCTTGGCATAGATACGTCTTCCACTATGGCAACAGCAGGTACACCAAACAGTTTCATTTCCAATCCGTAATTTACAGTTTTTCTAGTCATTATGCATCCTTTCTTTTTATTTTATAATGCACTATTTTATCAGACAACAGACAAACTAACTTGTCAACTTGAGAATTATCCCTAAAGTATGTTGTCTTTTTCATTGACTTATTATGCCAATTGAAATCATATTTCTCTTCTATTAATGTTGATAAATTCCACCAAACAAGCGTTGAATCCTCATCATCAAACGTGTTAATGTATAATATTTTCGCCCCATTTGATTTTGAATGTTCAAGAAGCTTGTCAAATTTATATTTTTCCAATATGTAACCCTGTTCCGCCCATCGAAGATAGGGCATATGACGATGTTTTAATTCACCAACAAGCTCATCATTATAGACATCCCAACTTTCATATTGGTTGTTCCAAGATAATTTCAAGGGTGATTCCTTGAATGCGGAAACATTTTTATTCAGCCATTCCGTGGCTGTCTTTTCATTTCGCAATACCATCACTTTTTCCTATCTGTTTCCAATTATTCATTATGGTTTTAGTTACGTCCTTTTTAATTAATTCAGCTTTTTTTTCCAGTTCGCCCGTTTTCCATAGATTAATCAAATCAGCATCATCTTTCGCATCAATAATATAAGTACAGGACACTTCGTGGTCTAGCACCACTTTATACTTTCTCATTTTTCTTCCTTTCTTTTCCAAAAATATTATAGTAAATTGACTTAACAATTTTTACATATTTTTTTTGTTTGTATTTTGATATATCTATTTCAGATACTAAATAGGCAAACAGCATTCTTTTAGATAAATTACTCATCTTTTTCTCCTAATTCTTAATCCCAAACGCATACGTCTGCGATTACGTCTTTTAGTTGAGCCGACCTTACGTCTGCCCTTGTGTTTCTTTCTTTTTAAATCAGCCCTGCTCATTGAGAACACATATACATTAGGATAAGTAGCAATAATAATATGACAACTATTTTATATATCATACAATCCTTTCCACTAAGACAGTTTTGTTGAAGTTATTTTCTCGTGGTCTTGATTCCATACTATAAACCCGAACCCTAGAATCCGTTTCTATCCAAACTTTAGCTCCACACGACAATGGCTTATCGGGTGAATAGACAACAGTGGACGCACCATCTATTGCCACAGTCGAACCATAAAAATTATCTTTGTAGGTCTTTACAGTTAAAACAGGTTCATTCAATCCATACTTATTATTGGATTTTATTTTATGCTGATTTACGTGTATTCTTTTTTTCATATAAAATCTCCCTTATCTTATTTTCGTCAAAGTATTTTAAATCATCTTCAAGCAGTATTACTTGAACATTACTAACATTATAGCACAATCTGGAACTTAAGTCAAGTGCCTTGACGGTTGCATCCCTGTCAAATGCAATCAACACTTTATTGTATTTTTTAAGGTAGGGGATGTATTCTTCTGGTAAGGATGTTCCCAATAATGCAATTCCCGTAATGACATTGGACACGGCACACGCACTTGCACAATCTTCCACCAGAACGGCATCCCTGTGGTTGCCGCATACAAATGGATTTGATTTTTTTCCATAGACATACCATTTTGGATAGTTATCAGATGTGATGGCACGACCAATGGCGTTAATCACTTTATTTTGTTCCTTAATCAAGAATACCACCCTGTCTCTCCTCGGGTCATACATTATCTTAGCCAGACCTTTTTGCATCGCATCTAGGCAGTTATTATTCTTTATATAATTCAAGGCACGATTACTGGAATACACCGATGTAAAATAATCGGGTGGATTCCATTTTATTTTATTATTCGATTTCATTTTATTTTGTAACGATAGTTCCTCGGAACTTAAAAATTTTTTTAATTCTTCTGGAGACATATCACGTGATATTTTTCCTTTTGCATTGCAGGATGCGTGAAAGCAGTTCCACATTATTTTCCCATCAATATTTTTTAACGTAAACGTGTTTGAATGAAAACAAAAAGGGCAGTCAATCCTAACATCCGTATTAGGTTGAACTGCCATTCCATTAATTATCTTCATTTGGTACTTATAATCCATTTTCCCTCAATTCCGTCTTTTCAGGGGGGTATAATCATACCACCCAAGTGCTACAAAGCCTCTGGTGAGCTTTCTAGAGGCTTTTTTTTTCGCACATTTACGCCATTATACCCCACCCTGCGTATAACGGCTTTTCCGACTCCCACTCGATAGAACACTTCCTTTACTACCAGAAAACAATCTACTATGCATAGGTCAGACCCAGAAGACTATATAGCACGAATTTAATCTTTTGTCAAGACCAAAAAAAACCCCCTACGATTTCTCATAGGGGGTTATTTTGTTGATTCCACAATTCCGGGATTTTATAACATCGATTATTTAACGACAGGCGGTTTTATCCTAGCCAGTCCTCTTCATTGTGGTCATAACCAACAGGTGTTGAAAGATACAACAAGACTAACAAGTCCGACCCAGTTGCTCCCAGTCGGCAGGTTTTTGACAACACCCATCACAATCGTAAAAATGATAAAACGATTATGAATTTAATGTATCTCGCCAAACAGGATGATGTATCATATAGATAACATATCCACGATACTTGTCCGTTTGATTGGCAGATAAAGTCATATGTCTATTATCTGTCATTCCGTGAGTAGAAACCCACGTTGCCA
>Ga0098033_1001101_pt1 | contig 11406 bp, 26 predicted proteins | sample 1_EtaG_FD_75049 | JGI IMG/M metagenome (GOLD analysis project Ga0098033, IMG submission 75049) | Marine viral communities from the Subarctic Pacific Ocean - 1_ETSP_OMZ_AT15124 metaG | ecosystem: Environmental > Aquatic > Marine > Oceanic | place: Pacific Ocean | collected 2015-01-07
TGAAAACCCACCCACTTGAATCAAAGTAAGAAATATAGTCGAAAACATCTTCCGCAACCCTACTTACTATTGTGGTGAAAACTATTAGTAGGAGGATGCAATGAGTTCTTACATCAAATGCGGCAAATGTGGTTGTGGCTTCACTTCAAAACCGATAGTCGTTGAAACCGGCGAAACCGACAAATCTGGAAACACTATCTATAAGGCAATTGGGGAGGATAGTTCTTGTCCTCAATGTGGTTTTGGCTCTGATGATAAGCAGGAAGGTTCATTTACGGAATCTGGCAAAAAACAGCTACTGTGCGGTTGAGGTTCAATTAACCGGTGACTGGTGTTGCTACCATACATATTAAACATGAAGATTTATCCATTGATGTTATCATCAGGTCAGGTGATAGTAATGGCGTAATGGTTCATTCATCAGGTAATGGTGACTTTGAAAAGGGCTTTGACTACTACATACCTTACAGCAACATATCATGGATAAAGTACCCCAAAACAGCAAAATGCGACGATGATGAATATATAGGGGGCTGAATTGATCGTTTCCCAAATATCCCCGTTTATGCCCCGGTAATCGTCTGTCCTATCCCAAGCTTGAACTATCGTTTTACAGCCCTCTAACACCAGTGTGTTCGTTTTTTTTACTAAATTGATGACCTGTGCTATATTTATAGATGAGAGCAACTAACTTCTATGGGAGATAACACAACAGGAACTCTTAAAAATTAGGTCGTAGCATACAAAAAATTTCTCTGTCCCTGACCATGCTGGTTAGCGGACCAAAAACTGATTTACTATAAACACAATGTGGGGTATTAGAAATGGCAAAAATATTGATTTGCATTATGTTGTTGACTTCATCGTTTGGTGGAGCCATAGACAGGGACAAGATTAAGCTGAACTCAAGGGGCGCAATCAATGAAGATCCTCTGACAAAGATAATGATTGATGTGAGCGTCAGGGAAGCCGCAGAGGTGATGGAAGTGAGCGAGAAGGACATCAGGAAATTCATTTCAATAGAGTCGTCTGGTAGAGCCGTCTTGATGGGCACCAGTGGTGAATTTGGGCTGATGCAGATAATGCCCTATGAATTTACCAACTATGGACCAGAGATAAACGAGATGCTGATAGAAGAAGGCAGGACCGCAATAAGTTGGGAAACTGACGATGACAAACTCCACCCAAGGAACAATATAATGGTTGGGGCATATAGCTTCAGGAAGAGGCTACGCACACACAAGCAAAACCCAATCTGGGCTTCTATGTCATACAACGTAGGAGACAGGGGTGTAAAGGTCACAAGGAACGCTTGGAGGGACAAGGAAGGTCATTGGTATTGTGTCCAAATAAAACCAAGCATACGAAGGGGTAGGCAATTTACATACTCGCACAAGTTCGCCAGAAAATCAGGGAGGCTTGGGGAGTGGAGAAAAATGTTCGGAGACATCCCCAAACATGTGATGGAACAATTCTGGAAAAAGAATGGCGACACATATTGTAAGGAATTATTGGGAATCATTGAGGAAAGCAAAAGTTGATAACAACAATAATACTGATCATACTTAGCAGTTTATTTGGGGGCATGGATTCTCCAGATATGCACAAGAAATTGGAGCCAAGGGACTTCAAGGAGTATGTGGTTATTGTGCTTGGGAATAACCGGAAGAAAGAATCACAGAAAAGAGTAGATTGTGCAGCAAGGGTGATTAAGAAGTACAACGTCAGAAAGATAATCTTTTCAGGTGGAGGGGAAGGTTTCACAACAGGCTCAGGCGATAAGAAGCAGAAAATATCTGAGGCTGAATACATGCATAACCTCTTCGCAGAAAAGTATAGTGAGTTGTATCGTGTTTTAGAGTGGGAGGTAGAAAAAAGATCTATGAACACATATGACAATATCAAATATAGCATCAAGCACTTGTCCAGTGAGGACAATGTTGTAATTGTTTCCACACACCCCAGAAAAAGGATGCTAACAGCAGCATCAAGGTTATCAAAATGGTTAGGTGGGACTGGTGAAATATCCTATGTCCGCTGTGGTATAAACAATTCTAACAAAGTAGTGTATAGGAGAAAAAAGTAATGTTGAATGTAATGTTTGTAATAGTCATGGCAGTATTCATATTTGTATATATGATCATAATAATCAATGCTGATGAGAGGGATAGAGCCAGAAGGGATTTTGAGAGAAGGAATATGGACTACATCAAGAACAGCGAAAGCAAATTGGTTGTGAAGAGCGTAAAGGATAAGGACAACACAAAATAAGAGACTTTGGCGGAATGTGCTTCATACTTATAGGTAATGGAGCCAGAAAAAATACTGGATAAGCTTAGTGGAGCAATTGAGGGGATAACACCAATTCAGAATTTAGCTCCTGTGCCCAATGATGTAGATTGGGTTTATATAGCCCTGTTTATAATCCTTGGGACGTTTGCCGTATCAATGAACTTCAGCAAGATCCTGAGATGGCTGATAAATGAAGAAACCATTGGCAAGATTTGGATGCTTGTTGGAGCTTGTGTTCTTGTTTCTGTTTGTTCGCTGATAGGGGCAATTGTAGGTTGGAGAGTATAGGATGTATGGCTTGGGTTAGGATGTGGATTTTTGGGATCTGGAGCTAATGGATTTTTGATGGTATTTCTTGGTCCATTGTTGGAAAAAGTCGGCATATCAGGCAGAAACGAAGAAAAAACAGAAAAAAACTTTACAGAAAACAGTGGCTGTGTTATATGTAATAGGTGTAGTGGAAAACTGAATAGACTTATTAGGAAAGAGCATGAGAATGAAACAGACAATATGTAGCCATAATCCATCACTCGCAGCCAATGCGGTGCTGGGGATGTATAGATCCTTTATGGATTTGCATATTCCCAATACCGGCTGGCAACCGGGGTCGGATAATGGTTTTTGCTCTTTGACAATTCGGAAAAACAAGAAATAAAAAGCACACCCCTCTAAAAAAATCAAGACAATCAGGTTAACATTTCACCCACAAGGTGGTAGACTATATCTGTGAGTTAGAGATTTTGAATAGGAGATTTGTGATGGATTATTGGGGTGAGGCTTTGACCAAGTATTTTTCTGGCAAGGTGGTAAAAGAGGTGAGGCTGTGTGGAAACAACATGGAAGTTGTTTTCGATGACAACAGTGTGCTTGATGCTACCTCTAGGCTTGTTTCCTCATGGAATGCTGAGTGTGAGCTTGAGGTTGACGCTTATGACTCTGAGGGTGTAGATGCTTTCTCTATGAACATAGATTAGGAGATTTTAGCAATGGTAACGAAAGAAGAGTTTGAGAGTTATGTAGAGGTGCAGGAGTCAGGTGTTACAAACATGTGGGATATCAGGTATGTTGGAGAACTGTCTGGTTTAACCAAGGAGCAATGCTTCTATATCATGAAGAACTACGGTAGTCTTGCTGACAAATATTCGGAGGAATAAGATGCTTTGCCCAGAATGTGGAAAGAAAATGGTGCTTCCTGCTGGTTCAGGATATCTTTGGTGTCCTGAATATGATTGGACGGAAGATGGTTCCTGTAAGGGATCATATGAACTTCAGAGTGGTGTAGACTATATCAATATTGGTGGGTCACTCATCCCAACCCTTGATGGTCTTAGACGTATTTTGAGTGAGGTTGGGTAGTTTGTTTTTCCGAGTTGATTGAAAATATGGGGGCATAGTTTAATTGGGAAAACCTTGGTCTTGCAAACCAAAATCGGGGATTCGACTTCCCCTGTCTCCACAAAGGCATGATAAATGTTATATCGTTATTGTGCGTGCTTGATGTGTGATGGATCTTTGACAATTGAATATAGTGATAAATGGTTTTGATGTGGACCGGTAGCTTAATTGGGAAAGCAAGCGACTTTTAATCGCGAGAGAGAGGGTTCGATTCCCTCCCGGTCCACTAATATTTTGCTCCTGTAGCTCAGTCTGGTCAGAGCGTTTGTCTGTTAAACAAAGGGTCGTTGGTCCGAATCCAACCGGGAGCGCAAAGAACAACATGGGGATATAGTGAAACGGTTATCACACGACACTTTGACTGTCGCATTTTGGGTTCAAATCCCAATGTCCCTTCCACATGAAGTATCTCAAAAAACATCCAAAAACTGGTTAACATTGCAGGTCACTCCTGTTATACTTAATCTAGTAATTAACACAGGAGATTCAAAATGAACACGAACAGCAAAGACTCAAAAGATAACAAAACAGTCACGGAAGATAGCCAGTGGAAAAGCTGCTGGTTCTTAGGTGGATAACTAAACGAGGAAAATATGACAACCAAAAGCACAAATTCAGTTATGGAGTATTCAGCAACTTTCAAGAAGGTAAATGGCGAATTGCGTACAATGCGATTTGTCAAGGTGAAGGATGTTGATCCTTCTAATGCCTCTACCGCTATTCTTGCCAATGGCATGGAGCGTGTATATGATCTCGATGCTCAAGGGTTCCGCACCTTCAATAGTGCGACCGTTGTTGGTGAGATTTCTGAATCTGTTTGTACTGATCTCCCGGTTCTGTAGGACATTTCTTGTCTTCTCCAGTTGAGCATCTTCTTTGCTGGTTTCTGGATGTAAACTATGAAACCAGATGTTTTAACAATGGTGGGATTGAGCAGCGTGATGTGCTTAGCTGGCTGTAACCCAGTGCCTTAACCGGATTGTAGGTTTGATTCCTGCTCCCACCACTTTTGACAATTTAGCTGTTATATTATCGCGGGGTATCCTAGTGGTCAACGGAAATAGGCTCATAACCTATTGGCTTTATGTCTTCGCAGGTTCAAATCCTGCCCCCGCAACTATGCCAGCACACTATTTGATATTGGACGCAATAACTGCGGCAAGATTGGTAATCTTGATATCATTTGCGTGTTGACCTTTTGACTGTGATTGATATATTGCATATTGATTGCTAATTGATTTGGGTTGACGCAGGAGAGGGTGTGTTAGTGGGTAATGTGAAAATATGGATATGACCCCAATACTCCTTGAGATAGGCGTGATCCTTGTCCATATAACCTGAACATTACCCCGGCATTGATTTGTTTGTTTTCTATTTGGGGAAGTATCGGATCGGTCTTCTAAACCGAGCTTATAATTACCGTAACTGGATGCGATGCGGGTTCGATTCCCGTCTTCCCCTCTGAAGTCTTTCCCAACAGCAGGTTAACATTCACCATGTCCTATGCTATACTTAGCTTGTAAACAAATAGAGGTTTCGTAATGAACTTGTATCGTGAATTGACAATCCTTAAAATGGCATTGAAAGGATTTAGGTTGGGTTGGGACATCCTTCTGTATGTGGTGTTCCTTACATTGAAGCTAACTGGCTATATTGATTGGTCTTGGTGGTGGGTCTATTCCCCGCTGTGGATTAGCTCTATAGTTGGTATTTTATACATTGTTATTTTCAAGGGTGGTGGTCGTGCGATTGGTCGAGCAGCAAAGAACTTGGTCAGGGGCACCATCAAGATTGTTCCAAATTGGCTTGCAAGTAGACGTAATTTGAAAGAACTAATGAATGAGGAATAAAATGAAAGGTTGTGGTGGATGTTCAAAATTTGTTCTACTTCAAACAATCAAGGATGTGACTGAGGTTATTGAATCTCTTGAATGCTCAATTTCCTACATGACCGAAGATAATGAAGATGTTGACGCCTATGATCTTCGCAGATGGATGGAGAGTCTTGAGGAAGCGAGGGATGGTTTGGTTGCTGTTGTGGAGGAAGAATAATGGCTAATAGTTCACTAAACAAATCTATTGATGAGGTTGTTGTTATTATTGAAGACATGGAGAAAAAGGCAAGATGTCATCATGGGATGCCAAGTATTTGTCTTTCCATGTTTGTAACCTGAAATTGGCTGCTAGTTCTGATACGTTTAGCAGGATAGCGGATAATTTTGACAGTATTGGAAGGAGCTTGGATTGAACTACCTAAACTACCTACAACAATGTATAAACAGTGATGGTATTGCCTTCATCTTCTTGTGGGCATTGACAGCAATCATTAATGCTGTTTTGCTTAGGTTCGCTTATCGCCGTTTTTTCCAGAAGAGATATGGCAAGCAACCAGAGAAATGTCAGGAAGAGCATATAATAGTCCTTGGTTGTATCTTCCATTTATTGGCATGGTTGATGTTCGCCGTAATATGGGGCAATCAAAGAGGTGGTGATAACTATACTGATTGGAGTATTTGATTTCATACAGAAGCTGCGAGTAAGCCCTTCAAACCGGTGAGGGCGGAAAGTGGTGAATTTTTTGTTGTATTATACGGGTGTAGGAAAATCTGGTTAATCCACTTGCCTTGGGAGCAAGAAAATGTTGGTTCAAATCCAACCGCCCGTACTTTGATTTATTGTTTCAAAATTAATTGGAATGTTGGCTTAGAAGCAGCCATCATCTAAGGAGTGGGAAGAACACTCCCTCAAACCTGTTCTCTATATGTTCAGGGCATAATGTGGTTGGTAGGGAAATGCCTTATTCACTTTATGCGGGGGAGCATTTCTGGTGAATTCCCTTTGGCGTAATAGCACACCAATTAATTTCGCGGGCTTGGCATATCGGTTGTGCGCCAGTCTTCCAAACTGGTTTAGGAGAGTTCGATTCTCTCAGTCCGCTCCAAAATTTATTTCCCACAAACGGTTAACATTCACCACCTCTCCTGCTATAATTAACTTAGAAATTGATTGATAGGAGAATCAAAATGATGACGCCAAAAGAACTCACTGAAAAAGTCCTTTCCGCAGAAACCTTGGATGAAGTCTATGAGATTGTGCGCCCATTTACTGAGCGGGATGCAACTGAGGCTGCTAAAGAGCTTTATTCGGTTGTTGTTTACGCAAGTCCGAAAATTCGACATCTGGTAGCGGCGGCACTTATGACGGATTTGGAACTGGAGGATGTGTAATGAGAGATTTGGTAAACGGTGATGTTGTGAGGTTTGAATTTTCTGATGCTGGTATTCTGGATTGCATTATCATGGATGAGTTTCTTGATGAGACTGTTAATGATGCAAAGGATTTTGATACCGATGAATGTTGGGTCAAGGCTGTTACAATTCCAGATTTTGTATTTGTACAGATTGACATTAACAACTTGGTAGATTCACCAGAGGGCAATATCGCAGAGTTCTTGGCATAGGAGACTACAAATGAACAAGTTTAAAGTTGGTGATATTATCAGCTATGATTTTGAGGATGGTAAGGGTCTTACCAAATGTGTCATTATTGAACCATATCTTGAGGATGTGGTTAATGAACAAGGTGATGAACTTGATTGCTGGGTGATGTGCCTCACAAATGATGGTGAACTTGCCGAGGTTGACCTAAACGATGTGGCTGATTCACCAGAGGGCAATGTTGCTGATTTGCTTTAGCAGGAACACGGTCATGTGTCCGAATGATTAGGTATCTGGTTGCAACCCAGACTACGGGGGTTTAATTCCCTCCATGACCTCCAATTATTTGAAAATTTGGTTAACATTAGGAGCAATCCTTGCTATACTTAGCTTGGAAATTGAAAGGGGGACAAAATGAACAAATGGAAAAAAACTGGCGACAAGGAATATTCGCTTGATGCAAAATACAAATTTGTCGTATATCATGTTTCTGCCCCGGTGTCAATGATTGGGATGCCGTCAGCATATAAATGGGCTGTAACATGTGAGGGGTCTTTTGAAGATGCATTTAGAACAAAGAAAGAGGCTGTTGCGTATGTTGAGGCTGAAGTTTCTAATATGTAGATTGAGGTGACATAATGGCTATTATACTTGCTATGATTGTTGGGTTTTTCTTTTATACCATTCTTGGGTTTTATGTGTGTTCAGCGTTTGACGTGTTCAGCAATGAGCCGGGACATGCTGCAATTGCGTTCTTCTTCTATCCCATTTGGCTTGCGGGACTGGTATTGATGTACACCCCAATGACGATAAGGGGTTTGTTTGGCAAGTAGACTTTGAAAATTTATCATGGTGTCAGTGGTGTATTTGGTCTGCATATTGGTCTGTGAAACCAAAGGAACGGGATCGTAACCCGTCTGACACCCCAGACAATAGGGGCTACAATGGAATTACTTAATCGCAAAAAAATTGATGAGTGCAGCAACAATGGTTGCCCTTGGTATAAATGGAGCCGCAGTGACAGTGCTGCATATTGCAACCTATACGGGAAGATGTTCAATGAACCTGAGCCAGAAACTAAGCCTGACTTTTGCAAGGCAAAATGGGTGTTTACGGTTATGGGGAGGTAGTTTATTATGGGCATTGGAGATTCCAGCCGGTAGTGGAAGCGCGCTACGATGATCCGGTTCCTGCGTCTGAAAGGATTACAGCAGGAGTGCCCACCTTTTAAAATTTATGAATAGTGAACATCTGGGGCAAATGGGCTGAACGGGGTTCAGTTGGGCTGGTTCGATTCCAGCAATCTGGGTTAATTCCCGGCACTATTCACTAACGCTTACTTAGCTTAGCAGGTTAAAGCACTCGACCGATAATCGAGAGATCACTGGTTCAATTCCAGTAGTAAGCACCATAATTTATGCCACGGTAGCTCAGAGTTGGTAGAGCATCGGTTTGAAGCACCGAGTCGCAGAGGTTCGATCCCTCTTCGTGGCACCACTTGACTAAATAGGTCCATTTGACTACGCAGTCAACTTGATTTTACGGGCGCATAGTGACAAATGGAGAACACGTCAGATTCCAAATCTGAAAATTTCGGATCATACCCGAATGCGCCTGCCAACAACCCATAGGGGCATTGAATGACTAGAGAAGATGCAGAGAAAATCCTTTATAAGGTCGATATGGATGGTCTTGATTATGCACTGATGAATTACGCAAATGATATTGTCGATGCAGAATTTCAAGGGCTTCTATTTGCCTATCAACATGAAGCAAAGCAAATGAACGACTATTTTGAACGACTGCGAGAAGAGTTTGATATTGAGCCTATGTAAGTAACGGAGGTTTCACATGAAAGGCACAGACCCACATTGGCTCAATGATTGTCAATATGACCCGATGGATAACCCAGAGGTTGATGTTGATGGTTCCCTTATTGACTTTGGCAACGAATTCTACTTCAAGCCAAGTAAGCCTTGGAAGGCGAGAGGTTTGGGTCCATGCCCAAAGTGTGGGGAAGAGACAGAATTGAGAAGTGGTAAGTTTGGAAAATTCTATGGCTGCACAAAATTCCCAGAGTGCAAGGGTAGCAGATGTTTTGACCATTCCCCAGAAGGTGGGTGGGAAAATATTGATGGTCCAGATGATCCAGAACTTGAATGGGGGAGAGTGGAATGAAAATCTCAAAAAATTGCAAAGTATGTTGGGGTGTTGGGGTAATAATAGCTGACGGGAGAATGTGTGAGTGCATTAAGGAGTATATCAAACACCTTGAAGAACACCAATATGAAATAACACCACCAACAAAGAAAACTTCAACTTGCTCAAAATCAGGCTGGGATGATATGGATGATGGGAGCAAGATAAAGCTCAAAGTTGGCAAGAGGGATATTGAAGTAGGTAAATGTTCTTTATGCGGTAGATTTGGTTGTGGTGGTCATGGTCATTGCTGTAAATAAACGGAGGTTTCAAATGTCAGAGTTGGTAAAAGGGGGCAATATGAAGGATTCATGCATTAGAACCATAGCCCTACCAGATGCTATTAAGCTTTTGATGACAAACACACTTGATGAATATGCCAGTTTATCTTTGTACAAATCTCTTTTGGATATGGCAATTACTGAAGAAGACGCTGTTGATATTCATACCAGCAATACTTACTATGAAAAACATGTTCCTGAAAACACGGAGCATTTGTGGAAAAAGCTTAAAAGTCATTTCAAATATGGCTCTCCAGAGGGTGGGGAAGTGGAATTTAGAGGCGAGCCTGAAGAAAATGACTACCTTAGAGTTTTGTCACGTCTATCGTTAAAGGTTGTTAGTAGCACAAGAAAGGATCACTGGTGTCGTGGGTGCGGGGATGTCATTAAGTCTGGTAGTAAGTCAGTGACAACGATTACAGTGGAAACAACCAAGGGCAAAAAACGTAAATTTAGCGCAGTGAGATTTTGCGACAAGTGCGAGGGCGATTGGTTAAAAATAGTTGCCCTGCCAATGATCAATGAAGAATACAGAAAAATGATTGATGGGGAGTTTCTTGACTCTAAGGAACTTAAGCGGTTGGTATCCAATAAAAGAAGGCTAAAGAAGTGGGGAACTGCTTATGGCTCTGGTCCATGTCCCAAATGTGACGGCGAAACAAAATTGATAAAGGGTGGGCGTTCAAGTAAATTTTATTCGTGCATCAAGTACCCATATTGCCAAGGTACAAGATATCACAGCCAAGAGGACTACGAGAGAACTGTAGCTGTTGCGGGGGATATACGGAGGTAACATGAAATTCAAAATTTCAAGAGCATGCCGATGGTGCAATGGAACCGGAATAATGCTCAATTCCAACCACTGTTACGAGCTTTGTGATTGTGTCAGTGATCATATAACAAAACTTGAGGATGAGAATGTGGGTCTTGAGAAGAAACTGGCTGATAAAGCTCCCGTATATAGAGAAAGGAGTAGTTGGGAGAACAACACTCTTGGATGCTGTTTCTGTGGGCAATTGACGTGTAGAGGTAATTGCTTTAAGTGATTGGTTAACATTGACATCCTGTTGTGGTAAAGTTGTGTAACATATTGGTACGGTATCCAAGTCTGGTTAAAGGAACACGTCTCATAAGCGTGCGGCTATGCCTTCAAGGGTTCAAATCCCTTTCGTACCACCACGTTTTTTATTGTTGCGAGTTGCCCCAGTCTGGTCTACGGGACCGGCCTCATAAGCCGGTGGCTAACGCCTTCTCAGGTTCGAATCCTGAACTCGCGTCTAAAGTTTTTCTCAGGATTGGTTAACATTCCACCCATCCTATGCTACTATGTACTTAGTGGTTGAGAATAGGCACTTGAAGCACTGAAACTATCGAAGTAAACAACGGAGGCTACAATGGGATGCTACATAAATCCAACAAGTGAATCAAAAGAAGAATTCCTTTTTCGTTGCGGCGAAGAGGTTACCCTTGGTAATTTCAAAAATGCCCCAGAGGGGAAATTGCCTGTTGTGTTGGTTCACAACGGTTTTTTCACTGCTGCTGGTATTGCCTACAGTGACGGAGAGGTTGCGGCATTTACCGATCCTTCTGATGGTCGCCCCAAGATGTACTTCTGGGTTGACGTTGATGAACTCAAGTCCGTTAGTGACTTGAATGAATATTTGGAACGTGGCTAAAATGACAATTTACAAAAACAAGCGGGATAACAAGCTCTACCTTCTCTCACTCAACAGGGGAAGGTTCATCAGCCCAAGACTTGAGTGTACCCCATATTACGAGTATATGGCTGGGGAGCATTATAA
>Ga0098033_1001104_pt1 | contig 11397 bp, 19 predicted proteins | sample 1_EtaG_FD_75049 | JGI IMG/M metagenome (GOLD analysis project Ga0098033, IMG submission 75049) | Marine viral communities from the Subarctic Pacific Ocean - 1_ETSP_OMZ_AT15124 metaG | ecosystem: Environmental > Aquatic > Marine > Oceanic | place: Pacific Ocean | collected 2015-01-07
CCGGCTAGGGTGCATTGGGAAGAGATGGGCTGGAACACCTGGCTTGTAAGTGCGTACGCCTGGAAAAAGGAGATGGAACCTGGCGACTGGTTTGATGAACCCGATGAGGAAACCCTAAGCGCTATCCAGATTCTTAGCCAGAAGGTCAAGGCTAGTCCACATAGAGCACGAAACATTATCGCAGACAAGCTAGATAGCCTGGGGTACGTTGAGGATGAGGATGGCTTTCTGGATGTGCAAAAACGCTGGCTTGAGAGTCGCGGACACATCTAGTACTTCCGGAGAAAATTTTGCCACGATTCCAAATAGTTATAGAAGACCCTCTGGAGAAAAAATGAAAATCACTCGCAGACAATTAAGAGACCTATTAGCGGAAACAACTGATGAGCTGGTTCCATGCTCCAACGAGGCGGACAACGACGGCACAGTGTTGGCACAGTGCCCGAAAGAAGCACCGTCCTCTGGTGGTGAGTTGGGTGTTACCTGGAGCCCAAGTGGCATGTGTAAGGTTGATGCAAAAATAGGTGTCAATTACAGCCCAAGCGGCATGTGTGCTAAGCAAGAGGAGAGAGTAAAGGAGGTGAAAATCACTCGTAACCATCTCAGAGATATCATACGTGAGGCTATGTCTTCGACTAACCCACAGCTAGCTCAACCCGACATGTCTGAGGAAGAGTTTGATAAATATCTTGAGATCATTGCAAAAAGCCAAGAGGCCGGGGAGTACGACGACGACCCTGACACCAATGACGATCATGCGCTCTCAATTCCAGAGATCAAGGCCATGCTTGCTAAGATAAGGGCGGACAAGCTTTCAGGTCCCTCTAGCGTTAAAGAAGAGGGTGTTAGCAGAAAACGTGCAAAGATCTCGCGCAGCCACCTCAGGCACCTCATTAAGGAGGAGCTACAGTCACTTCTCATTGAGAAAGAGGAGTTCATGCAGGATGCAGCAGAGGACACCGAGAAATCCGGTCGCAAAGGGGTTTTTAAAAACTGGTGTGAGGAGCAGGGTTTCGAGGGCGTTAACCAGTCATGTGTTGACAAGGCCTACAAGACTGGAAAACCCTGGAAGCGTCGTGCGGCCCTTGCCGTAACCTACTCCCGAGCGAAAGGTGGGGCTCCCTCCCTTAGATACCCAGAAGATTCCGACTAAAGGGATAATCTTGATGCGGCTCTCTCGTAATACCCTTCGACTCCTTATCCTATCAGAGATGCGTGACCTCGTCGAGGCCTCCTCTCAGCTCACGGCTATCTTACGCGATGCATTGCGACTGTCACAAGGGGTGATTAATGCTATTACGCGTAAAACGGCCGTGCTTAGAGAGCAAAGCTTAGCTATGGATGAGGAGACTCTTATGAGTAGCCTAAGGGATCTTGAGATATACGAGGAGCACTTAGTGCTAATTCCTATCGAGAGGGTGATGCGGGGTTCTGGTGAGTATTATGCCGAGGAGCATCTCCCGCTCTCAATGAAGATCAACGATCCTGACTTTCTAGACCATCTTGAGGAGGCCACTGCGGAATTTGGTCACGACGGGATAAGCATAGATCACCTATCTGAGATCTATGATAACTACGCTGAGAACAACGACATTGATGATAGATTTATTGATGTGATAGCATTGCCTGATAATGAGTTTATGAGTGGGATTCTTGAGGAATGGATGATTGACAGTGGCTTAGCTAATGCTCTAGCTGATGAGAGTGATACCCACCTCCCGAGAGTTGAGACTGAACCTGAGCCTGAAGAGCAAGGAGAGGGACACTCTCGCTACAAGATCCAGATACGAGTTCAGACAGGTCCCACCACGACCTATGGAATTGTTGATACGCAAAATATGTCTGATCGATGGAAGCTTAAGGACGTGCCTTTGGGAAATGTCTGGCAGCCGCTGGGACCCTCCAGCGTCGGGACCATCACCGTGATAGGTCGTGAGCCTGGGGGTAAGAGAAATGAGACAGTGTCTACGGGCGGGCGCACACGTATTGTCACGTATAGCGACCTTTTGGCCCAAGATGGAGAGGGGAGGGAGTTCCCTCTTGAGATGCTGTAATAGAGATATCTCCCCATCCCGCGATTTAGGGTCGAGATCTAGGAGACAAAGTGATTTTGAACTTTGGTGACTAGGTCGAGAGACTGCTCTCCGCTGTAACTGGAGTTAAAATTTTTCTCCGTGTGAAAGGCCAAATTTTTTTTCAAGTTTTTTGATAAACTTTGTACGGGTGTGATATTATTTCCAAATTGGTCTGCGGATCAATAATGCTAAACACATAGGAGAATATAGCATGTCATACATCAAGTCAAAGTCCACGAAGCGCTTTAGCTTCGGAATCAATCGCAACCCCACCGCCAAGAAGGCTGGTTCTAACACCCTCACGATTAGTGCACAGGGTGATGTGGGTCGTTACTCTAGCAACACCATGTCGCTTACCATGACGGTCAAGGAGGCACAAGCCCTTCAGAGCTTCCTTAACGAGAACCTTAGCGAAGGTCCGAGCCTCTAGCTCTAAAAATACTGGATTTTTTCCACGTGGGGGTCTGGTCGTTTGATCAGGCTCCTTTTTTTTGTGAGAAAGCTGTGATTTTATCATAAAATTTTTCTAGTGAGAAAAGATAGTTATAGATGAGGTGAAGATAACTCATAGACAGCTAAGACAACTCATCAAGGATTCCCTGCTCACCGAGGACTTCGACAGTCGATCCGGCCGTCGAGCTATACGTAGTTACGATCGTGATGAAAGAAAAGATATGCGAGCAGAGAGAGGCTGGCGGAAGGACTACGATGCTGCTGTCATAGCCGAAATAGATCTCCGGGAAGAGATCAGTCAGTGGCGCGGACTCATTGACAGTCTTCAAGACCTGATAGTAAAGAGAGAGAACAGTGAGCTCACAGTTGGCGACTTCTTTGGCGCGCGTGGAGAGGGTGGCAGGTGGTGGAGGGAAGTCGACACCCTCAAGAAGACATCTGGCATGCAGCTATACGAGGGTCTCTTTGGAAAGAAGGACAAAGAGACAGAAGATTCCGAAAATCTAGAATCTCAATATCCCGAAGAGAAAGGGAAGGTTGTCCACGCCAAGGTGCTCCACGGGGATCCAAGAACAGCCAGGAGAACCTTAGATCAGAAGCTAGGTAATGACCAGTATGATATTAAAGGGTCCTATGAGAGAGATGGTGCAACATACTTTGTCGGCGTTAAGAGATAATTTTGGACTCCGCGGGATAGTTATAGATGTTGCTCAAGAGGAATAGCGATGAAGGTCACTCATAATCAACTTAGAAGGCTAATAAGCAAAGAGGTTCAGAACCTCTTAGAGGCCGAAGAGGTTACCTCAGTTGAGGTTGAAGAAGAAGAGACAGAGGAGGTTGAGGATGTCGATCTCTCTGACCCAGCATATGATGTTGAAGGTGAGGCGTGGGCGAATCTTGAGGAGGAGCTCATCAACGTGTTTACATCTGATAGATTCACGAAACACCTATCGTTAAATCACATTGTAGATGCGGTGGGTGATGCTCTTAGCAGCGGAGAGAGAACAGGCTATTCTGAGGAAGATGTTGCTAAGGCCATGGGTAAGTGGATACAGTCTTACGACTTAGCGACGTATGGATAAAAAGGAAATGACAAATGAAGATAACACTAAACAATCTTAGAAGAATAATCAGCGAGGAGATGAACCGGCTAGAGGAGAAGGAGGCCAGGATTACTGCCTGGGATCCTGAGTCCCTAGAGGGAGAGTTTACCGCGGTTGGTGACAGACCAGGTGAGCCTGAGGGTGAATTTACAGCACCTTTTACGGGAGTTCCTCACAAAGGAACACTTCGTCCCAAAATTTCCGGGGAGACCGCGGAGGAGCTAGGGTATGAGGGCACTCGATCTCCCAACATCCAGCTCCAGCGACAGCTAAAGGATGCGCTAGTCGATCTCATGGTTGATGTAGAACCGGCCGGACCCTCTGGACGTCCCACCAAGGGGTCAGTCATAGCTGACTCTCTCACAGTGTTAGCAGATAAGTATCCAGATGATCCTGACGTGCAACGCGTGATCCAGACAATCCTCAGTGTCAAGATGGGCTTTGATATTCCTTACAGCCTCGCCGCTGAGGAAGAGGCCGAAGTTGTTGATTGACCTGTACCTGCTGTAAAAGACCAAAAGCCAGGCTCTATCGAGTGAGGGATCCGAAGTGGACCTACTACTTTAACAACGAGCTAACTGATGGCTCAGTAGAAGCCTATTGTTCCCTCGCCTGTGTCAAGGATTTCAATGACATTCCAAAAGGTAATAAGAAAATCATCATTGAGCTTGTTGAGTAACTTAACATTTTAACTTATCATCCCTTCTAGATAGTTATGAATAAGAGTTTTTAGGAGATATCTGTGCAGATTGAAAGAGATCAGCTAAGAATGATCCTCCTCCAGGAGGTACTAAATGATGTGACCCTTGAGGAGGAGATGCAAAAGGCTCTCTTAGAGTTAGAATCGTTGATGCTGGAAGATGATGAATGTTATAATCTTCTTCTTCAAGAGTCAGTCGAGATATATCAGCTAGAGAAACAGCTTATAAGAGAGGGGAGGTTAGACGAAGGTTGGCGAGACTGGATGCAGGCTGGAGCTGATCTTTTCTTCGGTATCGGAGGCATGATCCCAGTCATTGGAACTCCCATCAATGTGGCTGGAACTATATATTATTTTAACAGGTGGCAGGATAGCGGTGATCCCTGGGATGCTCTCTTTACTGTATTAAGTCTCATAGGAATTATTCCTTTCATTGGAACAGCTTCTAAAATAATATCAAATATCATAAAGATGACGAGAGCGGGTCGTGCTGTTGCTGGTGTTGGTCGTGGTGCATGGGCAGCTGGTCGTACTACTATGGGCACACCGCGAGCCCTTGCAACCTTTGTATCAAAGCACAGCTCAAAGGTCAGGCAAGCTGTTGACAAGGTCGATGATGGTTTTGCTGCCCTTGATGACTGGCTTAGAGCTAAGGGTCCTTCTGCTCTACATCGGCCTGGTTCAGGAATTGGTCCCGTTCAACCATCAGCGGGATGGACCGGATTGCTTACAGGATTTCTCGAGAGACACCCCAAGCTTGCAGAAGGTCTTGGGAGTGTAGTTGAGGCTGCTAGGGGACCGTGGAATTCATTAAAGACCATGATTGATGATATCTTAAAGGGCAAGGTGGGAGATGATGTCGTCGACGTTACGCGCGCTTCGTCAGACACGAGAGTCTCGTCCATTCTGACTCCTACTGGGGCCCCTGCCACAGTCAGAACGACACAAGCTGCAGAGGGTCTAGCAAGGGCCTCCACTGGGTGGATTCGAGCTTTATCGAATGGTATATTCCGTAGGTCAAAAAGTATGCTTGAGACGGTTCTTAAGAATGTGAGAAGAATTCCAGTTACCGGTAAGAACTTGCCTATCGGGCCCAATTCATTTAAAGGGCTAGTTCCTGGCACCGGAGCTAATGCTGGAAAGATGATGGCAAGGTTTGAAATTTCAGAGGGAGCCAATGTTATAACCCATCTAATTGATCCCGCCTTAATAAGGGTTCCGGTCAGCAGACTTAACATCAGAACCATGATCGGGCAACCAAAGGTCATCGGCGATCTAGATGTCTATCGGGTTTTTGCGCTTCCAACAGCAGAAAAGGTGGTCACTTCTCCCATGTTTAAAAATATCATAAAGAGAAGTGCTGGTGGGACTCATAGTGTGGGTGCCGTGGCTCGCTTGGTTTGGGATGAGGATCCCACCATACGAACCGAACCTGGCATGGACACGTGGGATAAGTTTAGTGACTCCCTGGGTTTGGATGAACGCAGCAGCGGTGCTGACAGAGATTATGACTTTGATGATGAGGGTGATGATGATTCGCGTTCACGTGATTCAAGAAGTCAACCCGTAGAGAGGGAGAGATCCTCAGGTCAGAGCAAGTATGACTTTGACTAACGGCCTTCACATAGGTGATAGATGAACAATCCTTTTACAAGCCACCCGAGATCTATTGGAGAGTCATATCTTCAACACCTGATATATGCGATATCAACAGCACTCTCCTTGTCTTTGACGTGTGGGATTCTTGTGATTCATAGATTGCTTCCATTTTTATTTACGAGAACTGTTAGCAATCGATTGTACAAGGTTGTTGATGAGATGGAAGAGAGAGCTCACGTCGGAAGATTTGGTGACTCTACCTGGCGGTGATTCAAAGAGATAGAATCTACCTTCTCATCTTCCAGTGACCACTAACCCAGTGACGACGATGACCTCGACCCTCCCAGTGGCCCTTTACCCAATAGGCATTCCTATGCGGTCTGGCGGAGGGAGGTCCCTGGTTATATGTTCGATGTGACTTACCATGTATCTCATGCTTCCAGTGACCAGAAATCCACCTGTGATGTCTCATAGTTGTGTTCGATCTTACACCGACTTTAATATATGCCCAGTGTCCCGGGACCCATGCCCACCCAGCTGAGACAGATATTCGGGAAGCGGATACGTGGGAGGTTTGAGTATTTGTATGAGCGTGTGCTGAGCAACCGACTAGAAGTGCTAAGCCTATCATAAGTGCATTCATCTTTTTCTCCAAAGTTAAAATACATATATTATAAGCATAAGGTCAGCATTTCATTCAATTATGCTGAATCTTTTTACATTTAAAAGTATGACATTAATTCTGTTGAATACATAGACTATGAGGGCTTCAAATGCACAAGGATGAGCTAAAGCTAAGAACTTTGATAAGGGAAGTCATTCGTGAACAAAGCAAAGGGAGCAATAGTGGAGGCACAGACGGTGATCTAGAGGGTTATGTTGGATCTCAGGGAGTTGCTGCTAGGGTTCCGCGTACACAGATTGGTGCAATGATAAAAAATCTAACAAATCAAATAAATGCACTACGATCAAAGGGGACTGATCCCAATGTTGCGAGTGAAAGGGAAGAGCTCCAAGCACAAGTTGCTGAACTTGAAAAAGAAAGAGATGCAACTATTGCGTGATAGTTATAGACATCTAAAGGGATTTTATTAAAATGAGAGTTACACAGAGACAGCTACAAAGAATTATCTTAGAGGAGATGCAGGCTTTTGATGAAGCCTGCGGTGATCACTCACCCGAGGGAGGCCTTGAGGTTATCTCGGGCCCTGTTTATCAGGATGCTCTAGAGTCTCAGATGATGTCCAAGGGAGAGGCACTCAAGGCAGTGTCAGCAATAGCTCAAAATACCTCCTGTCCCGTTACCCGAGCTGCACTAGAAGATGTTGTTTCTAGTCTATCCTCTCACGAACAACAGCAAGGTCACGCTTACGTTCCCGATCTCGGACAGCTGGATCCGCAAGATGCATTTGGAATCGGCCACGGTATCGGATCAGGAGAGGTTACTGATTATGACGTAACTGGGGAAAATCGAAAGAGGAAACCGGGATGAAAGTGATAAAGCGCGTCCAGGATTGGATGTATTGGAAAGATATTACTGTTAAAGATGTGGTTCTTGTGGGAATCACTGGAACATTTATGTTGACAGTTTTAGTAGTGTCTATCACAGCTCTCTTATTACCGGTCTAGAGATGAAAATCACAAGAGGACAAATACAGCGTCTAGTTAGGGAGATTCTTTCTGAGTCGATGGATCCGGATTTAAGATCTCGCACGGAGATAGCCATAGATCAGGTAACTGGTGCACTCTCAGACAGTATAAATCCCCAGATAGCTGGATTAAGAGATGCTTTAAAGGGTCATACTGAGAGTGAGATAATTGGTCAGATTTTTGATAGATTGAGCACAATTAATGACGAGCTCTCTACATTAAAAGATGGATTAAAATAAGATACTCTTCTTTGATCTTTTTATAGGTTCGATATTTTGTCTAAATATCTGCCGCTGGGACTCATTTATGAGTATCTCATAGATGTCATAGTTAAACCACTTTGGATTTTTATTAACCTTGTCTGGTCGACCGATATATCTGATGACCACACCCACATCACCATTTCTAATTAATGTTGATTCTCCAAGAAAATCATTGCATGAAGGAAATGAATTTAGTGATATAGTTTCAAAAATTTTCATTTCTTCACTTGATATAGAGCCTCCCAGGGCAAACCCAGCCTCAGAGTAGCAGAGACCATCCAGACAGATCTTAATTAATTGTCCTGCGGGTAATTGCTTGCTCATATCAATACGCAGAAGCCTCTCATTCTGTTATTTATTCAACTCGTGTAATATTTATATTTGAATTCCTCTTAGAGTGTTAAGAGGGTAAATTTAAAGTTAAATTTTCTGAAGGGTTGTGATTGTGGAGTCTAGGTTTAAGTATCTAAAAGACATGACTGAGAAGCTTATTTCTCAAAGATGTCCGTCAACTAAACTAAAGAGAGCAGAGATACACGAGCAGCTTGAAAAAGTTCTAAAGCTAGTAGAGGAAGGAGAGTATGATCTTGTAAAAGAGACCATACAAAAAATTGCTGAAGAGTTTTGTGAATCTGGGATTGAAAACGGGGGATAGCGATGTCAGAAGATCAGAATGGATGGAATGAGTGGTCTCGACACATTCTTAAAGAGCTTGAGAGACTTAATGAAAACTATGAAAGCCTAAGAAGTGTAAATGAGGAGATAAAAGCTGAGCTCACCCGCGTATCAGCTGTAAAATCCGAGGTGGGTGAACTTAAAACTTGGAAGGTTAAGATAGATGAAATTCTTAGCCCCACTCAACTTAAAGAACTTTCAGATGATGTTCAAAAGCTCAAGACATTCAAGACAGTTGCGATAACAGTCTGGCTAGTTGTTCAGTTTTTAACTACTGTAGCTTTTGGAGTTTTAAACTTTTTATAAGAGGATATAATTTAAATGTCTACAGTTGATATAATTAAATTATAGTCTTATTTTTGGAGAATTGTCAAGATGAAGGTTATTAATACAGACTCTGATTATCTGATCGGGATTATTCAGAAAGAGAAAGATGTCTTAGAGGAGTGCTACAGGCATCGTGCAGCTCTAATACACGAGGCAAAACGTCTTAAGCGTGAAGGCGCAGATGTTCAGACAGTAAATGAAAGCTTTTTAGATGCCCTGGATTACGTCGGCGGAGTATCAGGGGTTGGAGGGGCACTTCTTGATACATTTAAAGCTGATATCGCTGGGTGGCTTATTGGAAAATTGGGAGTTGATCCGCAAGGGTGGTTTGGAAGAGCCATTTCCAATATCCTGGAAGCTGCAGATATTACTGACTGGAAACATTATTTTTCTCCGGCCGGGTGCGATGACTTGGCTGATGTGATCATAAACGGTTTAGCAGAAACTGGTGTGGAGCCTATTATAGATGGTGCCATGGCAGGAATGGGACTAGATCCCAGAGGAAGAATATATGCAACTGTTAGAGAAACCCTAACTAACAGCATTCTCAAGGGAGAAATAGCAGCAGATATAAAGCAATCTATTGGTGATTGGGTCTGCGGAGTGGATGTCACTGATGTTCTTGATCAGTTTGGTGATACCTTGTCTGACTTTAGCGTGGGCGATATTCTCGGAGATATCAGGACCAAGGTTGGTGACACCGACTTTGAATTAAGCGATCTCACTAGCTTCTGGGGAGGCGGACCCACTCCAGAAGGAGAATAAGATGCAAGACAAGGACACAAGCATCGAAGAAGAGAAGATCATATTGCTTCGACACAAGATCAAGTTGTTAATTGAAGAGATAGGAAGGACTAAGGTCAAGGGCTTTCACGGTTATGGAGCCACTCATCCTTTTACTGTACCTCCTGAAAAGGAGATGCTAGGCTACGTTGAAAAACCCAAGCCAAAAGAGAAAAGCTCGAAATCACCCGTGAAGGTGAGTCGAGCTTTTTCTAATAAAGACGATACTAGCGTCTAGAGAAATACATCTCAAATTTCATAGCCATGGACTCTTGTAACCCTGGATCATTACGGGCAATACAGAATATATCCTGGATCATGTGAGAGGTCTCGTGAGCAATTATCATCTCTTTGTATGATCTCGTAGAGATAGATCTAGATAAAAATAATCCGGCCTCTCCAGGAGGGGAAACCATAGAGTCATAGAGCCCAGCAATGTTTTCATTGTTCCAATATGACCACCTCACAAAGGACATGAGTGACCTATCATTGAGATCATCTCTCCTTAGCTCGTAGACGTTAATCCTATCGTAAGATTTACACTGACTTCCTTCGATGTTATTTTCTGCAGCATAATCTGAGAAGATCTCGCTAGCTCGAGCGATGGTTCTTATTGTGTGTGCAGCATCTTCCGAAGAGCTTCCGTGATAGGATAGAGTTACGGATGTTCCCTCTAGCAGGGTTACCTCATAGTTTTGAACATGATTAAAGTTAATTACTGATGTCATGCTTTCATATCCCTGGGCTGCAGCAGCTGAAGAAAATAGAATTCCAATAATGATAGAGTAAACAATTCTCATATTTTATCACCTCGTATATCATTATACCCATCACCCTGTATAATTTGCACGAGATTTTCAATTTAAAAAATGGTCGGCTATTAAATAGTTATATTGGATAAGAGGAGCTTTGAAAGTGATCCTAGATAGCAAAAGAGCAAGAAAGATCATCAGAGAGGAGATCTCTCGTAAAAAATTACAAAAATTAAATGAGCAGGCCTACCCTACTGTAGAAGATATCGAGGCACTTCAGAGAGCCTTTAGGTTGCCAGTCGACCCCTCTCAGGCTGCAACTCAGTTTAAAGATTCTTCGCGTGGCAGGGGCGACGCAAATGAGATAATACTTGCGCAGGGTGGCTATAGGCAGATTAGCGGTCTTGACTGGATGCCTGATAAGAGAACTCTTATCCAGCAGTGGGCAGTAAATAACTCCTACGCTGCAGAGGATCTAGGTTATACTATTGAATCTCCGCAGGATGTTGTTCAAACTCTCACAGATTTCGCCACTCCAGACCCTATTGCAGGTGTGAAATTTCATCCGAAGGTGCCAAATGGAATTTCGACCATGCCGCAGCTTAAAGCGGCACTGGAGCAGAATCCAGGTGATCAAGAGCTACGTCACTATTTCGACTGGGTTATAAAGGTTGATAAGCAGTTTGCAGAAGAGGCAGAAGAGGCAGAAGAAGAGGCAGAGGAGGCGGAGCTCGAGGCACTTGAAGGTGAGCTTACAGATGATATGATCGACATGCGGGCGCGGGAAATGAGAAGGCGAGCCGTAATAGAAGATGCAGCGGCTCTCAGTGCCATGACCACAACAATTAATTGGCATGACCAAGGGACACAAAATCTAAGACCGCAGTGGGTGAGTAGTCCCAGCGGAGAGCCGGACGCAGACTATCCCGGTTATTACTGGATACCTGAGAGCGAGGTGGCCACAGCGGTGAATTACATCGACGCTGCTCTGTCATCGTTCGGTGGTGACGAAGAGGA
>Ga0098033_1001108_pt1 | contig 11366 bp, 33 predicted proteins | sample 1_EtaG_FD_75049 | JGI IMG/M metagenome (GOLD analysis project Ga0098033, IMG submission 75049) | Marine viral communities from the Subarctic Pacific Ocean - 1_ETSP_OMZ_AT15124 metaG | ecosystem: Environmental > Aquatic > Marine > Oceanic | place: Pacific Ocean | collected 2015-01-07
GCCTCATCACGGACAGCGCGGACGGTTCCCTTTCGAACCTGAAGGTTCGCGGGGCTGCCACCGAAGTGGGCATTCGCGATCTCCTCGGCCTGGGCGGCGTCACGGGCGTAGACCTGATTGTAGCCGCCTCCCGCCCAAAGAAAGGTGAAGAGTGTGGTGCGTCCGGTGGACGGATCTTTTCTATGTGGATTAAGGGACATCTGTTTCCTTTTGGGTGGGGTGGAGAGCTAAGCTCCAGGGTGGGAGGACGGGTGCTCCGTCCTCGTCGAAGAACTCAGGGTTCTGAACGTCAGCGACCTGCTCAATCTGATCAAGTTGAGCTTTCAGCTCCTGACGAGTCAGTCGGCTCTCGGCCTGATGCTTGTGCGGTTTGCACATGAGGCAACCTGATCGGGTGCTCTTTGGTCCGCCGCGTCTGTGATGTGCCATGTTGGTTCCTCGGTATAACTATTATACCACAGCTGTTCTCGACCTACACGCCGTCCCACAAATTGTGGCACGGTCTGTGTTATTCATCCTCAATTGACTCTAAAAACGTTTCCTCATCTGTGTCAACGAAGGGGACGACGCTGTCTGTACCGTCGTAGATGTCGAGCATCATGTCTGTGTAGATGACGATCTGTCCTTCATTGTCCTCGCCGAATTGAGCGGCAGGCAGCAGCGCTTCGATAGCTATACGTAGTTCGTGAAATGTCACTGTGTGTCCTTTGTTGTTGTATACAGTATACCACAGCAGACTTCGGGTTACACGAGTCCGTGCTCTTCAACTGCCGCCATCCCAGCTGTGGTAATGAAGTACTTGTAGACCCCGTTGTGCTTTGTTCTCCAAAACCACCGTCGCTGGCCGTTTTTATTGGCAGCTCCAGGGTGTGCCCGTTGACCGTTTGGATCCGCCGCAAGTGTTCGATTGTTGTACGGCGAAGTTAGGTAGGCGAACTTTCCTCGACAGATCTTGCTGACCAGGCGTACTCGGGCATCCAGAACCTCGACGTCCCGATAGTACTTGGACTGCAGCATGTAATCGAGTACATACTTTTTCGGCTGCCAGCGGATGAAAGTTTCCCCCTGGGCGGTGGAGTAGCTAATCTTTAGTTGTTCGATCATTTCCCCGCCGTGGAGGTGGTCATGAATCTCCCGAGCTGTTGAGCCCGGATTTTCATTGAGGAAGGTTAGCATTTTCCGTGAAGGCAAACCGTATCTTGACATAATCATTTCCTTTGTTGGTATAGCTATTATACCACATCCGCACTCGACTTACACACGGTCAGTACTGCCAGAAATCCCTTGCTCTGTCCAGTGAATCTCTCTGCCTTTTGTGCGCTGCCACAGCCTCTGGCCGGGTCACCCACAGGATGGGTACGTCATCGAAGCCATCATTCTCATCATCGAGACTCACAATCTTCCACCCCTTTTGAGCAGCTACGATGTGGGCCTGAGCGAGGAATACTCCTTCAAGCAAAAATAGACCAAAATCATTGTCAACGACGTCAACTATCTGCGTCATGTTACCCTCCTTATTAGGTGAGTCTATCGTACCACAGGTACACTCGGGCTACATGTTATCGTGCTGTGTCCAGCGGGTCCACTACCTCGAGAATAGCCAGGGTAACCGTGAATCCGATGACGAATGACAGGATGTACATCATGACTGTCTCCGCTTCTCCTTCTCTGTCGGATCAGGGAACAGGTTGTTCGTGATGTAGATGAATGCGGCAAGACCGACTAGAAACGAGAACACCAGTGACCTCCTTAGCTCACGTGAAGTAGTGCTGACGGAATGTGGCGGCTGGTCCACTCGAGCTTGTCACCAAAGAAGCTAGACCGCTGACGTTCCCACACGACGAGCAGGACTCCCTGCGAGTGTGCCTTGGCGGCGATCTTCCCTTTGATGTCGGGGTAGTCCTTGTGGATCACGATGTCGTCGACCCTGAATCTTTTCATATCTCTCTCTCTCTCTGAAAAATGTGAAGGAGGAAGAGGTGGGAACCCGTTGTTTCACGGTACGACACACGACGTGCTAACAGAACTTTAGTCGAATTTGTGTCTCAGTGGCGGACTCGACGAGCTGTTAGACTGGCCAGCGTCCGGTTCTTCGTTTACGTTGACTGCCGGTTCCCACCAGCTCTAACCACCGCTAAGCGGCCAGCTTCCTCCTTATGTCTCTATTATACCACAGCTAAGCTCTAGCTACACGCGGTGACCTTTAGGAAAATGTCGAAAGACAAAGTATGGATAGTAGTCGTCGTAGTTGTTGGTGCCGAACTCCAGCCAGACGTGTCCGTCATCGACATCCACCAGTCGATATCCTTGGTTCACACCGTAGTAGTCGTCACCGTCGTCGTCCGTTTCTATGCTCGGCAGATCCGGCTCTACCTCATCCCCGCTGTCGTAAGTCTGGACTCTCACGCGCGCGATGGGTGTGCTGAAGAAGATGCTGTTGTGTTGATCCGAGTAGTCGATGGCACCCAGCATCGACCGGTAACCGTCATTTTCATCCTCTACCGCCTTGAAGATGACACCGTCCAGCTTGAAGGTGTTGTCGCCCCCATCACACCCGAAGTAGTCGAGCGTCTCTCCAATCAGGGAGTTGAGGTGCTTGTTGGCCATATCTTGAACCCTCATCTCCGCTACAGACAGTTCATTATACATCGATCACTTCTAGATGAGTCCTCTTTACATAGGTCTCTTCCCCAGACTGGGTACAGAGAATCTTGGCCAGACCAGGAGTCGGATTCCCCCATCCAAGCCGAACTCGGCATCGAGCTCTGAGCACCTGATAGACCCGGTCTCTATGTAGCGGGACATAGGTTGACTGAGGCGGGAGCTTTGTCTCTCCGGCGCTGGTCATCCCTTTGCTGGCGTCACTGTCGCGCCACATAGCCGTCTCCTCTGGAGTGACGGGACGACTGGATGGGAATGTCCCGGCCTCATCGTGAGCGTAGTTTGTGTGGGGATATTGAAGTCGACCACCCTGTTTCTCTGTGAAGCATATGGACACGTTAAGTCGAACTAGATCACCTTTCTTCATCTTTACTCCACGAGTCCCTTCTTCTTTGCCAGCCAGACTGGGAGTATGACGCTAAGTGTCTGTCCCTTCTTACAGGTAGAAAGTGAGGGGGACTGGCTGAATGGCAGCCAGAGCTCTCGACTGTCGGTGAGCTGCAGCAGCGCTGCCTTTGAGCTTCGTGCCTTGATGGTGGCGATCACCGGAACTCCGGCTTCTGCCGGAGGGTCCCATGAGGAGTCTGGTTCTGGGTCAATCACCTGCACGCTTTTGCCGGTGGTCCACACCTTTTCTCCGGCCTGGGTCCGAATCCCCACCTTGTGGGTTCCCCAGTCATTGCAACCCGACCAGAAGACGACGCCCTCCACACCGGGAAGAGGTGACCCTTTGGTCCGTGACTTACGGACAACCCGAACCAGCTTGCCTTTCGTAAGCTCCCATCGTTTCCTCTCATCAGCCAGCGCGATCTCGGCCTCACCGAAGAGCTGGTCCAGTTCTCTCAGCCGCACGCGGTCGTCGACGTCGGTGAGCATCGCGTCTCGGCCGGGATTCTGGCGTCTCCAGTCCAGGTTACCTTCTCGAGTCCAGGCGGGATCAACTCCGAGAGTGCCTGCTGTGCAGGACTCATTGCTGCAGGACCCATACTCCGTGTAGGAGGGACCGTCCAGCGTTGACCAGGTGACCACAGTTCCGTGCCCACCACACTCTGTACATCCGCCACTCTGAAGCCACTCGTCGTGCTTTCTCACCCTCAGATCTTTGAGGAAAGCTCCCCGGGTGGCTCCGATCTCTAGAACTCTAACGTTCATCTCTTTTGTACGGTTCACGAGTTGGGTCACGTTGCCTCCGGTATGGCTTTATTATACCACAGCTGTTCTCGTGCTACACGTCTAGCGAGCAATAACTGACAATGGTGCGATAGCCCATGAAGTCGTGGGGAATCGCCACCCTGAGCGCTGCAGCTGACTCCTTCTCAGGACAGATGAAGTTCAGGTAACTCCCGTTGTCGTCCGATCCCAGTTGGATGGACAGCTCCTGTCTTGCCTCCTTGGGAAGCAGACCTGAGAACTCCTCGAAGGCGGCGCTGTACACCGACTCAAGCTTGGATGTGGGTTGGGTTCCAGTCATCAGATTCTCCTCTGATCATGTGAATATAAGTATGTCTCCTGTCAGGCAACCCGGTCAGCTTCCTTGCTCTCTTCTCTCTTCCCCATATTGAACCACCTGTGATTGATCAGGTGGCAACACAGAGCAAGCAGAGCTGCTCTAATCGGTCTCCTCGGCCAGGTCTGTGGTTGTCTGTGATAGTGCACCGCGTAGCTCCTCGTTTCCCTGCTCTAGCCGATCAACAGCGCGGCAGAGAGCCTTTCGCATGTGTAGATTCTCTCGGTGAAGCTCACCGGTTCGACGCTCAAGCAGTCTGCGAAGCTGAGCAATCTCTCTCTCCATCGCCTCGACTGTAAGCCTGAGGTGTTTGGTCTCCTCACCACTCAAGCCCCACCGCCTGAGTCAGAAGGTCGCCGGCACGAACCAGTGCCTGATCGATGTTCCGGCACTCCACCTCGTACTCCTGCAAAATGGGTTTCACTGTCGGATCCTCGGGATCTGGGCAGGACTGCACGAGCTCAGTGAGTATCCGGTGGCGATCGATCAGTTGATGTAGAGACATCGAGACCAACAGGTTGCCAACGAAGCTGTGGGCGTCGTGTTGAACGCGTTCGAAGGGGGTAAGTACGGGATCTGACATGGTATCTCCTTGTTCCTAGCTATATTATACCTTAGGTTTTCTCAGGTTGCACGGGCGTTGACACGACCCTCACATGTGCGCGATAGACCCAGGTAAGGATTCCATCAAGTAGAAGTTGAATCTGAATGCCACGTCGATTGACAACGAGAGCTGTACCGTCGAAGGTCAGCTCCTCCCCGATTCCATCCAATCCAGTAATCTGGGCTCGGACGAGATGCCCGGGCATGGGACAGATATCTCTCACTCGAGATCACCATCATAAATGGGTGGCACGGTGCCAGTGAAACATGCTGGGGGCTGACCCACCTTGCTGAACACCGGTGGTCGGGTGCCAGGATGTCGATCCTCCCACATCGCTAGCGCACACAAGTAATCGTCACCCCACCAGCCGTCACTGGACATTCGCTTCTCCACTGGCACATCTAGCAGATGACCGATGTATTCGTTTAGCTGTGCGTCTGACATCACCAGTGCCTTCCTCGACAGGCCTTTCGCTTTGCCTCTTTCTTCCGATCCTTGAAGGTCGGAGCCCGACGCATCTTCGCATCCAGAGCGTGTGGATTACGACGCTTGGGTAGCTCCACCTTGAAGGTGATTTTGCGTTGCTTGGCCATGAGACCTCCTTACCTCTCTATTATACCACAGCTGAATCAGTTTTACACGGGCCTCTAGAGGAGGCCGATGGTTTCGATGCGGGTTGAGTCGTAGCTGTAGTCGCACATAATGAACTGCCGAGCCTGATCCTCAGAGTAGGCATCCACCAGAACGCGACGGAAGAACTTCTCTCCATCATCACGGCCTTCGAGGCTGTCATCCCTAAAATGCCACCAGCTAACGATGACGTCATAGGTGACAGCATCCTCGCCGTGGGAGTTAAAGCGACACCGAACGTAGGGACGGCTTTTGAGTGGGACTAGGTTGATTGAGAGGGACATCTTTTCTCCTTGATTATGGTTTATTATACCATAACTGCCCTCGACCTACACGCGGTCACGCAGCCACAGGACCCACGCAATCGACGTAGCCACTCAGGATGCTGCCAGCTCCGTACTGCGCCTCGAGCAACGCTCGAGCGGTAACTGAGTCAGGCGCCACGACAGTGGCCACGGCGTCTCCGCTGGGCATTCGAATGGTGGCAGTCCACAGGAACATCTGCGTCACCGTGACCTCTTGAGTGCTGAGATCGATGAGTTCATCGGCAAGCCGCTGTGATGATACTTGACGTTCGGATCCCGGCGACGGCGGGGTTTCCCACGCTTCTTAGGGAGCCGACTCGGAAGCAGCGGCTCGAGACCTCCCAGCTCCACGATCATGGCGGCCCTGCAGACACGGGCCACTCGAGCCCGTTCCCCTCGGCTCCACCGACCGTCAGCCACCGAGCCAGCACCCTGAATCTTGAAGATAGGTGCCCCTTTGTAGAGGATGGTCTGTGCGGTGAAGTCCCGCTTCCCACAGGTGCCGCTCGCCTTCCAGTGAAGGTCGTCACTACCCGTTCTTGCCATGTCTGTGATTATGACTGGACCTGCCATGCTACTTGCCTACCGATGTGCGGAGCGCTTCCTGCCGACGGTCTGCAGCCATGCTGGATCCTTCCACCGGCTTGATGGGCACGTCGTTGATGTCGATGCCGGTGCCGGGTGCCAGCTCTCTCTCCGGAGCCTGCTCACCCCGAAAGGCCTGCAGTGCGATCTTGCACCGACGTGCAATGGCGATTCGCTCACCTCGGGTGAAGCCTCGATCCTTCAGCTTTCCGCCCAGCTTGAAAAGGCCGTGCTTGTTCTGGGTGGCAACGAAGCACTTACCCTTCTGACGAGCGACCGTGTTGCGGATGATGCCTTCCACCACCACCGATTCCTCGACCTCCTCGAGCTTCTCTATAACGATTCTGAATTTTGCCATGTTATGTTGTCCTCCTTGACAACCTTATTATACCACTGTAGCGCGTGACTTGCACGCGATTTGCTACCAGTCCGTCGGATCATTTGCCAGCTTGGAATCGAATGGGTCGACACACTGTTGCGCTGATCGCTCTCGACGCCCAGCGATGTCCTCATTGATTTCCTTGTCGGCTGCCGTGCCCCACACCGGATTCAACTCCTCAGTGAGTGCGTCCATCCGGTCGCAGACCTTCCCATAGCGAATGCTCTCTAGCTTGATCAGAGCTTCATTCAGCACCTCTCGCAACTCCAGCGCACCGCTCTCGTCCGTTCGGATCGTCATGGACTTACCGAGGTGCACGATGACCTCATCACTCGAGGAGACATATATGGTTACGTCTAGGCCTTTCAACCCAGAGCTCTCATCCTCGATCACGACGTCCTTGATGTGATGTTCCTCATACATTAGGACTGCTCCTCGTCAATTGCATCCATCAGCTGGCATGTTTCCTCGCATGCGAGGGTGTAGTTGTGATCGGCGTAGCACCTATCGCAGACGTAGGTGCCATCCAGCCTGGAGCACTTCGAGAAAACGATGGGATCGGGCAGGACCTGCTCACCGCAGGACGCGCACTTGTGAACATTGGGGTAGAGTCGGAATCGGGTTTTATTGGCCACAGGAGCCTCCTTATGCTTCCATTATACCACAGCTAGACTCGACTTGCACGTAGGATGGACTCACCCAACGCAATAACATCCATCCGCCTCTTGCCGTTATCCAGCTTGTAGACCCAATCCAGGTCCAGCTTGGGGCAGAAGGTGGTAACCCGGTCAGCGTCGAGGGTGAGCTCAGCAATCATCTCTGCCTCATCGCTAAATGCGGCCTCGAGCTCCGCCTCGGTTTCGAAGCAGTCCATGATGTCGCAGCTGACTTCACCCCACGTCCGATACATCGCGTCACGTAGTGTCTTGGCCTGGTCAACGCTCACACCGTAAGCGGCAGAGACCTCAGCTAGACGTTTCTCGTACCTTGCCTGATAGTCGCTCATAGCGCCTCCTTGTGGTAATATTGTACCACAGCTACTCCCAGATTACACGGGACCGTGCGCCGGGCGACCTGGTCACGTTGTAGATGGAGATGTTGTCGATCTTTTCCCAGCCGGACTCGTGAGGCAATGCCACATCGAAGAACACCGCCTGACCGGGTGCATCGGGATGGTCATCCGGTAGGCTAGCGCAGATCCGCACCACCAGGCCGTAGACTCCCTCGAGCTCCATCAACGACTCGAAGTCCTCGCTCGCCTCGTCGGGATAGATCTCCGCAGCCACGTCATACAGGTTCTTGAGCTGCACCACGTCTCCCTTGCGCAAGATGGGATCCACCGCGCGGTGCTCGTTGAATTGAATGAGATCACCCACCGACTGCCTCCAGCATGTTGAGAGGAACGGTCCACGTTACACGACCAACCTGCACCTCAGCACGGGTTCGCTTGATCGTCACGATGGTTCCGGACTTGTAAGCACGCTTGCCACGTCCACCTGGGTCACCGAAACCGACAATGTCCCCGGCCTTGAACAGGTTCCGAGCGATCTGTGAGTTTTGACGCCGGATGCGCTTGAGCTGACCGATGACATTGGTATTCAGTGTTCGAAGTTCTGTCTCATCCAGATTGGAGAGGTCTCCGAGTATTCTTTCTAGGGTCATGTTATGTTGTCCTCCTTGACAACTATATTATACCACCACTTGTTGGGTGCTACACGGGCGCGCCATAAAGCTGGTCGTCATCAATCTCTGGACGCCCGTGAACATCTCGTGGCGCCGTTGGGTCCAGAGCTCCATCGACGATACAGCTGAACGTGCCATCCATACACCAGTCATTGCTGAACGCGATTCCACGCCCGATGTAAGTTACCAGCTCACGGTCCAGGCCGGCTGGCACCACGAACTCGTGAGCAGCTGCATTTGGAGAGTGAGGTCGATGTGCCTGAGGCTGTGCAGCTGCATTCTCGAAATAGTCGAGCAGCTGGTCCATGTCCTCGAAATCCTCATGGGCTCCGATCAGAAAGGTGTAGGTCTTGAATCTTTTCATATCTATCTCTTCCGGGGAAAATGGTCGGTCGGGTCCAACCCAGAGGGAAGGTATCCCACCCGACCGACCGCGATGTCCTTAGGACACCGAAACCCGGGATACCTCCATGAAGCCGTTCTCTCGAAGAGCGAGGAAAAAGATGTGACCAGCGCCACCGAAACGATTCTTCTCAGTCTGGAGAACCCGACATCCCAGGAGGTCCTGGTCCTTGCGTTCAACGTCCAGTGTGAGGTAGGCATCCACCATGTGCTTGAGCACGTTGGCACCTGCCATGGTACCCGACTTGGTGACCTGCCCGATGATGATGGCATTGACGAAGTGTGCCTTGCAGTAGTCGGTGATCGCCGCCAGAGACCGTTGAGCACTTTTCGAGTTCATCTGGTTTGCTCCGTACTTCCCATCATTCAGGGTCTGCAGGGAGTCCACGATCAGGAAGAAGGGCTTCTTCGGATTGGCCGCTCGAATCTCGTCACAGTGGTCCAGAAGGTCCGGCACCATGACATCCTGCCCGGCGATGAAACCGTGTCGAAGCCGGAGCCTCTCCACCGTCATCTTGAGCTGGAATAGGGATTCCTCAGCGGTGTTGAAGAGAACCGCAGCTCCCTTCCCGGTGAGAGCATTCGCCGTCTCCAGCATGAGTGTAGTCTTACCTGCACCCGGAGTTCCGGTGAACAGTGTGACCATCGATGGGGTGAAGCCTCGTCCGCCGAGTGCGTCATCCATGTGAGAGATTCCGGTACGAATCCGGGTTCTCAGTTCCTTTGGCACCTCAACCTTGAGGATGTTTGTTCCTCGATCAATGCCATCAGTACGTGTAGCGAGTTTCATCTACATTACCTTTGTCTGGGGGTTTCGCCGCCAGCAACCTGGCGACTTCCTTATTATACCTTAGGTTTTCTCGGGTTGCACGTCTGTGAGTGCCGAGGCCAGGATACTTGATTCAACCGCGTTGAGAGCGTCGAGTCGATTCTGTCTCGTCGCCATCCTCTCCTGATAGTGGATGATCGAGTCCTTAGCACCCTGGATCTCCTTCTTGAGATTATCAACGATCTTTCGGTTGAAAGCCTTGAGCTCGTGCAAGCTGCCGAGTCGAATAAACGTGATCCGAATGTTGCTGTAGCTTCCCTCATCCACCAGGCAGCCAAACAGCAGCTTTGCCAGAGACTCAGCCTCCTGCTTGTCCTGGGCGAAGAGATGTCCAAGGTCGCACCCATATCCCTTGCTGACCAGGTAGATTCCCCTACCTCCTCGGGTCCTCACATCAAAGTAGCCATCGTAGATCCGCCTCCACAGGCGGTTGGTTTTCCGAGACAGTCCGCCCTTCTGACCTGAGGTCAGGGAGGGATATCCTGAGTAGAAGATTTTTGTGACGTACCGTCGGCAGTCATACTCACTATGGAGGTTCAGGTCGAACAGCTCCTCATTGCTGTAGTCTGAGAGAGGTCGCTTGACAAGCAGATCCCGTACTATCTCTTCCTTGCGTGAATCATTCATGGGGGGGTTGGCTCCTTACTTCCTTATTATACCTTACCTTTTCTCACCCTACACGCGGATGACTTGCGGCTGATAATCGATAGACTCTGGGTTCCCCACCAGAGGCAAGGTCGGCACCCATTTCGCACAGAATGGTAGACCAACACCTCCTCGCCAAAGTCCTGCTCGATCTCTACGATCAGGCCGACAACACCGACCCACACCGGTGCAACGCACGCATCATGTCGAATGCGCACCATGTCACCCACCCTCATAATCACTCAGACACCACCTCGAGCCAGGCACCTGGCTCGTAGTCAACTCCATCTCCATCTGACCACAGGATGCCTACCCGATTACGTGAGTTCGGACGATGCGGGATTGCTCCCTCAAGATCGACAACAATACCCAAAGTGTCATCGCAGTTTTTCATGATGACCAGATCACCGAGCCCTAAGCTAAGTACCTCGTGCTTCATCTTCGTCCTCCAGCGACTGTAGAAACGAGCTGTGCTCGCGGGTGATGGTACCGTTCCTCCAGTAGACATCAGCAACAATGTTTTCTGCCTTCAGATCAGTTACACCAATGATGATACCCGGACTGGCGTCTGTGTAGATTCCCTGCCAGGCATCGGCTCTTGTGTAGAAGTTTACCAAATCACCGACTTTCATTCATCACCTTCAGTTCGTTAACGGGCTCATACTTAGTACCTCTCTGGTCGGCCCACATAACGAGGACTATCTTGAGCTGATGGCGCAGTCCGTCATTGTCAACAACGGTTCCAAAACCGGCACTACTCCGATGCTTCACCAGATCACCGGCTTTCACTAATCACCTCCACATTGTGATGCTCTACATGCCACGTCCTGCGATCAGTATCATACTTCTCTCCGACGGAATCACACCACAAGACGAGGGCGTCCCCGCTGATCACATGTCGTTCCAGGATAAGACCTCGACACTCACGATCGTGTGCGTAGCAGACAAGGTCACCCACCTTCACTGATCACCTCGAGCCGCGCCTTTTGAACCAGACTGATGTTTTTATTTTGCCACATCACACGAACTTTTATATCAAGAAAGCTAGCTGGGGGATAAGGACTATCATCGATGACAATGCCCCACAGATCGTCGAGAGTCTCGACGATCCCTTCTTTGAACCTTACTATGTCACC
>Ga0098033_1001109_pt1 | contig 11365 bp, 17 predicted proteins | sample 1_EtaG_FD_75049 | JGI IMG/M metagenome (GOLD analysis project Ga0098033, IMG submission 75049) | Marine viral communities from the Subarctic Pacific Ocean - 1_ETSP_OMZ_AT15124 metaG | ecosystem: Environmental > Aquatic > Marine > Oceanic | place: Pacific Ocean | collected 2015-01-07
ATGACTGAAATAACAAATGAACTCATTGCAAAACTAGAGCAAATATCCAACAGCACCCACCTGCCCTTGGAAAGACGCCTAGTGGATACAGCGGTTTGGTTCCACCGTAATAAGGACAACATAACCGACATACCCAAGAAGGTACAGTTCCTAGAGAAAACCCTTGATATATTCCTAGAAATAACCGCCATGCTTGTGGAGAGGCAACAATTAGTGGAAGGGCGTAGGAAGAGTGAGAGTCTCTGGGTTCCTAGGGGTATGAAGGCAGTGGACGACGGTGGGAAGGAGATACAGTTTGGCTGAAGAGGTCCTCAGTGAGATAGGGTTAGATAGACTACACAGGGAGCTTACTCCAACCGTGGGGCAAACATTTCCATCTGGGGATAAGCCTCTCGGCTTCATGGAGTTTCCTGGTACCTCCCCGCATAGTTTGGGCCTAGTAGACTTAGTTAACCTATTTAAGCTCCCCCCAGAGGATATAGCTCGTCTGGACAAGACGAGGGATGCTTGGTTGGCGGCGTTGAGAGGTGCAGGGGGGACAGGTCCAGGACCATTACTCCCAAAAGTATGGACTCCAGAGATGAAAGCCGCCGGTGGGGCTAGATTTGAAGCACTTGGTGACATTTTAGGGCCGGAGCTTCTTGGTGCGGGGGTTATCAAGAGGGTTGGAAGGGCGGGTCTAAGGGTTATACAGGGTGGACGAAAGAAACCTCGTAGTTACGAGGAGGCCTCTAATCTCCAAGGAAGGGCAGGAAAGAACATCTCTACTAGCCCCGAGGAACTAGTCAATAGCGAGGCTGTGAGAAGGTTCAAGGCCATGGGAGATGCTTTTAAAGCAGAACAGGCTGCTTCCGCTGCGTTCCTAAAGAAGCAGGGTGTCAAAGGAGATAGAATATCAAAGCTAGAAGAGTTAGGAATGGCCGTAGAGGAGCAGGCTCTAGCAACCTTTGAAGGCTCCTTACAGCGAGTTGCGGGAGTACGGGAGTTGTCTAAAGTTGAGGTAGGAAAACTCCCTGTAATACAGAGGAAGAGCCTTAAAAGTCTCCTGAGTGACTGGTTAGGGGTTCTATCTGTGGGGATAAAAGTAGATCAAACAACCCCCCTGATGAGTCAAGTATCCACCAAGAAGATGAACGAGGTGATCACTGTATTAAATAAGTTGTAGTAGTAAGAACAGGAGAAGAAGAATGGCTGACACAGACGCAAACTTGGACCTTGTAACAGAGGGACAGAGAGCAAGACTGATTAGGGGCGCAACAGAGGAATGGCTCTTGTCACAAGAAGAAGACATAATGCAGGTCATAGTGAATAGGCACAAGGCAGACGAGTTGACCAATGACTTCCTGAGGGGTAAGATAGGTGAGATAGCAGGTCTTAGGGCCTTTAGGGAATACCTTGAGGTAGGTATTCGACGAGGCATAACAGCGGCAGAAGTGGAGCTAGGACAAGATGGCTAAGAGAGCAAAAACAACAGAGAAGAAGACCACCAAGATAGTAGAAGAGGGCGTTAGGGAAGAAGGCGAAGAGGTCCCCGTGGATGATTCCCATATCACAATGGAGGGCACTCCTTCGATTGATGCCGAACCAGAACTTGAACTAGAGTCCGGCCAGGACCCCACCCCCAGCGCACCCGAAGAGGTTGAGGTCGTTATCGGGGGTCAGTTGTACAATATGTCCCCAGAAGCAGCCATGGCCTACCAGAACGAACAGGTCTCGCAACAGTCAACCCGTGATGCTGCTCCTATTCAAGAGGAGACCAAAGAACCTGGGGATGGTCCAAACTACGAGGAAATCCTATTCACAGACCCAAACGAGGCCCTACGGTTACATGGGGAGGCCGTGGCTAAACAGGTAACAGAAACACTGACAAATCAATATAGTACCAATCAAGCGCAACAGAGGTTCTGGGATGATTTCTATAGTGAGAACGGGGAGTTAAAGGAAGACGATCATATTGTAAGAATGGTCTTGACACAGCACTTCGATGTGTTAGAGAATATGTCGGGTAAAGCAGCCAGAGACAAGTTAGCAGAACTAACACAAACAGAAATACTAAGATTAGTAAATAAGCAAGGAGGAACCAACCAAGAGGGAAACGAGTCAACTTCCCTTGAGGGGGGAACCTCTGAACAGTCGGGAGTTGCAACTGTGGCTCCCACCCCTAAAACCCCCCAAACCCTGGGGCAAGCGATTAAAGAGCGAAGAATGAAACAGCAGCGCCCCATGGGCTCACAGGGACAAGGATAAAGGAGACATCGTATGGCACAGTTCCAGTGGCAGTTCGATGCACCATCAGGGGTTTTCAAGAGCCATGCTATGTCTCGGCAACTTTACATGGCCGCTCTCGAAAACTCCGTGTTCATGGACTTTGTACAGCCCGTGGACGGCTACGGCAGGAAGAAGGGTGAAACCGTTACACTCACCCGTATTTCAACTATCAGCGAACCTACTAACAGTAACCTCACAGAAGGCGAACGTATCCCTGAGGACAGCTATTCGATTAGCACGACCTCAATCACAGTGGTTGAGATTGGTCGCTCCGTGCCGTTCACATCCTTCGCAGAGGACCTTACATTCTTTGATCTAGAGAACGGTATCCAGCGTCGTTTGCGGGACCAGATGGGCCTGACACTCGACACTAAAGCCGCCGCTGCCTTCAAGACAGCCCAGGTTAAGTACATCCCAACCGGCCTCGCCGCCGGGACGTTTGATACTGACGGTACAGCCAGTACAAACGCATCAGCAAACTGGAATGTGTATCACATTGAGGAGGTCCGTGATTACCTCTTCGACACACTCCAAACTCCTCCTTGGCAAGGTGAGGACTATTGTGCAGTCTTCCGTACCTTGGGTCTTCGGGGTATCAAGCGTGATCCCTCCTGGGAGGAATGGCACAAGTACACCGATCCCCAAGCCAAGTTCAACAATGAGATTGGCAGGATTGAGAACGTCCGGCATATCGAGACTAACCATGCCAATGCTCTCGCCAAGAAGGGCTCGACTAGCGCCCTTGGTGAGGGAGTTGTGTTTGGTCAAGACTCGGTTGCCATGGCAGAGGTGTTGACGCCAGAGATTCGTGCCCAGACCAACGTGGGTCACGACTTTGGTAGGTCAAACGCTGCTGCTTGGTATGGTATCCTGGAGTTTGGGATCATTTGGGACACTGCGAATGCCGGTGAGGCTCGTATTGTTCACGTCACCTCCTCGTAAGAGGCACCCTTGGGCGGGTGAATTGTTAGGAGACTAACATGGCTTATACCCATAGTAAGTACGAAGTACAAATGGTCCCACAGTCTGGCGGGGTAACAACCGCAGTGGCGACCAACTTCTCGGCTACCTTCAGCCGTACTGGAACCCTTATGTCGTCCACTGGTATTGTGGGTGAGTGGGCTCCCGGTATGGTTCCTCACATTGTGAGGGGCATTGGTGTTATCAGGACAAACGGTAACGCTGCTGATGACGGTGCCTGGAACGTCCGGTTCACCCATCACAAGGGTACTACCGGGACTGCTACAAACCTCGCCAATGTCGTCTACCCGACAACTGTCACGTCAGTTGGGCAGTGTGTTTACTACATTCCCAGCGGTAGCCCGGAAATCCTCCCCGGTGAGGGTATTCGCGCAAATGTGACGGCTGCTCCTACTTATGGGGTCGAGGCAAAGATCATGCTCTATGTGGAACCCCGGTGGGAGACTCCCGCCAACGTGACACGGGGTATGAACCTTACCACTGGTAAGCCGTCTGACTAAATACTCAACCGACCCCTCTGGCTGTTTACAAAAACAGTAGTCCCTTGAATCCCGAAAGGGGGAGGACTCACAGAGGGGTAAAGGAGAAACACTATGGTAGCTCTTACCGCAACGGCCTGGACAGAAGCAGTCGAAAGCCGTGTTATCCAGGGGAAGCACAAACGCAACCGCGTTAAGTTAACCGTCAACAATGGGGGCGCGTTTTACCCCTCATCTGGTGGTTGGCCGCTTCCTACCACAATGGGCATGGTCAGGAATATTGACTATGTGAATATCATACAACCTCTATTCCCGCCCACTGGGGCAACTGGTGCTGCTGGTACGATTAGTTGGCACTATGTCGTCAGTGAACATAGTATCCATGGATACTGGGAAACAGGTGCAACTAGCACCTCTGATGCATCTCCAGTGATGCAGGGGGAGCTTCCTACAACTTGGAAACCCTCGGCTCACTCATCTGCCGGTAGTGCAGTTATGTATGTGGAGGCTGTTGGCTGGTAGTATACGCAACCCCTAAGAATGGTGAATAAGATGAAGAAGAACACAGAGGTAAATAAGGAGGGTCTATTCGTTGACCCTCTTCTTTCTAGGCCTTCGAGAATTGCCCTGGTGGCGCTGGGTCCATCGTGTAGAACGTTTGTAAGGGAGAGTTTATCAAACCCAACTATGGATAACCCCTTTGACCAAGTATGGACCCTCAACAGGGGCATACGAGGTTTCCAGCATGATCTGTTGTTTTGTATGGATGACCTCAAGTGGTTGGAGAAGAAGAATGATGGTTATTCTAATTACCTAAAGAAGCATGACAGACCAATTATTACATCCACCGTCTATCCTGACTACCCAATGTCTGTGGCTTATCCTTTACAGGAAGTACTTGAAACTATTACAGACGATGTTTTCACGGTCAATACCGTCTCATACATGCTTGCATATGCCATACACATACGGGTTAAAGAAACAACAGTCTACGGAGCGGATTTTGTCTATCCTGACGGAAACACCGCAGAGTTCGGGGGACAAGCAGTAGCTTACCTCATGGGTATGATGAGGCACTTTGAATTGATCCATCGTATCCCCGGAGACAGCACTATGTTGTATGCAAACAAGGTCAAGGCAGGACCCCATGGGCACATTGGACGGATGCCCTACTACGGTTATCACAGGATAGAGAAAATGGCCGAGGAAGAGGAAAAAGAGAACGCCCGAGTGCGAGGACAGAAAGCCACTTTGAAGAAAAGGAAGAAGTGATGCCCCTACAGCTAGACAAGGTGCATGTCCATCAGCGGGACCAGGAAACAAACAGGATGATCCTTGTAGGGACAAACCCTTATATTAGATTCATACGTGAAGGTGAGAGCCCCGTTATTGTACAAGGTGGGGTGTTCTACACAGACGGGGGCAATCGTATCCTACACGTTGAGGTCCCCGACTGGGTTTGGAAAGAAGTAGGTAAACTGTCCCCAGAGGGTATCGAGAAAGTCAAGCTCAAGAATATCCCGGTGCCGGAGAGTAAGCCCTCCAAGAATGTAGAAGCGGAGACCAGTAAAGAGGACATTATAAGAGTGACGCCGCCAACCTTGGCAGACGTTATCATGGGGCTAAACCACAATGAACCTTCTCACTGGACAAAGACAGGCCTCCCAGATTTAAACGCAATAAAAGAGCGTATGAGTAAGTACCATAGTCGGCAAACTGTGGAAGATGCAATCCCAGGGTTTAGGCGAAAAGAGGAGTAACACAGCATGGCAACCGCCGCTGTCGTAGGAAGCACAGTCGCCCTGTCCAAGGGTGTATACAAGACGGAGTGGAACTGGACCTCTACCGCAACGGGCGGGAGTAACCCAATGAACGCTCCTCATTTGCCCGAGAAAACAGTACAGGTGCATGGCCCCACAGGCGGTGATACATCTGTTATCATACAGGGCTCAAATGTCTCATCCGTCCCTGCAACAGGCGCGGGGGCTTCTGAATGGTCCACTCTCACAACTCCCACTGATGGAGAGTTAACCTTGGCCGGTGCGCTCAACAGTGGCTCCTTGAGGGTCATTCGGGAGAACCCCCGCTACATTCGCTCCCAGGTGTCCAGCGTAACGGGCGCTTGCAAGGTTGTGATCATAAGTAGATGACCCGCCTTAGGAGATGGTTCAAGGGTGGTAGAAAGCGGCGGCTATTCAGACGTAGGACCGCCGGTATTGGAGTGGGTACTGCCATACTAGAGCAAGATGGAGGTATCCTCTTGGATCAAACTGGTGCTAGGATAACGGAGCAAGGCTAATGGGAAAGATTGTAGATCAAAGCGCCATAGGAACAGCCCTGGCCGCTGGAGACTTGTTTACTCTAGTGGACATAAGTGACACAACCCAAAGTGCCGCAGGGACCAGTAAAAAGGTAACAGCAACAAACCTATTCGGTAACTTGCCTGTTGCCCTAGGAATTGACAACGATGGCACTATAGGGGGCAACGGCCTCAACGAGATGGCGGCGAGGACATTTTGGAGAACCTAAGTGGCAAACTTCACAACGTCAGCAGACCTCCTAGATGATATACTGGACCGGGCTGGGGAGCTAACGGACGGCACCAGTGACTTCAATGCCGCTGCTATTCGACACCTTAACAGTGCCTATCAAGGTATCCTGGGTGGGGGGTCTGAGCTAGACCCCACTATACATGAAAATTGGTGGTGGTTGCGTAAGGACGATCAAGGGGTTTTAATCCTTAACCCGGTTATCGACAGTGGTACAATTAGCGTAACAAACAATAGTACCTCTGTGACGTTCTCTTCCGGTCCAACGCCTAGTGTCGCCGGTCGGCACTTCAAGGTTGACGACCACGCTGATATTTTCATTATCTCATCCCATACAGCGGGCCAGACTGGGGCAACCCTGGAGAGTGTGTACACGGGCAGCACAGACGCTACTGCTTCATTCCGTGTTATGCAGCTTGACTATGACCTAGATAGCAGCCTTATTGTGCTCACACAGCGTATGACAGCCTACCAAGATGGCCGACAAGATATCCCTGGCATAACTCTCGCTGAGATGGATGTAAAGTGGCCCAAGGAAAGCCTCTCCTCCGGGGTGCCGAAGAACTTCTCCATGATTGGAGACCAGAAGGTACGATTCTCCCACTATGGTGGGACGAGCAGCACTGACTTAATTAAAGTGGACTATGAATACACAGCCGAGCCCACTGATCTAGCAGACGACTCAAATGAGCCGATAGTTCCTCGCGTGTATAGGCGCATCTTGTCGAATTGGGCGCTGTCCCTGTTGCTTGAAGAGAAGGGGGATAACAGGGCAGGTAGTGCTGCTGTACTGGCCCAACGCGGTCTACAAGCCATGAAACTTGAGAATCGTAAGAGGTTATCTGATATGTCTGGGAACTTTGGTAGAATCTATCCCAGGCAAGGACAACTACAGCGGTTCAAGGGTCCACTGCGGACAGAGAGCGGATTGATTATAGGGTGACACATGCCGGATAGGTTAAAGTAGCCGATGGCCTTCGCAGGACAAATAGCGCCGTTGCCGCTTGGTGCTGCCGGTCTAACCGGCAGTAAGAACCTTGCACTTATCCGGCCAGATCAACTCATACGAGCAAACAACATTACATACGAGGCAGGTACACTGCAAAAGGAGGGAGGTCGGTCTAAGTATAACAGCAGTGTTATATCCGGTGCGCCCTCTATCCTTGCAGGTTGGGACTGGATACCCTCTGGCACAACCCAGCGCATGATCATAGTTGCCAGCGACGGCAATATGTACCGCGACACAGGGGACGGTTCATTTAGCACTACGTTGAAGAGCGGCCTTACTGTGGCGGGGGAAGTCCCTGTGTTTGTCGAGGGCGGCAAAGAACTAGCCGCACAGGACCGTAAGCTGTTTTGCTTCACGGGGAAGAATGCCGTCCAGGTACTGGCCGCCGATGGAACCACAACCAGCGACATAAGCACACCGCCCACTGATTGGGCCACAACCAACCAGCCGACATTTGGGTTTATCCATGAGGACCGCCTGTGGGGTGGTGGGAACGCCAACGACCCCCATCGTTTGTACTATAGCATAACAACAGACCACGAAGACATGACAGGGAGCGGGTCTGGCTCCTTGCCTATATATAGTGGCGAGGGAGAAAAGATCGTCCAAGCTATGTCCTTCAAAGGACTAGTTATAGTATGGAAATACCCCAGGGGTGTGTATGTTGTAAATACAACAGACCCCTCTGTGGGTAACTGGAAAATCTCTCGTATATCCCAGTCCATAGGGGGTATATCCCCCCTGGGTGCCGTGGCTGTGGACGATGACGTTATATACATGGACGCCCACGGTGAGCTACAGATACTAAGTGCCACCACTGCCTTTGGCAACCTGGGTACTCGTTCGTTATCAGATATAGCTCAGATGGATGAACTAGCTAGAGTTGAGTTCAACTTGTCTGACCTCTCTCACACAAGGGGGATCTTTTATCCTGCTAAGAGGCAAGCACACTTTGCCGTTGCAGGTACAGGAAACACGGTTAACAATAGGCGCTTGATTGTGGACTTCAACAATCCACAACTACCCAGGTTTGCCTTGGGAACTAGGGATACCTGTGAAGCATTGTGGCTGCGTAAAGACACAAATAGTATACCTCGACCAGTATGTGGTGGGGATGACGGTTTTGTGTATACAATGGATGAGGAAACAAGGTCAGATGCGGGGGTGGGGTATGAGGGGCTATTTCAAACTCCGCACCTTGACTTTTCATTCATGGAGCCTAGACTAGGGGCTGTTCGGAAGAACGGAATGTTCCTAGAACTAATTATGGAACCCGTTGGAGACTTTGACCTAAATGTGGACATATACTGGGACGATGAGCTATCAGAGACAATCACGTTTAACCAGGGTTCAACGGGTGCCGTACTGGGGGCATTTGTTCTGGGAACACACGCACTAGCGGGGTCAAACCTTGTCAACAAGAAAAAACGTATTAGGGGTAGTGGTAGACGACTCTCTTTTGCGGCACGCAACAGCGCCGCTGGGGAGACCTTCAGTGTTGCTGCTGCCTACCTCCACTTCCTGGTTGGTGATGAACGCAACCCCGACGCATAGGACATAACATGGCAGGTAATTATAGTCATACAACTAGGGCGACGGGGCTTACACTCACAGCCGCCATATACAACGCAGACCACCAAAACCATATCAACAACCACGACCCCGAGAAAATGGACGACTACTCGCCTGACAACGCCACTATGCAGACCACAACCGACCCCTACCCCAACAGCGCCGAGAGCTTAGCGACCACACTGGCAGAGGAACTTGAACGGATAAGGTTTTTGATTAGGCAAATAGGCGGCCAAGCCCAGTGGTATATCGACCCACCTTTCGCACTAACCGACCCCGGCTTAATCGTAGCAACAAGGATGTTTGACTAATGGGAACTTACAGTAAGATTATCTTGTCTGGTAGTACAGATGGTGCAGGGATAAACGCAAGCGGCACTGCTCCTTCATTGGGTGCGCTTGTTCATACGGCTGTAACTGGTGCCGCACAAAGTATTGACGAGGTATGGCTCTATGCATACTGCCAGGTTACAACTGCCCGAGATTTAGGTATAGCTATCGGCCCAACTACCAACGTGAACAGCCGATTTACATATACCATCACGGCTGATGACCAGAAAGGCCTATACTTGATCATGCCGGGTATGGTGTGTAGAAATGCCGCCTTGGTTAAAGCATACACAACCGCTGCCACTGGAGGCATCAATGTGTTTGGGTATGTGAATAGGTTTGCCTCGTAGTGCCCTCTCGCACCGGACCCTCTAATGTTGCAGCTAGGCTTGGGGGCCTTGCTAAGGGAGTTCCTCGTTCATTCCCCTTAAATATGGCGCACCCTAGATTTGTGCAGAATGTAGCAAAGAGATCGGCACCCGCTGGTGGTCCCCAGAACTTCCTAGAGATATTAGTGGGTCGCGGTTTCACAGTTGATTGCTGCCTTGATATAGCAGCAGCGGATTGTTACGATGGGTCGGCGCAGGACGTATTTGATCTTACTACAAACAATGTGGACTTCTGGCGGGGAGCCGATAACACTGCAACAACAAATGACCCTACATTCGTGGGGACAGCAGGAGACTTGCTCTCTACCACCTATTTCTCCTTTGATGGTGGAGATTTTCTCAGGGCTAAGTCGCAGCCCGCGTTTATCCAACAGTGGCACAAGGCTCTCTGTACCAAGACCGCCCTATTCCTTGTTCAACTACCAGACAACACCATACAAGGAGCCTTTGGAACCCAGGCTCGTAATATCGCCAACATAGGAGTTATCTTCGATCTACAGAACTCTGTCATGGGTACAAGAAAGATCGGATGCACAGTTAGTGATGGAGGGAACGCTGAGATTAATCCACTTTCAACAGCAGAATGGACAGCCGGTCAGATAGTGCTTTTAGGAATAGCAATAGACGAAGATGCCGCTGGTACAGCCTCGGCGATGTTTATTGATGGAACCACAGAGACTTTTAATGGCGCTTACCCTTCACCTTCCGCTTCTAGTGCAACTTATACCCTGGAAGTTGGGGCGGCGGGTAATGCGGCTGCCTCCCTAGATAGCACCGCTCGTCTTCATGCTTGTGCTTTTATCGCGTCAACTTTGGTAAAAACAGACTTCGATAATATACGAGCGGACCTTGTAGCACAGGGAAGAATAACATGACTATATGGTTGATAGTCGAGGCCCCCAATACCTTAGTGCTCGAAGATCGTATAATTGCCTTACGAACAGCTTATACTGGAAAAGATGTCAGAGGTCGTGATAATCCCAACCGAGGTGAGGCTATAGGTAAGGGTCAGTATAATAAGGCAAAGACTAAAATCTTTGTAGGCACTTCAAGGGCATCTGTAGGGAATATCTCTGACCTAGTTAATGGACGACCTTGGTTAACTGTCACCAGAGATGCCTCTTTTTTGCATACAGCAGAGTGGGAAGAGAGAGAGGAGCCGAATAATGGTACATAGAGTTCCTGGTCCTATTGACGTAAGAAAAGTTCAATCGTCTCCAAGTGCTCTGCAATTTGTCAGCTCTACTGCTATTAGTGCTGCTGCTACTGTTGTTGTTACGGGCCTGGAAGTAGGCTTCGATTATATTATTCAGCTAGAAGCCTTTGCTCCTGCTACTGATGGTCAAAGCCTGTGGATGCGTTGGTCGGACGATGCTGGTGTGTCCTATGAAGCAGGGGCGTCTGACTATAGTTGGGGCGGTAACATGAATGGTATCGCAACCAATGACCCCTCGGATAGCGAGATAGCTTTATCAGGAACGTCCACAGTTGGAAACGATGCCACTAGCCTTTCCTCCTTTAAGATTGACATGATAAACCCTAACGCCAGCGATGAACAGACAACCACCATTTGGCAGGGGTTTATAATGGACACACAGGCTACCCAGGAGGTTATTATGTTCAATGGGGGAGGTAGGTTCCTCCAGGGAACAGACGCCGTGGATGCCGTGCAGTTCCTTTGGTCAGGTGGAGGCAACTTCAAGGCACAAGGGGATGTCACAGTGTGGAAAAGAAAGCGGTCCTAGATGCTACTCTCGTTACATGGCACAGACTACTACCTCGCTCGGTC
>Ga0098033_1001112_pt1 | contig 11334 bp, 17 predicted proteins | sample 1_EtaG_FD_75049 | JGI IMG/M metagenome (GOLD analysis project Ga0098033, IMG submission 75049) | Marine viral communities from the Subarctic Pacific Ocean - 1_ETSP_OMZ_AT15124 metaG | ecosystem: Environmental > Aquatic > Marine > Oceanic | place: Pacific Ocean | collected 2015-01-07
AGGGATGGGCACATATGTCAGGAATGCGGCGGAACTGCTGGAACAGCCTCATTGGATGTTCACCACATTGACTACAACAAAGACAACTGTAGCCCCAATAACCTAATATCACTTTGTCACCGTTGTCACCCTAAAACAAATTCCCCCAAGAAAAGAAAGCACTTTACTAAAAGGTATAAGGAACGTATAATAGAGGAAGTTAAAGATTAAAATTTCGGAGGTTTCATATGCCAGCGAGCTTAATTCACATTCACTCCAGTGAGGGATCAATTGCAGATTCGGCTGCTAAAATCAAGGACATTGTAGCTAAGGCAAAAGCTATTGGCGCACCGGGATGTAGCATCACAGATCACGGATCAATGTCGGGCGCACTCAAATTCTACAAAGAGTGTAAAGCTCAAGGCATAAATCCCATTTTGGGGGTAGAACTTTACACCAACAACAACAGAGAAAAAAAGGAAAAAGCCAATAGACGTAATAGCCACCTATGCCTTTATGCCAAAAATTTCGCCGGTTATAAAGAACTGGTATACCTTCAGGGTGAAGCGGTCCACAACTTCTACTTCAAGCCCAGAACTACCAATGACCTTATATTGAAGATGGCTCGTAATGGCAACCTAATCTGCACTACTGCTTGCTTGGGTAGTGAGTTGAACAAGTATTTTGAGCTTGAGCTATATGACAAAGCAGAAGAGATGGTTCTTGAGTTTAAAGAGGTATTTGGCAGAGATAGCTTCTTTTTAGAGGCCCAAATCAATGAAATGCCCGAACAAAGAGAATACAACAACCACCTAATTCGTATAGCAAAGAAACTTGACGTTCAAATGGTACTTGGTCTTGATGCCCACTACGTTGAACAAGAAGACCACTTTCTCCAGCAGTTGATGTTTCTTATTAGGGACAAAAAGACTGTAGATGACCTTAACAAGAATGATGGCAACGATGACACATGGCAGTTTGAAACTAAGAGCTTGTGGATCAAAACTGATAAAGAGATACGTGAGTGTGCCAAGAAATATGGGTATGGATATAGCGATAAGTTCATTCAGGAATTGCTTGACAACACCAACAAGATAAACGATTTGGTGGATATTGAGATACCGTTCTATGACTACAAATTCCCCAAGCACCAGCACAAGGAGAATATATCCTCAAAAGAATTGCTTATCAATAGGCTCAAGGATGGACTAAGAGAAAAAATCAAGCTTGGGTTTGTGAGAAAGGATCAAGTCCCTGAGTATATGGAGAGGATCAAGTTGGAAGTGGATGTTCTCACCAATAAAGGCAGAGACTTTGCTGATTACTTTCTATTCCTGTCTGATGTGAAGAATTTTGTTAAGGAGCAGGGAGGTCTACTTGGGAGTGGGAGAGGCAGTGCAGCAGGAAGTGTTGTGGCATATTTGCTTGATATTGTCAAGGTTGATCCAATTAAGGAAGGGTTAATCTTTGAGAGGTTTATCAATGAGGCACGACTGGCAACAGATGCTGCTGATATTGATGTTGACATTGATAGTGACACATTGCCGAAAGTCGAGGAATGGCTGAAGGATACATATGGCAGAGATTCTGTTGCTCATGTTGCGAACTATACAAAATTCAGCATTAGGAACACAGTTAAAGATGTTGCCAGAGCTTTGGGCGTTAATGATGATATGCTGACCTTGAACAAAATAACAAAGTCATTGGATGATGGTAGTGAGGATCTTGCCAAGGAATGGATGAGGGCAGAAAGAAGGTTTGGCAAATCATCAAAAGAATACAAATGGCTTGAGGCTCATAGGAGTGATGTCCTCAAATGGGCGAATAAACTCGTTGGATGCACAAGGAATGTGGGACAACATGCATCTGGACGTGTAATTGTGCCGGGGAAGTTGATTGATCACGTCCCATTGGTGAAGCACAAGGGAGAAGTTCTAATTGCGTATACGGAAGGTGTAACTGATAGAGAACTTCCAGAAATTGGTCTACTCAAGCTTGACCTATTGGGATTGAACACAGCCAGTGTAATCAACGATACATTGATGATGCTTGAGAAGAGAGGTGTGCCATGCAAATATACCAAGGACACAATCTTTCAGGTTGATAAGGAAGACCCAAAGATCCTGCAAGAGTTCGCCAAGGGTAATACGGACAACATCTTCCAATTTGCTTCGATTGGAATGAAGAAGCTATTGCAGCAGCTAATCATAAATCGCTTTGAAGACATTACGTTGTGTAATGCACTTTATCGTCCCGGTGCCCTGAATGCCGGGATGCACACACAGGCGATTGCCAACAAGATGAAGACTGAAATCAAATATATCCACCCCATACTGGAGAATGCCCTTGAGAAGTCATATGGTATTCCCGCCTATCAGGAATCAATCCTTGAGATATTCAAGGTTGTTGGCGGATTTACAATGGTTGAGGCAGATTTAGCCCGTAAGACAATCAAACTCCTTGGCAAGAAAATCAAAGAGCAATCTCAGCTTGACAAGCTTGACAAGATGCTTGACAAATTCAAGGATGGTGCCAGAAAAAATGGGCTGAACGAAGAGCAAATTAACGATATTCTGAAATGGCTAAGTGCAGCCTCAGATTATTCGTTCAACAGAAGTCATAGTTTTTGTTATTCTCTCAACAGCTATATAACAATGTACTTGAAAATCTACCACCCACTTGAATACTATTGTTCTCTCCTTAACAGGACCAACAACATTGACGATAAGCTCTACACAGCGATTACACAAGCAAGAATGAACAAGGTTTCAGTTGAATTCATTAACATCAACAGGTCTGAATGGGAGTTCACAATTGCAGATGAGAAGATCTATTGTGGCTTCAACTTCATTAAGGGTGTTAGCACAAAGGACATTGATAAGCTCACGTTGCATAGACCATTTGATGGACCATTGGACTTTATCAGAAAGGTGATTGAGTCGGGGATAACCAAGAGGACAGTCAACCCGCTGATACATACTGGTGTTTGTTCTGGCATATATGATAACAGAAAGAAGCTCCTTGAGATGCATGACAGAATCAAGAAAATCTGCAAGAGAAAAAGCTTTACGTGGGAACAAGCACAGGATATAATCAATGAAGTAGATCTTGATGATGGGATTGATGACTATACCAACCAAGAACGTGCTGACTTTGAGCTTGACCACTTTGGATTCTATTTGCAATGTGATATTGTCTACATGTATCAGCGGTATATCAACATGTTCAAGGCTATGAAGATAAATGAAATGAACATGATGCCCAAGAACATAAGCACAGGATGGAATGGACTGGAGAACACGTATTACAAGTTTCATGTCTATGGGGTGATTACAGGTTCGCAAATAAAGAAGACGAAGAAGGGCAAGGAATACAGGATATTGACAATCTCAGATAGAGGGAAGAGGAAAACTGACAGCCTAACCTTGAAGGTGTGGGACTTTGACATGAAGCAAGCAGAGAGAATATTCAGCACTGATGCCAACAACCTTCTTAAGATTGGCTCTGTTGTGCTTGTAAAGCTTGTTGAGAATGATTATGGTTTTGCATTGCAGAAATCAAGAGGCTCAACTATTGAAGATTTGCCTGAGCTTTCTTTCGTGAATTTGACAACAATGGGATTGGAAGTGTGATGAAATATAAGGAAGGCGATAAGGTGTGGGTGTTGATAGATAGAAACAATTACGCTGGAGTTAATTATTGTGGACCAGCAGAGATCAGCCACGTTGCTGTTGGTGATGAGGCATATGCCATTGTGTTATATGCCATTGTGTTACCAATAAAGGTTGGGATGTTTGTTAATTGGAAGCGCGAATCCTCAGAGGGGTATTATGTTTCTGAGCATGAGGTTCTATATGAAATATAAGGAAGGCGACAAGGTGTGGGTCGATTTGAGTGGGGAAGCCACCGATGACGACTCCAAGGTGCTATACATAGGTCCAGCGGTCATCGTCAAGATAGATGTATATGATAAGCAATTTGAGTATTATGCCAGATTCCCAATTGAGGTAGATGAACAAATGGAACATCCAATTAGCGAACATGAGATTCTACATAGAATATAGGGAGGATGTGATATGAACATACCTGTTGGGAAAATATTGCAGAAAGCTGTTTATGCAGCAGAGAAAATTCCAATCAAGTGCATTAGGCATGAGGCTTTGGTATATCTTGGCATGGTTTTTTTGCGGTTAATGGACTATAAAATCTACAGGGGGATGAAACGATGAATAGCACTGAGAAAGAAGTTGTTGAAATGGAAGAGATTGTCAGGTCATGTGAAACGATTGTCAATTATTTGCGGCGTTCCCTTGAGGACAAGAAGAGCAAGGCGAAGATGGTTGTGAAAAGGCAGAAGGTAAAGCCATTGGTGTAGATTTTCAATAAAAAAGGTTAACAATTGACCTTGGGTTGTGTATAATAAGGGAAGATAAAGAGGTTACGATGAAGATGAATGAAGTTGCAAAATTGGTTATGTTACTCACTGCCGCAAGGCAATCATACTACAATGATGAACCAACACTGACTGATGCTGAATATGACGGCTATGAAGACCTTCTGCGTGAGCTTGACCCTGACAATGATTTCTTCAAATCTATTGGTGCGCCTGTCGAGAAGGTATCTAATTGGGAGAAAGTAAGGCACGGTCAACCAATGATGAGCCTCAACAAAGCGCAGACATTCAGCGAAGTTGAAAAGTGGCACCAACACAATTGTCGTCATTCATCTCTTGTTTTGATGGAGAAGCTTGATGGTATTTCCATTTCTCTTTACTATGAGAATGGACATCTTCTACGTGCTGTTACTCGCGGTAATGGTGAGGTTGGTGAAGATATTACCCGTAACGTCCTTTTAATGCAGGGCGCACCGAATCGAGTAAGGGATAATTTTTCCGGCTATGTTCGTGGAGAGATTGTTTGCAAAAAGAGTCTACATGCCAAGCATTTTGGTGGAGATTCAAATCCACGAAATACAGCAAGTGGAACAGCAAAGCGTCAATCAGATCCTGAGAAGTGCAAATACCTAACCATCCTGTCCTTTGAGTGTTTGCCAGAGAGGGATTGGACCCCTACTTCCAAGTCGCACGCAATGGAATATCTTCAGAGCATGGGCTTTGAAACACCTAATTGGGAAGCCTTGAGGGTGCAAGAGGTCCAACAGTCATATGACAAATATACAGGTGGGTTCAGAGATACTCTTGACTATGATATTGATGGGTTGGTAATTGCTGTAGATAGTAATGATGCGTGGAATGAATTAGGCGAACTAAACCACAAGCCCAGAGGCAGCATTGCATTCAAGTTCCCTCACGATATGAAGCCTACAACGCTTGAAGATATTGTATGGCAAGTTGGCAATACAGGAAGGGTAACACCTATTGCTGTGTTGGCTGAAGTCGAGCTTGCCGGTGCAAATGTAAAGCGTGCCAGTCTCCATAATGTTGGGAACATCAGGTCCATCGTGAAAGAGAATTTGTATTTCAAGAGGGGTGATAAGGTTCTGGTTAGTCGCCGCAACGATGTAATTCCGTTTGTAGAGAAGCTTATTGCTTCTTCTGGTGGCTGCTCGTTTGAGACACCAACAAGATGCCCAGAGTGCGGCAGCAACCTTAAAAGGGACGGGGAATACATCGTCTGTCCAGATGATCTTGATTGTCCTGCCCAAGTCTCTGGAGCAATTAAGCAGTGGATCAAAAAGCTTGATGTTAAAGATTGGGGTGGAAGTTCAATTGAGGCTCTTTGCGAGTCAGGACTGGTAAACGATCCAGCAGATCTTTATACCCTTTCATATGAGAAGCTTTCAAACCTTCAAATGTCTGGTAGGGTTGTTGGTCGTAAGGCTGAGGTAATGCTTTCCAATCTGCAAGCGAAGATGGAGCTACCGCTGGAGATCTTTGTTGGTTCTCTCAACATCCCAATGAATTCTCGTTCAATGTGCAAGGTAATCAAAGAGGCTGGTTTTGATACATTAGACAAGATGGGAGCCGCAAGGGTTAGCCAGCTTGCCAGCATAAACAAAATGGGTGATATCAAGGCTGAGAAGTTTGTTGAGGGCTATAAGGCTAAGCTCCCCCTCATTGAGCGTTTGCTTGGTGTTGGAGTTACAGTTAAAGAGAAGGCTAAGACCGAAGGAGGAATCATGAACGGTAAAACTGTGTGTATGACTGGATTTAGGGATGCGGCAATGATTGATGCAATTGAAGCTGCCGGTGGAACAATCAAAAGTAGTGTTGTTAAGGGCTTGGACTATTTGGTCGTGAAGGATGTAACCAAGAATTCAGGCAAAATGCAAAAAGCTGCTGCACAAGGAACGGAGTTGATTGGCATTGAAGGTATGTGGGGGCTATTGGGGTCATAATGAACGAAGAAAAAAATCCATTTGAAGCACCATTTGATAATTGTGAGCCACCACTGGCTGAAGATGATGCAACCATTAGATATCTCAATGAGGCTGATAAGGAGTTGAATCATGTGATGTGGGAGGTCTGGGGATTGATGGAATCAGAAGAGATATGTGTTGTTCTCTATGATAAGGAATCTGGCATTAAGTTAGCCAAGAAATGCAAATCCCCATGTGTGTACCCGAAAATGCATGATAGAGTATTCGGCATTGATATGGACGATCTCAACGTGAGCAAACGTATCTCCAATGAAATATTTGAGGAATACAGTGAGTAGATGAAATATACTCCAAAAAACTTAGAGTTGCTTGAGAGGTGGAAGAAGACCGGTTTTCTTGACAACATAAGGAGCAAGCCAGAGCAACTAATGATGGCTAAGGTGTTTGAGAATAGAAGGCTGTCATGTCTAAAAGTGAAGGAAGAACAAGGGATAGAAGCCTACAACAAGGCATTTCAGGAATATAAGGATTGGATAAGTGAGTTGAGAGAAGCTGGTTTTCTTGGTGAATCAAAGGAGGAAGATGAAAAGCCCAAAAGATAACATAAAAAACCCCAAGTGTCCTACGTGTGGAAAGTTTCTTCCTGTATTCTCCATTGACTGGACTTGGTGGAATGAAAAGAGTGTTTATTGTGTATTTTGCCAAACAAAGTTGGCTGTCGAGAGGGTTGTATCCTTCAATGTGAAAGAGGTGTAAGATGAACAAAAACTTTGGTTTACGCAAGACCATCATCTTAACAAAGGATCATGGGTATTTTGGAGAAGGGTCAACGGGGATAATAACAGCGTACCTGCCAGATGACAATAAAATGGCTGTCTATTGGGAAAGGGCTTTTGTTCCAATTGGCATGGAGAATGATGTTGTAAAGGACGAAAAGGGTCATCCTATATTGTGGGTCACATATCAGGATATTCATGCTCTTGACGACTACGGTGAAGTGGTTGAGAATGAAGGAGAGTACCTTGATTTGGTTGAAAGAATGGGCTGGGAGCTTGAGGAGGAAGAGGAATAATATGACATACCTAATCATATGGCTTATATGTGGTCTAATCGCAATGGGCATCCTTGTGGTTGATGACTTCTTTATCGGGCAGCGGGCAAGAGGAACGGATCAGGTCATCTACTGGGCTGGTGTTGTTGTTGGGATATTGTTCGGATGTCTCTCGCTGATTTTGTTAATCGTAAGCTGGAAGGAAGTAATGGGCAACAAGGGGAGGAAGTAATAAATGACCAAACAAGCATATGAAGCGATGAATAAATCTCTATACGATTCAGTTGATGGGTTGCCTTCCAAAGGAACATACGAGAAAATCGGCAAGGAAATAGGGGAATTGCTTGAGAGGAAACAGGTGAGTTATGGCAATTCATTCGGTCGCAGTTGTGAAATCTTCAAGGTTCTATATCCAAATGGAATCAAGGTGGAGCAATATACGGAGATGCTTACCCTAATCCGCATGATTGATAAGCTGTTTCGTATCGCAACAGATAAGGACCAATTTAATGAGGATGCTTGGCAAGACTTGGCTGGGTATGCAATCTTAATGCTTGGGCAAAGGGAGATGAAATGAGAAAAGTAACAGGGAATGAAGTATTCGCACTTACTTTTGCAGCGGCGAACGCTTGGGCGTGGCTTGAATCAGATTGTGGTAATGGTGTGGCATTGTTTGTATCATGTTGTTGGACCCTCTCTACGATGTTGGCAACATTTATGTATTTGTCCCAAAGAAGGCAGACACCCCAAGTTTCCAGAAAATAATTCTTCCAAATGATGATTCACCAACATACTTATACATAGCGATATATGTGTGGAGGTGTGCCCAATGGGGATGGTATACAAAATAGACTCCAGATTGATGAGAACAATTGCTTGGCTAATCAAGCCGTTCAATCCAAAGTTTCTTGAAGAATACACCACTGTAATAGGTGAGACAATTTATCTTCCTACCAAGTGGGACTTGTTCTCCAAGACTATGCAGATGGTAATTTTAACCCACGAAAAAATCCACATCAAACAATACAAGAGAAACAAGCTGTGGTTCGTCTTATCCTATATGCTCCTGCCGTTGCCAATGTTCGCAGCCTATTTCAGATGCAAGTATGAAGCAGAAGCATACAAGATAAATATCAGGGCTGGTATGCCGATTGATATGGCAGTAGAAGAGCTTTATGGACCTAAATATCTTTATGCTGGTAAGTGGTTTGGCAAGGAGAGGTTAAAGAAGTGGATACAAATGGAGCTTGATGAATGAAACAACTTCTTGAGACATGGAACAACTACATTGCTGAATCATTGCCGAATAGGTACTGGTATCATGGCTCACCCAAGAATTTTGAGTCCTTTCAGACATTCAAAAGACACACCTTTGGCGACAGGTCCGACAAAACATCCATATTCTTTTCCCCGTCAAAAAAGTTCGCCAAGCTGTATGCACAAGGTCCAGAAGCCACAATATATAAGGTCAAACTGAATGTAAGCAACGTATTTAATACTGATGACTTGTATGGTGATGGTGTCACAATCCCCCCAGACAGGGATGAGTTGAATGATGTTGGCAAGCAGTTGTATGATGATTTGGCTGGCAACAAAATATTCCCTGACTTGGTAAAAGATGACGGCTCAAACGAGTATGAAGAGATGGGTGAATATGGCGGGGTATTCCGTTCTATAATCAGAATGGAGTATGATGTAATGGAAACTCCGCAAATGAAGAAGTGGATAAGGACACATGGCTACGATGCGTTTTATGTTACTGGCGACGGAGAAATTAACATTTCAGTGTTCTATCCAGACCAAATAAGCATCATTGAGAGGGAGTTGGTCAATAGTCCGATCAATGAATCAACCATATATGTTCATGGCTATGTTAAACCATTATCGTCATTCTTATCATTGTCTGATTGGGAAGAGTTCGCAATTGATATCCTAAAGCACCAGAAGGATGGACATTATGTTGATTACCTTCAGGATGAATTGACTGGTCCAAACAGCGAGATGGTATCCCTTATACAAAAGTTCTACAGCTTCCAGTTGAACACTGAGGTTGAACGTTATGACTTGTTAACAACAAAAAATGTGCTTGACCATATTGAGGACTTTGCGAACTATCGCTATTGGGCATTTGAAGAACAGTATGATTCATTCTTTGATGATATTTCCAAGCTAAAATTTGCATTTTTCTATTCAAGGGGAGACTTGGAGCCTTATGTTCTTATTGATGATGAGTTTACACGTCAAGCGTATGGAGCGGTGGACAACATGAAGACGCTGTATCATTATACAACTGATAGCGGTATTGACAGGATAGGAGAGGCAATCTCCAGCGGTAAGCCATTTGACATATCAGCATACACTATAGCTGAGCGACCATTCTTTAGGGAAGCATCAAACAGGATAATGAAATTTGAAGGTAATGTGCGTGCTGGCTTTAGAAGCGATGTAAAATCATACTCAGTAGACAATGGGAGTAAGTGTGTTAATATGTATCGTCTTGGCTATCCAGATAAGGACAGGAACAACCTATGCACAAACTTGGAAGACTGCGATGGAGAATTGAAGACAAGCTTGTGGAATGAATTTATTGCAACACCGGTTGAAATATTGGGGGTAAAGGAAAGATGAAACAACTAATGGAAACATGGAATAGGTTTTTAAATGAGGTCGAGGTTGGCAATAATCAGGAACGTTCACCGGGAGTTTCTAATGCCGATGCTTATGATATGATTAGTAGCTTTATCCAAGGGTCTGATGACGTGGATGACAAAAAGAAGAGAGAACTTCTTGCTGCATTGAGAAAGACATTCACTGATGGGGGTAAATGTGATATAGCGTTGGATGATACATTTGGAGAGGGTTATCTGTCTGAAGACGATATGGGGCAGATTATTGAAGCGTGGAAGGAGAATATTGACAAATGAAACAACTGCTTGAGTCGTGGCGACAATATATCAATGAAGGCTCTTCGAAGTCTCGTCATGGGATTATTTCCAAGATTGCACGTTCAGTAGTGGCTCAGGTATCCCAAGACTGTAGGGGTGGTGTGTATGATGTCGAAGAGGGACTCTGTGGCGATGTTGCTGATTTTATTTGGCACGACTTAAGGGATGTCGGCATAGATGTTGAGATTGTCCTTGATCTAGATTTTGGCAAGATGCTTCCGACTCACAATTGGGTTTATGATCCAATTTTGGATATGCATTTCGATGCACAAAATCCAGAAGGTGTAAGGGATTGGAGGGAGTTGGAGTATTGGGACATGATCAAGAAGGCGTATGGAGAATTCGATTTCTCAAACCCAGAGGTTGTTTTATATGATGACTGGAAGGAGCGACTGAGTAAATGAGTCTTGTGTTTGAATACATAAGTGGTTAGTGGAACAAACCAAGGAGATAATAGGTAAATGAAGCAGTTAATGGAAACATGGAATAGGTTCTTGAATGAATCCAACGATCCAACCGGCAACGATATGACCTTTAGTGCCAAGAATTTTGGTAATGGGGAAGAAATAACGATTCGTATGGGAGTTGGTGGGTTGGTTAATAACGGGCAAATACAGTTTGTTCGGGTATTTACAGGGGGAATGAGGGGATTCCTTGGCAATGTAGCCCCATGTCGGAGTGATTTTGACAAGCTCATAGAAAGCGGTAATGTTGGTAAGTTCATATATTATGTTTCATGGTCCAAGTTGCCACCAGAGCTTCAGGGCAAGGGTCTTGGAAAAAAAATGTATGCGGGAGCTTTTGCAGAACTGAGGAAGGCTATTGGCGAGTCGTTGTTTGTTATGCCAAATGCCTGCGAAGGGAGGTTTCCAGATGCTATTCAATCAGCCACCTCCCCAGCGGCGAAACATGTATGGGATTCACTGGCAAAGAACTATCCATCATCTGGAAGGGTTATTTTCATCAAATAAAGGAGTCTAAATGTCATTAAACATCAAATTCAAGAAGCTTCACAAGGAT
>Ga0098033_1001113_pt1 | contig 11333 bp, 17 predicted proteins | sample 1_EtaG_FD_75049 | JGI IMG/M metagenome (GOLD analysis project Ga0098033, IMG submission 75049) | Marine viral communities from the Subarctic Pacific Ocean - 1_ETSP_OMZ_AT15124 metaG | ecosystem: Environmental > Aquatic > Marine > Oceanic | place: Pacific Ocean | collected 2015-01-07
GCGGATGTCTCACAAGCGGCCGCCGCTCAACGCAACATCGCGGATCCGAATTCGCTGCTAGAGGGGCTGGTACTCGCCGGCCGTACTCCAGAGAATACCGACGACGCCCGGGCGTTTCGAGTGTTCACGGCCGCGGGTGTCTATCGCACGTGTTATTTCGTGGCCCCTTCGCAGGTTATCAAGTTAGAAGCCCTGTGCTCGAATGCGTCCGTCCGGCGCGTCTGGGGTGTCTCGTTTGTGATGCGCGATCGTGGCTAATATCTACTCATTCGAGATCGATGGATGGGGCGAAGTTGGCCCCACGCTGGACATCAGTAACGCCGAAGGGTTCGCTAGTGGACTTGTCACGCTGACCACTTCAGGAACACCACCGACGGCTCTGGAATTCGGCGCAATGATTAAGGTGGAAGGGTGTTCCGCAGTGGTCGCAGACGGGCTTTATACGCTAACCGCTCGCGCCGCGGGTACGCTAACCGTTCAGGCGCTTGCCGCGGGCGTCACGGTTGTCTCCGTGGGCGTTACGGGACTCGCGCGAATCGAGGACCACTACCGGATCGCGGATGGGCTACCCAGTTGGGTGACCGGGGCCAACGCGATTGCCCGCTGGTACTTGGATCTTGTCTCCGTCTCTGAGTCTACGGGCCAACGCTTGTCAAATCTAGGCGGTTTGGCGTCTGTTGATGGCTTTGAAGTCACGATGGCACGGCGCCAGGGCCTAGCCGCGATTTCTCCCGCGACCTACCTTATCGACACAGCGGGCCCGGTGGTTCTACTGGATCCCCTAACGTCCGAGGCGGTGGTGGTCGTTACTGAAAGCGCCGCCCCCTATGCCGGTGAGTCAGTCAGTTCCCCATCCGGGGCCGCACAACCCGCATGGATTGGCACCGAGGCGATCGACGTGCGCGGGGTAGTGGTGCCTAGCAGTGCCGCTGGAGTTACGACTTACACAGCGACGCACGATGGTTCGTCTACCTACGTGACGCGCGGAGTACTACGCACTCAAGAACAATCCCATCCACAGGGCGCCGCGGTATTCGGCGCACTGCCTACCGCCCTAGGCCAGATCGGCCGAACGTTCACATACGAAGGCGCGCACGCGTCGCACGCGGATCGGTCAGAGGTAGCGTCGGGGCCGGTTGAACTAACGGATCCCAGTTTACAGATGGCCTCCGCGCAACGGTTCGCGCTGGCGTCTCAGTTGCTTCAGCCCTACCGGATGACCACGGGCGGGGCCGTTGCTGATTTCTGGGTCTCTGAGTTCCCCGACATTCTAAGCGGGTCAGTCTCCGCAAAGGTCCGAAGCGAGAGCGGTACAAAGTGGTCCTGGGTCCAGGTTCAGGGGTTGGCGTGCATGGCGGTTGAGCGCACGGGGGCCGCTCCGATCGATATCGACAAAAACGGCGTAGAAGAATGGCAATATCTCGCCCAGACCGCCCTTGCCACGCGGTCCAGCCTCCCGATCGTGCGCGGCACCAAGGAGCAAGGGGTTTGGAACGTGTCCGCGTTCGTAACGGCCAACGATGGCGTGTTTGATCGGATGCGCTCGGCCTACGCAGACGGATGGGGGACTGCCGATCTTAGGGAGTTGCTCCCGGTTGGGAGCACAGCGCCATTCCCGATCATATTCCAGGACACTAGCGGCGGCGGTGGGTTCATACTCCCGCCACAGACGGCGCAACTGGCCCACGTTTTCGAGCCGGTTACGTGGTCGCGAACCCAGAACGGGGCCGCGCTAGTGCATGAAGTCCCGCGATACATCGAGGTCAACCCGGTAGACGTGATTTTGTCCGTCCTCACCTCAACAGGGCACGGGACCAACGGCGCACACGATCTAGCCCCGGGGGAATTCGGGATGGCGATCCCGGCGTCCGCGATCGATTTGGCGTCATTTACGACGATCGGGAACCGCCTCGACATCGAGAACGTAACGGCGGGCAATGTCGCGATCTTGTCAAGCGAATCGGATGTAATGTCGGATTGGCTGGGGTTGTTTCTTCGGACCTTTGCTCTGGCCGTCGCGACGACGATCGCAGGCCGAATCCGTCTAATCGATATGGCGCAAGTTGACCCCGACACGGCGCACACTTTGGACGAGGGCGATCTAGTCGCGGGACCGGCCACGTTGACCCAGGCGGCACACTCGGGGATCGAATCAATTACGGTAGCCTATGATCGCCCGTGGGTATCCCCGCACATGGGCCAGACATTCAAGACGCGCGCGGAGGCCACGACGGTAGGGATCTCCGACCTATTCCAGCGAATCCGCGGAAGGTCGGTCAAGATATCTCCGAACTTCGCGGCGTCATGCGACGACGGGCAAGAAAGGGCGCTGGGTGAACGCTGGGCCTCCGTTATTAACTGGAATTTCGGTGTAGTTGGCGCGATCTCCGCGGACGTGGATCCGGGTTACGTGCCAGACATTGGCGACACGGTGGCGGTAACGCTTCCCGCATTCCCTAACGGTCAAGACACCGGGCCGATGACATCGGCGCTCTGCCGGATTATCGACCGAATCCACGTATCTAGGCCCATCGGGGACCAGCCCCGCGATACGATTAAGCTGCTGGCCTACGGCGCGACCACGGACGACAAGATCCGCAGCTGGTCGCCCTCTGGCGTCGTTGCGGGGGTCACCGGTCCCACAAGTTTCACGCTAGAGGCGGCCGCGTATCACAATGCCGATTATACTAGCGACGCGACCAGCTTTGCAGACGGATCGGACATTGATATTTACACAGCGAACTGGTCGTTACGCTCATCCACAGCCCCGGGAACGGTCTCTAGCACTTCGGGGAACGTAATAACCCTAAGCGTGGCGGCTACTGATGGCGGTGGGAACGTGACGCCGGACGTGGGCGACAAGATCGCACTAGCAGCCGAGCCGAATCAATCCGCGTCTGAGGCTTTGACGTGGGGGTGGCTATCGTCTTCGACCCCCGGCTACCAGTGGCAGCGATGACGTGGACCCCGATCAAAGACTCAGACCTAGACGCCGACGGGGGGCCGCTCCCGTCCGGGCTAGGTGTCGATCTCGGGGTGAATACTGAGCACAATTTAGACAACCGGCTAAAGCGTCACGCGGTGTCTTATTATTTGGGTCGGACGACACAGACCGGGGGCACTCCATCGGCCGGCGATTCCGTGTTGTCTGGCCCATCCGTCTCCGTTGCGGGGTCCACGACGCACGATCCAGAGGCGATCGGGCTGAAGCTCAGTTCCCCGCCCACGATGCCGCTAGCGATCCCGCTCGGGGTCTGGCCTTTGTCCGCTCGCGCGACGTCGATCCGGGTTGTCGTCGGATGCACTACCGCGATCGCCAACGTCGATTTGTACGCCTACGCAGTGATCGAGGGGTCCGCGGTCCCGGTTCCGCCCCTTTTGGCACTAACCCCGGACGAGGACGGGCTGGTCACCTTCGGGGCCGCGATAACTGGCACAACCGCGCACGCCACCGTAGGCACTTCAACACCCTCACCGGGGACACAGAACGCAAAACCCGTTGCCCCAACCGTCCATCTAGCATCCCCGGCCGGTGTTGACTTCGGATACCAGGGAGATGCGGGCGGGCGGCGCGTGTGTAGGCCCTATCTGTGCGTCCTTTCCAGCGCGGGCGCCCTTGATGCGTCCTTGTCGCAGAGTACCGCGGCCACGTTTCAAGAGGGCGGGAGGCGGATCACGCTCGCAAACGCGTGGGATTCGACGTGGGGACTTAACCCGGGCCCGATGCATCGATGGGTCAAATTCACGGGGGCGGCGGATTCCGAAGTTTTGACGACTGCCGACAGTTTCTACCCGAAGTGGCGCGGGGTGATCCAGGGCCGGCCGTTGGATATGGACGCCCCGACCACTTCAGACACGTCATTTGTGATTCACCCGCCGATCGGGATTGACTCAGCGGTACGCACGGATCCGACGTTTGAGATCTACACTTGTGGCACGATCACGATCCAGGCGATTACGATCCAAGAGATAGGCGGATGACTCGACCACTAAACCCGATCACGACGATTAGCAGCCTTTTACCGTCCGGCCGGCAGACTGGAGACCCGGCAAGCGCCGCAAGCGTTAACGCGTTGGCGGTGCCCATGTCGCACGTTGCGGGGCGTATTGCTCCCGTTTACAACATTCGGCCGACTGCGCATCAGACTAACGCAGATTCGGGCGTGACTGTTGGGGGCTGGGATCTCCCATTCTACCCGACGCACGGACTGTGGAGAGATGACGACGAGGACGCGCTTGACGGGGCCTCCGCGGGCGCATTTATCGGGCCAGTCATGCCCCAGTTCGGCAACGCGTTCTCTGTGGCGCTATCGGGCTATCTCGTCCACCCGTCCGCGCCCTCTGACCGCTCATCTCTGCGCGGCGTGGAGATCGACATAGCAGAGGAATGGGACGATCTAACGACTACCGCAACGAATACAGACACAGTGTTTCCACCCTTTGAAACGCGGAGACTGCCCTTCGCGGATCCGGGGGTTCGGCTAGATGCCCACGCCCTGGCGGCGCTCTATGCGGATGCCGGGATGTACAATCTAACGTGCCGCGACATCTCCGGGGCCGATATGGCGGGGGCCCGGATGGTATCCGCCATCGCGGTCCAGACCGGAAAGGCGGCCGCGGTGACAACCGACCCGGATTCGGCGCTGGTTGCCGATCTAACGGTTGGAGACGCGGGCACGGTGGCAACCAGGGCCCGTCTCTACGTCGGCGCGGCGACAGTCCAGGGGATTACGTCGGACGATTCCGACACGTCGTCAGTGACGTCTACGGGCTATACCGTGATCCCGGCCGTTAACACGATCGATCGGGGGTTTGGGGCACCACAGCCGATGTCTGGTCAGATGCTATCCGCTCCCGTCCGGGACTTGATTCACCTGGATCGCACCAACTATGCCGCACGGGGTCAAGTCCTACTCTCTCACGCGCGCAAGGCGTCGACGACGCACACCGAGCCCTGCTCGGCGCTCTGGTCGTCGTCTACATCGCAGTGGAAGATCGCGGTGTTCTCCGCCTACTTCCGCCTCCCCGATGTCCTCCCGGGATCTGAGAATCGGACCGCGGCCGGGACGGGTGCCAGTGCGTCAACCCGTGGGGCCCTCAACGCTCGCGTGATTCTGCGGCGGGCCCAGTGCAAGATCGGGATCCGCAAGGTTACGATCGCGGGCACCTACGGACAAAGCACCACCTACGGATCGTGGGTTATCTCCACGGCTACGAATTCGGTCAACTCATGGGTAGGTAAAGACCTTGAGATCCTATTCCCCAGCGGGATCGCCCCCGGGGACGATTACGAGATCGCGATTTGGTGGCGTTCTAATGGTGCCTCAGACGGCTATTTAAGGGCGTGGGCCGTCTGGGAACCGCCTTTGACCACGGTTGCCCCTTAGTGATACGATCCGCCCACTAAACACCCCATCCCTAACCGATGACCGGCGCAACAAAACCAGCGGACCCAAGCAAGGAGGCCGCGTGACTCCATCCGCACGGATGCGCTTCTGTGAGAGTATCACCGGGCCGATCGATCCGTGGGGATACGTCCGCGAGATCGGCAAGTCATCGGACATCGAGGACTATCTAGGCGCCCTCAACCGATACCTTGACGCGATCGGGGTTCGGCGCTTTTCGGCGCTAGAGGTTTCGACCCCTTCGGCCTCGTCTCAGGCAATCGCCAAGAAGACGGACCCGAAGGAATCGATCCATAATGGAAAGTTCGTGTTGGTGATCCCGGTCTGGCTCTGGCAACCCATCGGCGCGGTTACACTGTTGGCCGACGAAATCAGAACCGCGCACGGGGCCCCCATATCATGCCGAAATAGCCTTCGGCCGTGGTGGATAAATCAGCACGCTGCCTCGTCCGGCATCGCCTCAGACCATCCACAGACGGCCGCGCTTGATTTGGACTTGTCCAAGGGCGGGGACGCGGAGGCAGCGCACGCACGCGCAGAAGAACTCTATGATGAGCACGCGCGGACGCTTGAGCCGTCGCTAGGCCAGGGCCCGAACGTGATCCATTTCGGGATCCACAGTCCGCACGGTAGGCGACGATGGCGCTACTAATCACGCTAGCCATGATGGTGTGCCCCGAGGGGCCCTGTGAGTCGGTCCGCGTCGGGTGTTGGGAGTACCTAACGGCCGATTGTTCGATCGATGTCTTTTACCGCTGGGATGCCCTCGAAATCGGGGATAGACCGGCACATTGCGACGGGCCCGGATGCCTCCCGCTAGAGTGGGAATCGTGCGATCTAGTCCGCCGCGTTGCTACGGATTGTGAATGCTAGACAAGTTGAAAGACCCCAAAACCTGGATCGGCGCCGCGATCGTCGGGGCCATTGCCGCCGCGGTGTTCTTGTTTCAAGCGGTGGGCGTTGAACCGCCCGCGGCACTGGTTGACGAGCTAGAGGCCCTGGTTGAGCCGGACGGTAGCGGGGACGTAGAGGCCCCGATCGTGCTGGACGGTAGCGGGGACGTAGAACCCCCGTCCGAAGGCGGATCCGCCGAAGGTTCGGGCGAATGATTCGCTGGGCCGTCGTCGTGGCGCTTCTCTGTGCTTGCTCTGGCCCTCAGTCGCCCCCTGCGGCCCTTGACCGCTGCGGTAAGGTATTCGCCCACGTTGAAACCTTGACGACGGTGGCGGGCTGGGTCTGCGCCCTTACGGGGTCGGACAAGTGCGGGCGCTACGTTGACGCCGCAGAGACGGCGACCGGCGCCGCGGCTGAGTTGTGTCCGTGAATAGAGACGAGATCGCGATCCTAGTCGCTGGGGCGTTGCTCCTACTTGCGGCATTTCTGGCACTAGCGGTGAACCAATGATTATCGACACCTTCGACACTTCCCGCCCGCTTCAGGAAGGCCCCGGGGACGATGCGCGTGAGATCTCCGACGAGGCCGAGATCAACGAATTCATAAGGGAGGCTGCCGGGGAAATTGAGGAGCTGGCGGGTATCCTCCGCCATCGTCGCGCGCGTCTGCGAAGTGTCTAGCGATGACATCGCGGCCCTAAAGAGGGACCTGGGCGATATCCTGACGAGTCTCCGGGGCGACCTAGGGACGCGCGGGATTCTCCACGAGATAGACAACCAAGCGGCCGCGATCGATGAGATCCGATCGGCCGTTGAACATCTCCAAAACTCGCACAAGTCCCGCCCGTCCCCGGTCGTTGAAATCGTGCGGATCCTCGCGTCTCCGTCCGGGGTTGGGGTGGTGTTCCTGATGGTGATCGCGCTGGTCGTCGTCGTCAATTCCAGCCTAGGACAATCAACCGACGTTCGGCACATTCCCGCCCCATCGATTCAGATCGCGCCCGAAGTCTTCGATGATGACAAACCGCCCGCGGTTGGGTCGTCGTTGTCCTTAGAGGAAATCGAGAGACTAAAGGCATTTGCCGAAGGGTTGGGGGACTTCATCGGGACGGGCCGGGACGCGGGGGACTGAGCGACTACCAGCGCGGGCCGACAGACCGATCGGCGTTTGGGTCTTCGGGGTCGTAGCCTCCGCCGTTGGACACCTTCGCCGCATGTCGCAACCTAGCGCGGACCGCATCAGCGGTTACAAGCGTCTCACGCTCGAAACTGAGGACCGCGGCAATCTGCGGGGCGGTTGATGCGAAGCCCCACGCGTTGAGCTTTGCGCGGATTTCGAGCACGCGGCGATCCGTGGCGTGGTCGCGTTCGGGGCCGCGTGCGCCCCGTCGGGGGGCCTTGGGTTCGTTCATCTCGTCTCCGTGGGTTGTTGTTGCGCCCCAAAGGCCCCAACCGGCCAAGGGCCCGCGGCGCAGTTGTCCTCGGTGGGGATCCCGATCGCGTAGTTGCTAACCGCGAGGATCGCACGGTGCGTAGTTGGCGCCATCGACGCGCCCGATCGCCCCTCGAATTGGAGATCATAGGACTCGATCCGGATCCCCGGCTCTACCCCCACAAGGGCGGCGTGGCCGCTTCGCCCGTTCGCCCCGAACAGAGTGATCGATAGGACTTCCTGGCTCCCCCAAAAGAGGGCGCGGGATGTCTCTGGGGGAAGCCTCCGAACCTCGATCATGTACCGGGTGGCGTCCCCCGGCTCTAGGATATAGAGGCCCCATGGGCCGTCTTCCGGACGGGTTACGATGTCGGAGTCAAAGTTGATTGCGCGATACATTGGTTTTTCCGTTTGGTTGTGGTTACACCCCAAAGGCCCCAACCGGTGAAGGTATGGGGCGGGGGCGGAAGGGGAGGGGTGGGGGCTATCGTTTGGCCTCGGTGAGATCGGCGCGGGAGAGATTGGCACCACTGAGATCGGCGCGGGAGAGATCGGCGCGGCGGAGGTCGGCGCGGGACAGATCGGCGTCGGTGAGCCACGCCCGGGAGAGATCGGCGCGGCGGAGGTCGGTGCCACTGAGATCCAGCCGCGTTCCTGTCTGGTCGTTCCAGACCCACCGGGCATGCTCTGCTAGCACTAGGGCCTTTGCTGCTTCGTATTCGGCGGGGGTTGGTGTGTCGTTGTTCATCTTGTCTCCGTGGGTTGTTGTGTTCGTCTCCATGCCCCAGACAATACACCACCAGATTACGCCGTCAAGTTAAATCGACAGAATAATCGTGCGGGGTATTCTTTTGGAGTGAATCACCGGGAAACCCACGGCCTAGAACGGGACCCCATCGTCTCCGTACTTGTTACCGCCCCCGATGCCCCCGCTCGGGGCCGCCTTCGGGCCACCGGAAGATCCCCCGGACTCCCCGCGCGGGCTAAGGAACTGGACCGACGACGCTACGATCTCCGTGGTGAACCGCTTGTTCCCCTCTTTATCCGCCCATTCCCGCGTTTGGATCCGTCCCTCAACGTATGCCTTGCTCCCCTTGGTGAGGTACTTCGCGCAGTTCTCCCCAGACGCGCCCCAGACGATCACGCGGTGCCATTCCGTTCGGTCCTTTCGCTCGTTCGCGGCCTTATCAAACCAAGACTCATTAGTTGCGATCCTCATCTCACAAACCGCGGTCCCGTTGTTCGTTGTTCGGAGATCGGGATCGGCCCCCAGATTTCCTATCAGCATTACCTTGTTGAGCATTTCGCGATCCATTCCTTGCACCATGTCGGCGCGTAAGTTGCCCGCCCGTATTGAGGCGAGCGCGGGTTAAGGCAGATCATCGCTTCGCATAGGTGCGCGCATGAACCGCATGAAGGCTCCCCCGACGGCCATCCCACTGGTACCCCGCCGGGGGTGGGGGCGGATTGCCCCCGGTGATCGTCCCTATGACTCAACCGGGCCCTCCGCGGCGCCGATCCAGTCAATTAGCTTTTCGAGCGATTCGCGGATCTCCCCGTCCGGGAGTGTCGCGTGTGCTAACAGCTTTGAGGCGGCCGCGGACGCGTTAGGGGTGCCAGCTTGTTGCAGGGCCTCAACGCGGCGGAGCAAGTCATTCACAAACGGGCTGAAGTCCTCCCGAGGGGCGTTGCTCTGAGCCACTTCCGCGGCCCGCTCGATGTCGTCCCCGGTTGGGATACAGAATAGCAGCCGGAGCAAATACTTGCGGGCGCCCGTGAGGGCCTTCGCGGTCCCCTTGTCCTGTTTGTCGATTCCCTCACCGGCGATCTCCATTTGGATCCACTGGCCCGAAGTGTGAGCAGCCCGCCAAGTCTGGACGAGGCCCACCCTATCCCCCGACCGATCGACATGACACGCGATAGGGAACAACGCGATCCCGTATTTCACGAGCGCCGGTTGAACCGCGGCCGCTAGGTCTTCGTCGCTCGTGTAGTTGTAGCGGTGATGGTCGTTGGTTCCCGTCCCGCGGACGTAGCCCACGCGGGCCATTACATCGCCAATGGCCGCTACTAGGTCTCCGATCTCGTCACTTTGCATTTCGTCTCCGTTGGTTAGACAGCCCGAAGGCCCCAACCGGTGAGGGTATGGGGCGGGGCGGAAGTGGCGGCACTATCGCCAGCCCCACGCGGGAGGCTCTGCCATGTGTTCCACCATGAACTGGCGATCGTAGACTTCGGGGGACGCCTCCCACGCATTGATCCGATCCAGCGCAACCGAGAGCTTCTCCCGGCCTTGCTCAATGAATGCGGGAGACAGTGTGGCTACATGGATGAGGACGCGGCCTCCCGTGCGAAGCGTCGACTTGTCGAGGACCACCCAAGTAAACCGATCGGACTTGTGCCCGTGCTCCCTCAAAACGTCCAGGTAGAGCGCGGCGCTGAGATCATAGTGCAGGGCGTTGGCTTGTCGGTAAAACGCGTCAAGACTTGCGCCGCCCTTCCACGTCTTTAGATCCGTCACGCGGCGATCCTGAAGCCAATCCGGGCGGCATTTCAGAGGCCAACGACGGCCGAAGATCCCGGGGTCTTGGTACGTTACGTCTGCGAAAAACGATCGCTCTGCTACGCCTTCGGAGAAGATGCCCGCGTCCTTGATCACGGGGTGGGACATCGCGGCATCTCGCGCCCGCTCCATCTCCGCCCATTCATCCGAAGAAACGAACGTTTTGCCCTCTGCTCCGCGCCCGTGGTCGGACAGTATATCAGCCCAGAGGACGGCGCCCGGGACGGATTCGCGGACCATATCGGCCAGGGCGTCCCGTTTCTTGGCGCTGTAACCCTTCACCCCCGCGGCCCGTAGTGCGCCCTTGAGATCGTCTAGGGTGCGCAGTGCGTTCGGGTGGTCCTCCGGGTCCGGGGCAACCACGTATCGGAGGTGCATTTGATCGGGTTCGAGGATTGCGCAGTGTAATCTCGTGCCCTCGTCCGCGATCTTCTTTCCGATGCCAGAGGGCGCCGACATTCGGCCCGGATGGGTTAACGCACGCTTTACCGTTGAGGATCCTAGGCGCGGATCGTCGTGGTATTCGGCGTTACTCATGATCGATCCTGTCATCGGTTCCACTCCTCGACCGTGAGGCCGGATCGGTAGTCCTGGTCTTCGCGGATGTCGGCGGCCTTGGAATCCGCCGCGGCGCAGAGATCGCAGCACACGCGCCCGTGATAGTATTCGGCGTCACAATCGGGACAAATCAGGGGATCGCGATCGGTCATCGCTTCAGCCTCGCGACTTCATAGAGAGCGCCTACCAACTCGCCGGACGTGGGATATTCTAGGCGCGTGGGCCTCGCGAGAGATCGCCAAACGCTACCAGTGTAGAACGTTCCTTCCGCCGTCACTTCCACCCCGAGATCGATCCGGGGCAGATCGTGATATTCGCGGAGGTCCGTAACCGCCTCCCCGATCTGTGAGAGTCTTAGCCAGATTTCCGTTTCGTCTATCATGCGCCGATCCTTGTCCTAGCGTGCGCCGGCTGTCAAGGTTGACGGCGTTACGGTTGACAACCGCGCGCGACATGGGCCATAGCGGGGGACATGCCAACAC
>Ga0098033_1001116_pt1 | contig 11330 bp, 14 predicted proteins | sample 1_EtaG_FD_75049 | JGI IMG/M metagenome (GOLD analysis project Ga0098033, IMG submission 75049) | Marine viral communities from the Subarctic Pacific Ocean - 1_ETSP_OMZ_AT15124 metaG | ecosystem: Environmental > Aquatic > Marine > Oceanic | place: Pacific Ocean | collected 2015-01-07
AATAGAGGCGAATGTATTGTACATGTTAAAATACCAAGCGTATCGGTTAAATCAGAAGAAGAAAAAAAGATATTTTTTGACACGTTTAAAAGCATTTCTGATGAAATGAATGTTGAGCACATTGTCCCATTATGGCCAAAATTAAATATATCTGAAACGCTAACCCCCCTCCTTAAGAAGAAGTCGCGATGGGATAAGGATTTTAATGAACGACAAGTATGTGTACAGATTTTCAAAGGATTGCAAGTGTGTGCAAATGGCGACGTTGTGCCATGTTGCGTGGACTGGGAGCGTGTAAATTTGTTAGGAAACATTAACAACACTTCTTTTGATGAACTTTGGATAGGACAACAACTTAAAGATTTGCAAAATCAACATCTGTGCGGCAACAAGAACAAGATTTCACCATGTTCAGACTGTACGATGAATGATTACAGTGAACCAGATAATTTAGATAGCTTAATGAACAAAATGGAGATTAAATGATAGCAGCTAAACGCAATAACGAGGAAACATACGCTTATTTAGCAGAATTGGGTTGTAAGATTTGTGGAGAAAATCTTGAGGCGCTTCTTGCTTATAATAAACAACCAAGTGCAGCCCAGCACTTTCCAGACGACAAGACAATACCTTATGATCTGGGAATTCCTCTAGAAGTTTTCCAATGTACAGGATGTGGAACAGTTCAGATACCTGCTGTGCCAGTGGATTATTATGCTGAAGCAATTCGATCACCAGATTGGGATGTGGACCCCTTTAGGCGCCAGCAATATGATGATTTTGTAAAAGAGTTTAATTTACAGGGTAAAAAAATCGTACATGTTGATAACAAGCCTGAACCGGATAAATATGATGCATTTCTGATGTTCAATTATTTAGAACACTTTCCAGATCCAAGACAGACTTTGGTTCAAATCCGCGACAATCTAGAGGGCACCGGAGTGGGTATTATTGAGGTGCCAAATTTTGATGAGATTATTCGTGATCGTATCTTTGGTGAATTTATTATTGATCATTTGTTCTATTTTACAGAGAAAACTTTAAGATTTGTTTGTGAAGCAAGTGGTTTTGATGTAATACGAATCGAGGAGATTTGGAATGGCGCCAGTTTATCTGCAGTTGTAAGAAAGCGCACTCCACTAAGTGAAGTTCCTTTTAGAGATAATCAGAAAGAACTGATTCAAGATATGGATGATTTTATAGATCAATTTGACTCAGCTACAATTTGGGGAGCAGGCCACCAAACATTAATGTTTTTGACAATGATGGAGAGCTTGGATAAGGTGCCATACGTTGTTGATGATTTTAAGCCAAAACAACATAAGTATACACATGTATCTCATAAGCTAGTTTTGCCTTGTGAACAACTAAAAAAGGAACCTGTTGATGCTATTATAATAGTTGTTGGCTGGCAATATAAAAGCGTGCTTAAGCGTATTGAGGAATTGGATCTTAATCCAAAACCAACTATAGCGTTGATTGAGAAAGCAACATTAGAAGTGTTTAACGATTAAGGAATAAGAATGATTACAAAAGAAAATGACTTAAAGATGGAAACTCTAGTAGAGGGCACTGGCCACACTCCAAATTTTGGGGATATGACACTAATACATTATATCTTATATCTGGGCGACGGCGTTAGCTCATCTAACTATGATTATGACAAGGACTGTTATACCGACAACCTAGTGGATAGCACTTATGAACCAGGGCCGTTCTCTGGAGATCCGATTGAGATTGTCATAGGTAGGAGAACCAAGATGGATGCTCTTTATGCTGCGGGGGATTCGATAGAAGGTTTAGATGAAGCCCTTCAAAAAATGAAAGTGGGAGACAAAAAACGACTTTTCATCCCTCCAGAAATGGCGTATGGGGATCTAGGCGCGAGTAGTTTTCATGCTTTTCATGGCTATAGAACTCCCCCCAATAGAGGATTGGATATTATAGTTGAGCTAGTTGATATAAAAGAATTAGACACACCATCAGAAGCGCAGGAACAACAAGATAGAGAATGTTATGGAGGATATCCGTGAGCAAGAAAAATAAAAAACAATTTACATCCAACGTCACTGGAGAACAGTGGCAAAAGGAACTCCTCAGAACGTGGAAGCGTGTTGTTAATAAGGTGGGCGTGATTATCGAAGATGAGGTTCATGAAGGGAAACGCAATACCAAATTAGTTTTAAAAAGCGGCACAAAAGTAATTGTTGATGATATTCGTGGAAGAATCAAGCCACAATACCGCGTGAGAGATGAGAACGGCAAAATTTGGTTTGTGGGCGCCCACAATGTAGATTTTTCGTTTCAAGAAGATAATACTGAAGAAAACTCCGACCCAGTGCCTATTTATAGAGGCGGGGTTAGGGTTGACGGCACCGCCGAAGAAGAACTTGTGTTGCCTAAGCGATACACAATGCCCAAATCTACCGATGAGGAAATTAAAGCTTTAAAGGAGAAACTAAAGAATAATGGCTAATTCACACAATGATATGTTTCAAAATATCTTGGAGGGCAATAAGTTTGACCCGCCTCCTGGATTATCGAATGAAGAGATTATGAAGCGTGCCCAGGCGATTAAGGATGGGAAACAAATAGATCTTAGAAATACTCAGGTTGGGTATGAAGGCGTAGAGGTTGAAGCTCGCCAGAACTGGTTGCAAAAGAAAAAGCCTCATGTCTATGATAAAATGATGAAGTATCCTGAAAAGCTAGCTCGTGGAGAAAGTATAGCAATTATTCAGTTTCAGTACGATTATAACTGTAATTTTGACTGTGAGCATTGTAGTATTGATAAGTTTTATGTTCCACGATCTTGGGAAAAGGCAAGTGGTCGTCGTAAGTTTGAGCTAGAGGATGTTCGGCGTCTTTCTAAAGAAGCAGACGAGTATGGCTTAGGAAACTTTGTTATTACCGGTGGAGAGCCTCTTATGCTAAAAGAATATGACCAACTTGTTGAAGCGATTGATCCTGATAAATTCTTTATCGCATGCGACTCTAACGGCTGGCTTTTGGATCACGAGAGGGCAAAACATATTAAATCAATTGGTGTGGATAAAATGCAGCTTAGCTTGGATGGCGTCGATGCTCAGAGTCATGATACGTTCCGTAGGGCCCCCGGTTCTTGGGAACGAGTTATGAGAGCCATTGATGCGTGCAAAGAAGCAGATCTACACGTTATTCTATCAACAGTTATTTGGAAGGACAGAATTTACACTGAAGAATGGACAAAGTTCCTAGACTGGGCAAAGGAAACTGAAATTGGTACTTATGTCGTCTTTGCAAAGCCGGTTGGAGCTTTTGAAAATGTTACTGATCAGATGATGACAGAAAAAGAAAACAAGATTCTTGAGCAATTTGAAAAAGAATATGATATCTTCACTCATATGACTCCATCTTACGGAAGAGATATTGGCTGTATTGCGGTTAAGAGAATGGTTTCTATGTCTAGATATGGGGATCTTATGCCGTGCCCATACCAGCATGTTTCTCTTGGCAACTTTTTTGAAGAGCCTCTGGGCGATATTCTCAATCGTAGCTTAAATATTAAATGGTTTGATCCGATGAAGAATATGCCGTGTATTTGTGGCGTTGACAAGGGTTTTATTGAAAACGTTATTTCAGAAACCTACGGAGATTCAGAAGTGCCAGTTAGATATGATAAGATTTTTACAACTGATGACTTCCTTGATAAGGACAATATTGGCACTGTTAATCCCAATAGTGGAGATGGACACGAAGTTCAAACGTGGGCAGAGGCGCCTTTGATTACATTAAAGGGCAAGAAGATTAAGGCTTATGATCCCATTGAAGAAGCAACTAAAGGGGGTACTTGAAAATGATTAATCTTACAGAAAACGCCATAGATAAACTTAAGACAGCATTGGACCCCACTGATTATGTTAGAATTGGAGTTGTTTCAGGAGGATGTTCGGGTTTTTCATACTCTCTTGCCATCGAAGAAGACGAAGATAAGAGAGAAAATGATATTATTGTGGAACTTCAAGATGTTAAAATCTGTATGGATCCTATTAGTGCAAACATGTTATCCGAGACCATTATAGATTATGTTGAAACATTGGCTTCTTCGGGTTTTAAGTTTGATAATCAAAAAGCAGATAGGACATGTGGTTGCGGCACTTCTTTTTCGCAAGGTTGCCCAAAGTAAAATGGCATATTCTGAGAAAGTTATTGATCATTATGAAAATCCGCAGAACGTAGGCAGCTTGGACAAAAGTGATCCCGCAGTTGGCACCGGCCTCGTCGGCGCCCCAGCTTGTGGCGATGTAATGAAACTTCAACTAAAAATTAATGATGATGGCATTATTGAAGATGCGAAGTTTAAAACATTTGGTTGTGGCTCTGCTATTGCGGCTAGTTCGTTAATAACAACAATGGTTAAGGGCACTCATGTAAAAGAAGCAGAAATTATTACAAATTCTGAAATTGCAAAAAAACTCAGTCTGCCCCCCGTTAAGATTCATTGTTCTGTATTGGCAGAAGATGCTGTTAAAGCTGCCATTGGAAATTGGCAAGAAAAGAAACTTACGTGTGGTTGCGACACAGACGTAATAAAATAATAATCTTATTGATTAAAATTTAATAACATGTTATGATAAGATAAACAAAGTCTAACGAGAGGCGCATGGATAAAAAATTAAATGAAATTCTCAACTTAGTTGAGGTTTACATTCAAGAAAAACAAAACAAAGAAACCTGGGAACCAGAAAAAGATTGGGTTTCATATTCTGGTCCGATCTTTGATACAAATGAATACAAAGCAGCCGTTAAACAGTTGTTGAGTGGATGGCTAATTTTCGGACAACAAGGTAGAAAATTTGAGATTGACTTTTCTAAATATTTGGGAAAGCTACATGGCGTATTAACCAACTCTGGAAGTTCGGCCAATCTTTTAATGGTAACCGCGACAAAATCAAGAAAATTTGCGAAACAGCTAAAAGATGGAGACAAAATCATAACACCGGTTGTGTGTTTTCCAACAACGATCAATCCAATTATCCAAAACAATTTAGTTCCAGTTTTTGTAGATGTTGAATTACCAAGTTTAAATTTAGACTTGGATAAAGTTGAAGAAGCCTTAAAGCAAGATTCTTCCATTAGAGGAATTATGTTTGCACATGTCCTTGGAAATCCGCCTGATATGGAGCGCTTAATGTCTTTAATTGAAAAATACGATCTAGTATTCTTGGAAGACGCATGTGATGCCTTGGGTTCTTATTACGATGGAAAGAAGTTGGGATCTTTTGGCGATATGTCTACATGTTCGTTTTTTCCAGCACACCATATGACAATGGGAGAGGGCGGCTTTATTGCAACTAATAGTCAAAAAACGAGAAGCATTTTGGCTAGTTTCCGTGACTGGGGCAGGGCTTGTTATTGTAATTCTATGAAGCCAGGAAATGTGACAAGCGGCACTGCTTGTGGTATGAGATTTAATAAATGGTTGCCAGGTTTGAAGGATGCTGTCTATGATCATCGATACGTTTTTGATGAGATAGGATATAACCTAAAACCGCTCGATATTCAAGCGGCAATGGGCCTAGAACAGCTTAAAAAATTACCTGAGCTAGATAGTGCTCGTAGAAAAAATTGGGAGTATTTACGCGCTGTGTTTGAGCCTTATGAAGAATATTTTCACATGCCGATAGCAACTGAAAAAGCTGATCCTTGTTGGTTTGCGTTTTTGCTGACAATCAAGGAAAACGCGCCTTTTACACGATTTGATATAGTGAATTACCTCGAAGAAGCTAAAATACAAACGAGGTCTTACTTTTCCGGAAATATTTTGGCCCATCCTGGGTATTTTCATATGGCGCAAGAACATGGCGATATGAATATGAAGTTTCCAAATGCTCAATTGGTGACTACTAATTCCTTTTTCTTGGGAACTTATAAAGGGCTAACCGATGAAAAGCTTGGCTACATTGAAAAAACGGTTAATAAATTCTTTGAGAGTGTAAAATGAAAATTGTATATATTACGGGCTGCTTGGGGTTTATGGGATCATATGCTACCCGCCGCGCATTACAGAGGGGATGGTATGTCTATGGGGTTGATAAGCTCACATATGCAGCAAATCCAAGTTTGCTAGACGAATTTAATGAATATAAGAATTTTAGATTTATAAGAAGAGATATTAAGAATTTGAAGTTTCTTAATGATTGTGATTACGTGATTAACTATGCAGCAGAATCCCATGTAGGAAATAGCATCATTAACAGCGATGAGTTTATCAATAGTAATATTTTGGGAGTAAAGAATCTGCTGGATTTAATTCGCAATAAGCAAAGTAACGTTAATGAGCTTCCTGTGTTTTTTCACATCAGCACAGATGAAGTATATGGAGATATTGACGAGGGCGCCCATGTGGAAACTGACGTGCTTAAGCCTAGTAATCCTTATTCCGCCTCTAAGGCATCAGCGGATATGCTGATTAAAGCTTGGAGTCGCACATACGGAGTACCGTATATAATGTTGCGTCCGACTAACAATTATGGGATAGGACAATATCCAGAAAAATTAATCCCTCTCTCTGTTAAAAACTTAATACGAGGCAAGAAGATTCGATTGCACAATAATGGCACTCCCATTCGTAATTGGCTGCACGCCGATGACACTGCCTTGGCAATGATGGCGATAATTGATTCTGGAAATATTAATGAAATTTATAATGTTGCCGGCGGTTTCGAACAGACAAATGTTGAAACAGTTAAGAAGATTATCAAAGCATTTTATGGTTCACTTGACAACTGGAAACAGCATGTAGACTTTAGCGCCCACCGCGAAGGGCAAGATGTTCGTTACGCTTTAGATGATCAGAAGTTGAGAAATGTTGGATGGGGGTCAAAAAAGAAGTTTGACGAGGAAATTGAAGAAATAGTTGGCCATTACAAGGAGAATTTTACATGGTAAAAGAGGCGCCAAAGAAAAAGATTGGCTGTCTGATAATTTCTATTGGCGACGAATATCGTCAATTATCTCGTTGTGCTGTTCGTAGTTTTAAAAAATTTCATCCAAATGTTGATATGCATTATATTGATGAAACAAATATAGAAAGTTTTGAGGTTAACAAGTATTGTCATTCCTTTATTCGAAGTCATTATGGAATTTTTCGGTTTGCGATTGCCGCTGAAATAATGGGCAAACAAAAATATGATAAATTCATTATACTTGGAGCAGACACTATAACTTGCTCACGACTAGATGAGTTCATGGATATTGATGATACTGATATTTTAGCTACTTCTTGTTATCCATATCAAACACGCTATCCATATGGAGTGGGTCAAAGGATAGATTCAGACGATAAAGAACACCAAGGTAAATTTTGTTTTCAAGCTATATATGCGCCAATAGTATATGTTTATATGGATCCTGTTGCTGGTCAAAATCTTATAAATTCAGATGGGACTGACATCGTTAGTCTTTTTCATGGAAACCTAATGGATTTTCACAAAATGGGAGAATCCAGATTCAAAGAAGACGGTATTAGATTAAAAATTATTGATTATATGCATGCGAATACAGATGTGGTGTGCTTTAATAGTTTAAGCGCTTTAAAAGATGTTTTTAACTATTCAATAAAACATTGGACGGATTTTTATCCGGATAATATGTCTGATTCTGATCGAAAGAAAGTTTACAATACTCCTAATCATTCTCACCACCCTCCTTTTGTTCTTGAGAACCCAGAAAATAAAACAAGAAAAGATGCACTCACTTATGCTGAGTATTATTTTTACGGTGACCAAGGGGGTTTAAATTTAATCCTTTCTTTATCAGCATGGAGAAACAGCTTACCATCTACTGAACATCTTTTTTCTGGTGTAAGATTTCCTAGATATAGTTTTCAATTTGTCGATTTGCCATTTTTTATATCACCGTGGGTATATAATGCTAGAAGTAAAAGATCTGTTGGTGAATTAAGTGTAGAAGCAAAATCTTCTGGAAAAGACAAAACACTTCATCCTAAATCAATTCCGGATGATCCCGAAGTTGGAAAATCTGTTGGTGATTTTTACGTAGATAATAATAAATTATTTACTGTTGATGATAAACAGATAAAAGTATGGCATTATATAGCTGGTTTTGGCAATCATACAAATTCCACAGCTATCGCTACGAATAAATCTTTAACAGAAGACGAAAGAATTCTCAGAAAGAAAAGCTTTTGCGATAAGGTTAATAATTTTATATTTGATATTTTTAATCAAGAAACTAGAGATTTTTTTACGAACCAATGTGATTGTGATGATTTTTTCCAAGAGGAATTTAAATTAGAATGAAAGTTTTGGTGACAGGAGGAAGCGGGTTTTTAGGAAAAAGATTAAAATTATACAAACCAGATTGGATTTATATATCGTCAAAAAATTATGATCTAATCAGTTCCATAGAAACAAAGCAGATGTTTAGAGATATTAAGCCAGATGCGGTGATTCATCTGGCTGCTCGCGTTGGTGGAATAAAAGACAACGCAGAAAATCAAGCTTTGTTTTATTATCAAAACGTTATGATGAATACAAACGTTATTCATGAAGCGTATCTTGCTGGGGTTCCACGTGTTTTGTCTTCTTTGAGCACTTGTGCTTTTCCAGATAAATTAGATCATTATCCTTTTTTTGAAAAAGATTTTCACAAGGGATCACCTACAGAGACTAATCTTTCTTATGGCTATTCGAAAAGAATGCTCCATGTTCAAAGTGTTGCTTATAGAAAGCAATACGGAATGAATTATTCTACCTTTTGTCCATCTAATTTATATGGACCCGAAGATCATTTTGGGAACGAGTGCTCTCATTTTGTTGCTTCTTTAATACACAAATTTACAAATATCTGTAATAATAAAACAATTGTTCTATGGAGCACAGGTTCTCCTTTGAGACAACAATTATATGTTGATGATTTATGTGAGATTATACCAATGCTTTTGGAAAAACATAATTCAGATATTCCATTGATAGTTGCTCCTAATGAGAATCTATCAATTCGTGAAATGTCACAAATTATGGCAGATATTCATAATGACAAGACTGTATTTTTTAGATTTAATGGAAAATTAGATGGCCAATATCGCAAAGATGGTGATAATAGTATGTTTTTAAACTTAGTTGGGGGCTATAATTTTACTTCTTTTAGAGAAGGAATTGAGAAAACATATGAATGGTATGTTGAGAGTCTTAAGGAGCAATAGGTGGAAACAAAAACGGCATTAATTACAGGAGTTACAGGTCAAGATGGTTCCTATTTGGCAGAATTATTGCTGAATAAAGGATATGATGTGATTGGCGTAAAAAGAAGAACCTCCACTATATCGACAGGCAGGATCGATCACATATTTAATAATCCAAATTTTGAGCTTCGATATGGAAACATGATCGACTCTGGGGCAATCTATAGACTGCTTAAGGAGTATAATCCAGATGAAGTTTATAATCTAGCTGCCCAATCGCACGTTCGGGTTTCTTTTGAAACACCAGAAGAGACTGCAAATATTGTTGCTATGGGAACGTTGAAATTATTAGAAGCTATTGTCAACTTTAATCGTGATATTAAGTTTTATCAAGCATCTTCATCGGAAATGTTTGGTGATAATCCGGAAACACCACAAAATGAATTAACGCGTTTGATGCCGGCATCTCCGTATGCGTGCTCTAAGGTTTTTGCGCATAATTTAATTCGAAATTATAGAGAGAGTTACAAACTACATGCTTCCAGTGGTATATTATTTAATCATGAATCTCCCAGAAGGGGAGAAACTTTTGTAACCAGAAAGATCACTTTGGCCGCCGCAAGAATTAAACTTGGCTTACAAGATACCCTTCGATTAGGAAACTTAGATGCCAAACGAGATTGGGGATTTGCAGGAGATTATGTTGAAGCAATGTGGTTGATGTTGCAACAGGAAAAGCCGGATGATTATGTTATTGCCACTGGCGAAACCCATAGCGTAAAAGAGTTCTTAAATTTTGTTTTCGAGCACGCTGGGTTGGATGTCGAAAAACACGTACAGATCGATAAAAGATTATTCAGGCCCCACGAAGTACCATTATTATTGGGAGATCCAACGAAGGCGAAGGAAAAGCTTGGATGGGAACCCGATATAACATTTAGTGGCTTAGCCAAGATGATGTATGAAGCAGACTTGAATATGGTTAAAAAACAATGTTAAAAAATAGCATAGAACTACATATAAAGTATGTCAATAAAGGTTGGGGCTGGGAAAAATGGATCGTCAATAATGAAGAATATTGCGGAAAGCTTTTATTTTTTGAAAACGGTAAGCGTTGTTCGTGGCATTATCACAAATTGAAGGATGAAGTATTCTATCTTCAGTCGGGATTGATGATCGTGTTTTATTCCGATGATGATGATTTAACAGAAGCAAAACAAACAATACTCAGTCCTGGTGATAATTTTCACGTTTATCGTGGATTGAGACATCAGATGGTAGCATTACAAGATTCAGAATTATTTGAATTTTCAACACAACACTTTGATAGCGATAGTCATAGGATTATGAAAGGAGATTAATATGCATTTATCAAATCAAGCTCTAGGAGCAATTATGATGGCTTTACAGGAGTCATTGTTACATCAACTCGATATCGTACCCATTCTTCAGGGGTTCGATATCGAAGATACAGAAGAAGGACTAATAGTAAAAAACCCACCAACTGTTAGAATTCCAAATGATATGACAACTGAGACAGAACAAGAGACAACTGAGACAGATGCCGCGTTATAAGTATAAATGCGAAAGCTGTGATAAGGTAATGATAGTTTTACATAGCATCAATGATAGCTATACAACTTGTGATTTTTGTGGAATCGAAGGTATGATGAAGAAGCTTTTATCTACACCATTGTATATGGTAGAAGATTCTACCGTCGATGGTGCTGTTGGTGATATAACTAAAGAGTATATCGAAGCTAATAGAGAAATCTTAAAACAACAACAAAAAGAAGCGAAAGAGTTTACACATGAGCCGACTTGAAATAATTCTATCGATATTGTTGATGATATCTGTTTTTTTTAATATATCTCTCGTAGTATATACGAGAGGTGCTATTATACGTTTATTGTCAATATCGGAAGAGTTAGGAGATTTTCAGCAAATGGTAAATGCTTTCGCTAAACACCTGAAAGCGGTGTACGAGTTAGATATGTTTTATGGAGATGAAACGTTACAGGGATTACTTGATCACGCTGTGTCGTTTAATGAACAGCTTGATACATTCGAATATATCTACTCCTTAACAGAAGAGGAAACCCAATCGAATGATAATAAAACTAGAGAAACCGAAGAAGAGGA
>Ga0098033_1001120_pt1 | contig 11302 bp, 26 predicted proteins | sample 1_EtaG_FD_75049 | JGI IMG/M metagenome (GOLD analysis project Ga0098033, IMG submission 75049) | Marine viral communities from the Subarctic Pacific Ocean - 1_ETSP_OMZ_AT15124 metaG | ecosystem: Environmental > Aquatic > Marine > Oceanic | place: Pacific Ocean | collected 2015-01-07
GACATCCAGCACATAGGCAAGCCGCACAGACCCAAGGACATGGGCGCGGGCTTCGGGGACGAGATCTGGCAGACCGAGGCGTACTGGACATCCCTGTACGCGTTCCACATGGAGATGCAGCTTCGGAACATGGGGTACTCCGTGATGCGTTTGTGTGACGGGAGGTACTCCGACAGGCATGAGAGGGTGAACCGGTACGAGACCGACTACCCGCAGGAGAAGGCGTCGGTCTATGTGAGCTGCCACATCAATGCCGGCGGCGGATCCTACGGAGCCATGTTCTACGACCACCGCAGTTCCCTGGGTCCCCGGCTGGCATCAGCCATAGCATCGGAGATGGATCTGCCAGGCATCTCAACAGTCAAGACCCTGCCCGCAGGGCCTGCCGACTGGACGCGCAACGCCTACAACACGATCAAGCACGTTCGCCGACCCGTGTCGATATGCCTGGAGCCGTTCTTCATCGACAACCCCGACCACCAGCAGTACATGGCGATGGACAAGATCAATTTGGTTGGCGAGGCGATCGCCAACGGCATACACTCATGGTACAATGCACGACAAGGAGAGTAGCATGAAGAACCGCCAAGCCCTCAAGATCACGATCAACCTAATACGGCACATCATGCCCCTGATTCTCAGTCTGCTGCGAGCGGTCGAGGAAGCCAAGGAGGCGGACAGCGACGGCGGCAGGAAGGTCACCTCCGACGAGAAGTGGGCTATCGCCCAGGAGGCGAGCCTGAACATCCTCCCCGCCCTGGTGGAGGGCATATCGGATGCTCTGGACTAGCGTCATGGACGAGACCACCCTGCTGGATCTATTCATCAACGGCAGCCCCCTGGCGGGCTTCGCGGGCTACCTTGTCTGGCAGACCCGCAGCATGCAGAACAGGTTCGACTCGATGTCCGACAAGTCGGAGAGCAGGGAGGATGACCTGAGATCCAGGTACGACAAGGTCATCACCGACCTGCAGACCGAGAAGGAGACCATCAAGGATGAATCCAAGACGGCGATCGGCGTCCTCTCCACCAAGATAGACAGCCTTGAGCGACAGCTCCAGGACGTGGAGAAGAAGTTCGATCAGGTTCTGCTGTCCATCCAGCAGTTGAGCACGACCGTCCAGGAACTGAGATTCAAGGACATCGCCCGTGACACCAACAAGAACCCATAGGAGGCAGCATGGCTGTAACCAGCAACACCTTACAACCCAACTTCGATGACATGGTGAAGCAGTCTAGCTGCACCAAGTCACCTGACAACAATCTGCTGGACGGCTCAGGGACGGTACACAGCCTGCGCCTGGTCAACCAGGCTAACATGACATACTTCAAGCTCTACGACGCAGCCAGCCCCACCTACGGGACGACCACACCCGACTTCCAGGTGGCGGTGTCCGCTGACACGACTATGACAGTGCAGTGCAGGCAGGGGATAACATTCTCGACAGCCTGTTCCGCTGCCGCTGCCAGGGCTGGAGGCACGGGAGCCACTGGCGACGACAACCCTGGCGGTCTGGCGTACACGATCTTCGGGGGTGAGTGATGGCTACCTACAAGACATCCATAGCATCCTTCGTATCATCGGCACGGTGGACTGACACAGCGGCTACGGCTACGGAGGTGGAGGTGTCAACGTCCTCCATCAACATCCACCAGGTGCGCATCGACAACACAGCCAACTCTACGAAACTGTACCTCAAGCTGTACAACCTGGCGGCGTCCAGCCTGACGGTCGGCAGCAATTCTCCAGAGTCAATCCTGCCTGTCGAGGCTGGAAGCAGCGTGGAGTACGGGTTCGATCCTGGCATGGCGTTCGGCACGGCGCTGTGCTACGCGGTGGTGACCACGGGCGGCACGGCTGGGTCAACCGATCCAGGCACTGCCATCACCGTCGAGATCCTGACGAGCTGACAGCTAAAAAAAGAAAAGCCCCGGCGGAGGATACAGCCGGGGCTTTAATTTACAACAAACCCGCACACATGAGCGATTACACAGGTAATGATACCATACCATGATGAGGTGTCGGATGTCAAAGAAAAAGAATGTGGTGGGTGAGGAGATCGGGATTGCTGCAGGCAAAAAAAAAGGCTGAAGCGTAGCCCCAGCCTTGTTTAATCCTCTGTTTGTTGTTACTGTTTAATCACGACCTTCGATTACAGCTCCTGGGGAGCCGAGTCGACACGCGGCATGCATGCCGCGCGCGGCATGACCAAATATTCCTGGATCGAGTCGAGGCTGTCGGGCGCATGGGAACGGGTGAACAACCCGACCCTCCGTTAAAACCGACAGCCGATTCACCTGGTCATCAGGTCTTCGTAGGGGATCGTCGCTCTGAGCATCGCCACCTCGTCATCGCCGAACACTAAGCAAGTGCCGGCGGAAGAGAACAGACCCCACCCGTCACCGACGGGTCTGGTGTGCATCCCTCTGTCATCGTGCATCGATCGTATGTGATCCAGGTAGGCCGCACGACGGCAGGCTTGCCGCATGTAGGCGGAACGCCCACCGCCAGCCCTGTCCACCAGGTCGATGTCAGCCACCGCCATTCTGTATGACACGATATCCTTGACCACCACGGCTTTCCTGCGACCGCCACGCTTCTTTTTGTACAGCATACCGTCCTTGCCGACGGCGAGCCTGTGGTCGCAGGCGGGTCTGTTGTCCCGCTTGAACAGCTTGATGTCCTCCCAGATCATAACGTCCCAGTAGTCATCGTACTCGCGAAACTTGGCGACGGCGAAGCCCATCTTCTCCGCGACGGTGGGCTTCTTGCCCCGCACGGACATCGCGGCGACCACGTTGTCGATGCCGAGATGGTCAGCCATGCAGGTCAGTATCAGGTCTGGCATACTCATGGCATCTCCCCCAGCACCTTCGCGAAGACATGCCTGTACCTCGGGTGGGTCTCGCACAGGTCCTCCAGGTACTTGCGGGTGGCGTCCCGCCCCCTCCGGCGGAGGAAGCGACGGACGTTCCGACGCAGGACAGTCATGTAGTCGTATTCGTCACGACCCATGGGGATGATCTCCACCTGTGACTGTATGTCCAGCACGTCGTGCTTGATCTTGGTCTCGGCGAACCTGTGCTTGAGATGCCTGATGACATCCGCCCTCTTGATGACCTCCCCCCTGACGGCTGCGCCAGCCACGATGTCGTCGGCAAGCTGGTCAACATCACCGGCGGTTATGTTTATGTCCAGCTCCAGAGCAAGCCAGGCTTCCGTGAAGTCATCCCAGTCCATCGGTAGTTCATGTATGTTCATTTCATTCTCCTTAGAAGGGCAGTTCCTCGCCCGGTTTGATTGTTGGTTGTATCTCTCCGACGAACTTCGTCGCCAGTTCAAGGTCTACCTTGACCCTGTAGCATATGGTGTGCGCTGCCATCTCCTCAGCCAGGTGCAGCAACCGTGCTGCAAGCGTCGTGGGCAGCCTGTCCTGCTCATTGAGAGCCTCGACTATGAGGTAGCAGCACCGACCCAGGCGGTCGTGCCACTCCGCCCTGCTCTTCGCCCACTCGTACTCGGAGTATTGCTTATCGACCATGGCCTCCCATTCGGGATCGCACTCAGCCTCGGACTGGAGTTGCAACTCCAGGAATCTTCTTCCACTCCTACTCATTGCTCACCTCCAAAGGCTGATCTACGTTGTCTGTATGACAGTCTGTATGGATAGGCGATGCACAACTCCGCCAGGTACTTGCGCCCTTCCCCGTAGACGTGTCTGGCTTGGTCAAAGTATTCTTGATAACCAAACCCTCTTGATGGATAAATTCTGTTCCATCTGGAATAAAAAAATTCACGATTAGGACAGCCTTGGTTGTAGTGGGTGTGACCACAGTTGTAAAACTTGAAATGATGAGTTTTATTAGGGTTGTGTTTATCAACAATTGAAATAATGACTGGAGCCATCACTCACCTCCCTTGTTCTTCTGCTTTGCAAGCTCATCTTCCAGGATCTGTATCGCCATCTTGAGGTCGCCCTCGCTCTGGCTGGACAGGTCGCTGCCGTTGTTGGTCATCTTCAGTATGCTCCGGAGATACTCCAGAGCCGTTCGTATGTTTCCCATGTCATTCTCCTTGGGTTGTTGGTTTGTTGTTGTTGTCTGAATGCCATTCATCCACTAAGTCCTGCACACTCCATGCATCATCGTACTCCAGCTCCAACGTGTCATTCAGTTGGCGGCATGCGATGGTCAGCACCTCGATAAGCTGTAGCTTGTTCAGTTCCATAATGTTCATTGGTCACCCCCTTCTCGGCGCATCCAGGCACGATACCATGCCCGGCATACCTTGTTGAATTCGTCCTGATCGTCGCCGACGTAGATGACGGTCTCGCCCCCGCCGTGGCAGATCTGCATCCGCGCCCCCTCATCTATTTCGACGAAAATATATGATGATCCGGGCCGGATGAACCAGAATTCCTTCTGATACTTCCTGCTGATTATTGTTACTCTCATGTTACCCTCCTTGGGTTTGTTGTTGGTTAGTCCACACCACTTCGGAGCTGTTCTTTCTCAGCCCCTTGGTTGATGCGAAAGGTTTGAAGGGAAGCCAGTCGGCGTCCCCGTTCTCGCAGACGATCACCTGACCCCGCCTCTCCCTGCAGAACCCTGCAAGATGCTCGAAGTCTATGTCCCGTTCCGTGTAGTGGCTGCCGCCCACCTGGTAGGGTGGATCGATGAACCAGGTTGCGACCACGTCGCTCAGCTCGCTGTAGCATCCCTTCTTGATGCGCCAGTGCCGTATGTACTGCAGTTGGGAGGCGATGCGCTCCCTGATTGTCTCCGACCAGTGACCACGGTTGGGGCCGTTGGTCATTGACCGTCTAGGCTGCGTTGCACCCTTGGTCACCCAGAACCCTATCAGGGTACGGGCTTCCTCCGGCAGTGAGGTGGGCACGGCTTCGCCAGGCTTGAGCAGGGGAAGCCTCCTGATCTCCTTCTCGGACACCCTTATCAGGTAGTCCCAGACGGAGCAGACGTGCTCGCTCCTGTCCACCAGCCACACGTCCTTCCAATGCCACTGCAGCGCATAGCATGCACTGCCTGCGAAAGGCTCGATGATGGTGTTGTGGAGAGGTTCGTCGTAGCGTGGAGAGAGCCTCCACTTGCTACCGTAGTAGCTGATAAACGGTCTAAGTCTCATTGTTATCCTCTTGGTTTGTTGTTGTTGTCTGAATGCTAAGAGGTGTCATATTCTCTTCAGCCCATGGCAAAATCTGACCATTAACCATTTTACTGGCATTGTCATCATCGATAAGTACATTCCACCATCGGCAGCCACAAGCGTCTGTATAGTATTGATTCAGGTCGATTATGGTTCCGACTATAAACTTATAGGTCATTAACTTTTGGGGTATTTTTACCTTATCCCCGATTTTTATTTCTATCATTTGTTCTCCATTGGTTTGTTGTAAAGTACACTCTGAAATAGAGTTAAAAAGCGGGGGGTGGGGAACCCCCCTGGCTGGTGGGAACCAGCCTCCGGCCTGAGGGAAGCCAGTTGCCTAGGCGAGTGCGATCTCCCGCACCACCCAGAACAGTATGCAGAACAGTATTATCTTCATTGGTTGTCTCCTTGGGTTGTTGGTTGTTGTTATCCGTCCGACACGATGTCGGAGAAGTAGGTCTCGACTATCTCATCGAGGGACTTGCCATCGACGGTCTCGTCGAAGCTCAACTCCTTCTCTTCAAGCCAGTCATAGGCTTCCTCCTTGGTCAGGATCTTGCATCCATCACCAGACCCTCTTGTGTTGCCGTCTGAACTGTGATGCGCCCATCGGCTCATCGCGCCTCCCTCCCCTTCCAGGAACCAGGTTCCCTTTTTGGACAGGTACAGGTACTCCGTGCAGTTGTTGAAGTCGTTGTTGGGTAGACCGTTCCAGTACTCAGCTATCTTTATGGACGTGTCGGTGTTGAGTCGTATGCGTTTTATGTAGTAGATTGCCATTGTTATTCTCCTTGGCTTGTTGTTTGTTTGTTTGTTGTTTTCTGATCACGCTGGACACGTTTCGCCAGGGTCTGCATGTACTTCGGCCCATTGCCGTTGAGCAGACCACTGAAGCTGTACACATAGTCGTCCCTGTCCACGCAAAAGTAGTTCTTTCCAATCCGTGCAAAGACATACAATCCAGCAGCAGTCTTGGGAACCTCTTCATCTGGTCTATAGCAGATGTACTCGTTGTTCTTGTCATTGTACCAGGTGTTTCCTCGTCTTTTGATTGCCATTGTTATTCTCCTTGGCTTGTTGTTTGTTTGTTTGTTGTTGGCAGCCTAGCTGGCTGCGTATCCCCAGACAGCGTACTCCGCTATCTCGCCGGTCTTGCGAAGGTGGATGACATCGTACTCGACATCCCACTGGGCGGGGTGGGTCTGGATCCGCTCCCATACCTGATCGACGTAGATCAGGCTGACCTCCATCCCCATCATCAACTGCTGCTTGTACGCAGTGACCGCCGCGCTCTTCTTGTCAGAGGAGAAGGTCGTTCGCCCCGTCCTGTTGATCACACACCACTTCTTGGGTGACTCCTTCTTCACCAGCTTGTACCTCGGCTCCCTTGCCTTGACCAGGCTGGTGATATTGATGTCCACCTCGCAGCCCTTCCTGGCTTTGGTCTGCTTCATCAGCAGTTCCTCGACACCTCGATCGTCTGCTCGCTTGCTATCAAACGGCATGCTCTTCTTCTTGGAGACCCTCGCGACCTCCTTCATCTCAGCTACGGGGCATGCCAGTGCCGGGCCCCACTTGCTGCCTTCTCTCTCATCCTCAAGTTTGTCCACCTCGGACGGTGACAGCGGCTGGTCTGAGACCATCGTGTAGCCGCTCTTCTGTCCGATGGTTCCGCTGTACGAGCCTTGCCCGTACTCAAGCCTGTCATCTTTCACCTCCTGCCAAAACAATCTGTGAAAATGCCCGACGTTTTTGGCTTGTATAGTTATTGTGAATCCTTGTGCTCCCATGTTACCCTCCTTGGGTTAGTTGTTTGTTGTATATGACCGTCGCCCTGTCCTGGTACACCTCGTATTCCAGGTCGAGCAACGGGTGGAGAAGTTCGTCGGGGACATCCCGTCCGAACTGCTCCTCGAATCCAGGGCTGTCCATCAGCCCCTCGAGATCTTCCTCCAGCTTATCCAGACCTTCTTCAGTGTCCAGCTCCACATCGGGGAGCAGCACAATCAGCATCCAGTCCAGCATGCGCCATTGCAGCTCGTTCATGTCATCCTCCTTGGTTGGTTGGTTTGAGGTTGATGAGGGCTTCCACAGCCTCCTGTCCTCCTGCTTCCCACACATCCAGTAGCAGGCGCAGTGCCTCTCTCATTTCTTCGTCGCGTAGCAGGCGCAGTGCCTGTCTTTTTTCTTCGTTACTCATTGTTATCCTCCTTGGTTGGTTGTTGTTGGTTGGGTTGTAATCCGGAATGCCCACGACCCGTGGATCAGCTTTATTGTCCAGCCTGTCCCGACCCTGATCGAGGCATCGTAATCATAGAACTGGGGTGAAGCCTCGATCAGAACGGGTCCTGATACCACCTCCATAGTCATTATTGTGCGGCTCACAGAGCCGGCTGTCGGCTTCCACTCGGCAGATGTGCTCTCATGGCTCCACCGCTGCACGGTCCCGTCCGGGAATGTCAGGGTGAAGCTGTCTGATACCATGTCCTTCATGTTATCCTCCTTGGTTGGTTGTTGTAGTTGAAATAGAATCAAAGGGGGACGGTGTCCCCGTGGGTTATCCGTAGATGATCTTGCCGAAGCAACACCACTGTATGATGCAGTCGGCAACCTCGCTGTCGATGGTTTGGGTCCAGTTGTGCCGAACGAAGTTGTCTAGCCCTTGGGATACATTAGTGTATGATACCTGGGGTGGAATCCAGTCGTTGGCCGCGAACATCTCTCCGATCGCCTTCGCCATCTTGGCTGGGGTGATCAGGGTTTCCTTGCCATCGAAGGCATTGGTGACGGTGTAGGTGTCGTCATTCTCTCCGACCACTGCAGCCGAAGCCCAGTAGCCTATGCCGTAGCCGGCAGAGAACACTATCGCCTCGAAGTCCTCTACGCTCAGTTCAAATGTCATTGTTATGGTTGTCATTGTTATCCTCCGTTAGGTTTGTTGTGAAATAGAATCAAAAGGGGAGGGTTAACTCCCCAGTAAAATCAGGCTGCTTGCTCCGCCTTGGCTGCGATCACCTTGGTCACATAGGCGACCGCCCGGCTGGCTTCTCCCGCCGCCCTCCAAATCCACTCAGGCTTCTCCTTGAGTTTCCTTGCCCAGCTTTGGCAGTACGCCGCGCTCTGCTCCTTGCTGTCCTCGGTGGACAGTCCCAGTTCAGAGCACAGGAACAGCGCACCCAGTTCGGCGATCAGTTCCTCGTAGCTGTAATCATGCGATCCGAAGTTGCTCACGTTGGCTATCCCATCTCGGTTCAGCCGGCTGCCGTGACCCGTGCTGTGGATCATCTCATGCGCCACGGTGCTCCAGCCCCTAGCCTCATCGGTGAAGTTGCTGGGCAGCGTGATCGAGTCCCGCTTGGGTACATAGTACGCACTCCCGGCGAACCGGACAGGGATGCCCTCCGCCTCGGTGTAGTCGAAGAGGATTCCGTCCCTGCATTCGATGCCCGTGCCTTCGGGTGTAGCCTCATCGGCTAGCCCGTCAACCTGGCAGCGATTGAAAACGCTGTACTGAGTGTAGTATCCACCGCAGAACACGGTGTCTCCGTTGTCATCACTCTTGTACCGAGGCTTGTAGCAGAGTACCTTGGTAGACTTCTGTCCCTTGCGGACTGATCCGCCGAGGTTCTTCCAGGCTTTGAACGTACCCCACTGAGTGGAATCATATCCAAACGCCTGGGCTACAAACATCAGCCACCAGATGTTCCCACCTTGGTATCCGTTGCCCGTCGATGCCGAGTAGGGCATGCCGTTCGCGCCGCCGATGTCCTGCCAGCACTTCTTCCAGCCCATGCCGTTCTCCAGATTGGAGATCACATAGCCCGTCAGTTGCTCCTGCTGTGCTTTGAGTGTCAGTTTCAGTTGTTGTTGCTTGCTCATTTTATCCTCCTTGATGGATGTTGTTGTTGTAAATAGAATCAAAAGGGGAGTGATCCCCAGCTGTAGTTTTACCTCTCGGCACGTTCCTTTTTGATCAGGTCCGCATTGACTTTGAGTGACAGCTCGTTGTTCCACTCGTGCCAGACCTCGGCTGCTTCGGCTGCTTCGGCTGCTTCCTCGGCTATCTCCACATAGGAGGCTCCGACACAAGTAATGCAAACAATCTGCCCGGTGCCGTCGGCAAAGTGGGGATCCCACTGGCTCTCAGCTATGATAACCAGTCCAGCCCATTGCAGCTTCTCAGCGTAGTCCCTGCCGATCAGGTTGTACTGATCGTCAAGGCTTTCCCGGTCACACTCGCCGATGAACACCTCTATAGAGCCTCGATTAGGCAGGCTTAGAAATTTCAGGGTGTGCCAGTGCGGGTATCGCTTGGTCAGTATGTCATGTCTCGTTGGTAGTTTCATTTTATCCTCCGTTAGGTTGTTAGTGAAATAGAATCAAAAGGGATCCGAGGATCCCAGGTTGCTAGATGTAAAGGTAGATCAGCAGGTCATTGTGACTCCCCTGTTGTTGTGTCGGTGACGCTGTTCCAGTTGGGAACGAGCACCAGGGCAAGCAGCCCCAGGCCCAAGCACTCAAGGAGCACAAAGAATTCAATCATTGGGACTCCCAGATCATTTCTTCGGTGGACAGGTTGACCCCGTCTCCCTCAGCATATGCCGACTCGATACGTTCACCGCAGCCATGCATGCTGCTGCAGAACAGATCGGGATCTTCCCAGTTGATAGCCGGGGAGATCCCAGCATCCTCAGGACATGAAAAGATCTTGTCATCATCGGTCATGTCGGGATCGTCTTGCTCTTCCTGTACAAATTTGTTTGCACAGTCGGCACAATAGCACTCCCCTTCCCAAACTACGAAGCATGGGTAACATCCGACAGATGTGTATTTTGTGTATGTTGTCATTGGGTTTATCCTCCTATGGATTGTGTTGTAAATAGAATCAAAAGGGGGAGAGCCTAAGCCCTTCCCCCGGAGTTTATTTTGTTTGCAATCAGGCTAGGACATAGCCCTCGCCAGTGTCGGTGACTTGATCGCCTAGTCCAGCGATTACGCCCCGTTCAATGGCTACAGTGTACGAGATGCCACCGTCACCAGGGTTGGCCTGATAGCGTAGGGTCTCGCCTGATACTAGCCTTTGCAATGTCTTGAGGATCTTGCCAGCGGTGATCTTGACCATCTTCCCAGTCGGGCGGGTAAGCGTGAAGCTTTTCCCGTTCGACTCGGTGACGATCCCGAGCACCTTGCCTTTCCTGGACAAGATCCTAGTGTTGATAGCTACCATGATCAACTCCCTGTATTGATGCGGTTGTCGATTATCCATTCTAGATAAATCTGTTCATCGAGATTATAGGACGAGACCATGGGGCCCTCGTCCATGTAGTCAGACAGGTTGCATCCACATGCCGCCGCTTCGTTCACGGCTTCGGCATGATCAGCTACGTTGTAATCGTCGTAATTATCAAGGGCCTCGGCTATGTCAGCATCGGACCATGTGACATGGATAGTGATAGATTGTGTATAGTTCATGTTTGCTCCTTATGGTTGTGTTGAAATAGAATGAAAAGGAGAAGCACAGTAGCCGTAAAATGTCCGCCCGTCGGGCTGAACCTGCAAAAGTAAAAGGCCACTTTCCATGTGCTCCTCCACCATATAGGAGGAGGATTTTTTTCCTAGGCTGAAACACGTTTGAAGTCTTCCAACCGTTGCCGGTGCATGTATCTCGCTGTAACTACGATAGGCAGGCTGTCCTGAAACCGATAGGTTTGACGCTACCGTGCTAACCAACGGCCCTAGAGGTTCACAAAGCTACATCTCATGATGCAGGCTTACATTGAACATATGGACACCGTCTAGGCTAGTCCTGACTATCTCACATGCACTCTCAAAAGGAGAGTTGAGGATTCACGATGTCATGTAATCGTTGCCTATTCCCAGGGCCTTCGGTGAACTGAATAGAAGGGTCTTCCGACACCATCTAGTCCATCGGGTAAACACGAGCGTAATCGCATCATCCGCCACCTAGGGCTTAAGGTCCAGTTGTGAGTGAGAGGGCGTTTTTATGGCTACGAATAGCCCGCCGATCCCTTAGGGATCGCCCGATGGTTCTAGCACCGGGTATGACTCCAATTAGTGATGTAAGATTTGCTTAGGGCAAAAGCCTTTTTGATTTTTCGATATTCCTCCTTTCCC
>Ga0098033_1001121_pt1 | contig 11289 bp, 12 predicted proteins | sample 1_EtaG_FD_75049 | JGI IMG/M metagenome (GOLD analysis project Ga0098033, IMG submission 75049) | Marine viral communities from the Subarctic Pacific Ocean - 1_ETSP_OMZ_AT15124 metaG | ecosystem: Environmental > Aquatic > Marine > Oceanic | place: Pacific Ocean | collected 2015-01-07
CAGTTGCTGAAAAGTTTTTACTAGGATAATTCCATTGGGTATTGTTATTTGGGGTTGTGCTTAAATAATCAATTACTCCAGGAAAAACTGTGTGCTGGCCAGGTAGTTGTGGGTCTGCTTCAGGTTCAGGTGCGGTTAAATTACTTAAACTCCTTCCTGTCCCCCCGTTATACATAAAAGCAATATCAACAGTATTTAGGCTCGTATTCCAAACAGCAACCTCGTCAACCTTTCCGTCCCAATATTGTAATGCGTCAACTCTACGCCCAATATTAAATCCATCAGTTCCGTTCCTTTTAGTTCCTGCTGCACCGCAACTACCACCACAGTCTTGAGCTCCGTTAGTATATGGAAAAGTTCCTGAAGCATTTCCTACTACGCATAAATAATACCAAGTCGAAGCAGCAGTATTTGTTCCTGAGTTTTCTTGAACACCACCACTATGGGATTGCCAAACCCCACCGCCCCCAATGGCATAAATTATCCCAGCCCCGTTATCATTTCCCCTCTCACCCCAAATACCTTCGTCACCTGAAACCGCTGTTTCATCAACTGGGTCGCCATCACTATTAGTCCACGCACAAATAGTAAATGCTGCGGGTTGCATTTGTGTCCACATATTATCAGAATCATTGTGAAAATAATCTCCAGTCCCGTCAAAAACAAAACCAACATCTAATTTTCCTGTGGTTGAAGCAGCATCACCAAAATTGTTTAACCCCCCATTCCCATCTTTTCCTTCAATTGCATTTCCTGTTGAAGGGTGGACAGAACCATTATAATAAACCTCTAAATTTGTTCTTGCTTCATTAATAGTAGTAAAAGATAAAACTGAACTTATTAAAAGTAAGAATACAAATCCGAATAGTATTATTTTTTTCATTAGCTAAAAGTAAAATTTCTTACAAAAGTCACCCCATTAAATGTTACATTCATTTCTACAGAATAATTTATTAAAGTTGCAACAGTAACTCTTGGTGCAGTTAAGCTTGTGATAAAATTAGTTGCGCTCGAATTAGTTGAAGCGGTATATTGTTCATTATAATTATAATTTAAATTTAAAGCTGCTTTGTAAAAACTATTAAGAGTGGTTATTGCTCGTTGGGTAATAGTTTCAGTTATATTATTTAATGCCGTGCTGCCCACTATCCAATAACCCCAATCAACAGAAGTGTTTAATGGAGAAGCATTCATTAATAATGCCCTTGATTTTGTAACCCCATTATAAGTCATATTCATAGAAACGGTTGCAGCTTTAGTTGTATGATTAATCTTAACTAATGGGCAGGTTACATTAATTTCAAACTTATCACTTGAATAACTTGCTGGCTGGTGGGTATTATTAAAAATATAGTTTAGGTTTGGGGTAAATGGTAAAGTTAAACTGTTATATCTTTCTACATAAGAAGTTTCGGTTACAGTATTTGTTTCAGTAAAAGTTGAGCTTAAAGTTGCATTTTTTAACCAAGCTATCCATAAAACCCAATGGTTAAATGTTTGTGGTGTTCTTAATAAATTGTATTGGTTATAATATCCATAACTTACATTTAAAGTTGCATTAGCATATAGCTGGGTATTGTTTGAAGTTACTAAGGGGGGCGTTACATTCATAATAAAGCCGTAAGTTCTATCTTCAAATTCAGTAACCGCCGAACCATCATAATAACCAATCAATTCAGTATTGGCAATATGGGCTGAAGTCATAGTAACATTAAAATTCTGTCTAAGTGTTTCAATACCACCAAACACTTGTGAACTTGTTAAGAAATAAGCGTGTTGTATTCTGTGGCTTAAATTTACACTTTGATTTTTTTCTATTGAACTATCTGCGTGAGTTAATGTATAATTAAAAAAGAAAGTTTGATTTGTATTATTTGTTATAACTAGGGGTGCAATCGGGAACCCGTGAAATCTTACATGAGAATTATTTGTATGGTTTATAGTGGTTCCGAAAACTTTATTTCTATAAATTAATTGTCCTTTTGAGGCAGCGGTAATATTATAATTTTCAAGTAATACACTAATCGTATGGTTTAAAGTTTCGTTTACTAACGGGGTATAGTATATCGTTTCATTTCTTGGTGGGATTACAACTGGCGGTGCGGGTGCGGATACATTACTTAAACTCCTTCCAGTCCCACCATTATACATAAAAGCAATATCAACAGTATTCAAACTTCTATTCCATACAGCCACTTCATCAACCATACCATCAAACTGTTGTGATGCCCCGTTTACTCTTGCACCAATTACAATTCCATCAGTCCCACTTCTTTGTGCAGGTGCACCACCACAAGAACCACCACCACAATCTTGAACCCCATTTGTATATGGGTGTGTTCCAGTAGAATTACCAACTACACATAAATAGTACCAAGTTGAACCAGCAGTATTAGTTCCTGAATTTTCTTGTTGTCCCCCTGCGTGTGCTTGCCAATTACCACCGCCCCCAGTGGCATAAGTTATTCCAGCACCATTATCTGTGCCGTAATCTCCCCAAGCACCCTTATCTAATGAAACAGGTGTTTCATCAACTGGGTCGTTATCACTATTAGTCCACGCACAGATGGTAAATCCTTGAACAGGCTGGACTACAGTCCAAATATTGCTTGAATCATTTTTAAAATAATCCCCCGTCCCGTCAAAAACAAAACCCACATCTAATTTTCCTGTGGTTGAAGCAGCATTGCCAAAATTAGCTAACCCACCATTCCCGTCCTTTCCTTCAATTGCATTTCCTGTCGTTGGATGAACCGAACCATTATAATAAGCTTCTAAATCGACCCTCGCTTCTTCGATAGTATTAAAAGATAAAACCGAACTTATTAAAAGCAAAAATACAAACCCGATTAATAATAACCTTTTCATTCTTGGATACTCCATAATTTATACATAACAATCATTAACACCATCCCAAAAATCCCCACTATAAATGGAAGTTGATTTAATATATTACTGATAAAAGTTAAGTCATTGGCCTGAGAAATTAAGTTGGTATCGCTGGCCATCTCTTGATATATATTTGAAAGTAACCCGCTTAAAAATATGATTATAACTAGACCTAAAAAATAGAACGGAATAAATATGGGATGGATACGAACTAAGGCAGCCAACACTAATGTTACAACTGAAAGAGCGACTGTAAAAAACAAGAAAGTATTATCTATCACACCAGGATAATAACTGACTAATTTAGTCGAAGCAGCTTTCCCGTGTGATTCAATCACGTCATTGGCTTGTATTTGATTATCAAATTCGGTTGATATTTTATAACCAAATAAAACTACTATGCCAAAGAATAAAAGAACTACTGCTGCGAAAATTATATCCTGTAAACTCCCCTTTTTATTTTTTAACATTCTTTTTATTTTTACCTCTTAAAGCTGCTTCAACTTGAATCCAAGTGTTTGTTTTTACTGCTATATGAAAAAAATCAGCTAATGAAGTTTTAGGGAATCTTAGTTTAATGTCTTGTATATCATCGTCGTATAAACGAGCCATTCTTGTCTTATAAGTTTTCCTTGGTCTTCCCATCTTAAATTTTTGGCATATTTGTTCGCTCATCATATTTTTTATCTTGCCATAATTTTAAAACATCTAATAAAGTTTTAAATACTAATGCAAGCATTAACATATAACCTGCCCACCCCCAAATTACCATATACCTAAACATTTCTTCTTTAAGTGCTAAACCACCTTTAACTGCAATAGTTGACATCATCGCTGCATTTAAACTCATTAAATAACAACCAATAACCCAACAACTTCTTTTTAAGATTAGATTAGTAATAGGGTTTACACTAAACTTATCTTTTATAAAAGGAAGCAATAATAAACCACCCGAAGATGCTATTGCAAATAATGTTATGGCAACTGATTCAGACATAATTTATTTCCCTATGGTCACAGTATATTTTCCTTTTGCCTGCCCTTTAGTTTTTGTATGTGTATATGTTTTTTTATTTCTTTTATTCCCCATTTTATCTTTTCCTTTTCTTTAATTTATATCTGAACCTATCCGCTGCCCTTTTACCTGCTTTTGTATATGGGAAGTACCTATATTTTCCATTTTTTAATTTAACTTTTGGCATTTTATCATCCTCCTAAACCCCTAATAAACCACTTAAATCTTTTCCATAACTCCCGCCCTTCCTTTTTTTGCTTTCTCTTCTTCCTTCAGAAATAACAGCTCGGGCAGCTCTTTTTCTTGTTGATACTTTTCTTCTTTTCTTCTTCTTTGTTTTTTTAGTAGTAGTAACAGCTTTAGTTCTTCTTTTAGCAACCTTAACAGCTTTTGTTGGTTCGCCTGCAAGATAACTTATTGTCTTAGCAGCTTTTGAACCAAAAGTGGTTGGTGTTCTAACAGTTTTTTTTGCTCTTACTTTTGCAAATTCAAGTCTTTCTTTTCTTTCCGCTTCCCGAAAAGCAACCCGTTCTTGTTTTTTTGTTTCTCTTCTATATTCAGTTTCTTCTTCTCTTTCTGTAATATAACCCACTACCGCTTTTTTTACTCGGGGGCTCTTTCTAAATAATTTCTTTGCTCCTTTCTTTGCAAGTTCATGATACCATGCTTGAGCTTTTGGGTTTTTGGGTTCGCAATCTAAAACATTAATTACCCCATCTTTATCCCAATCTTTTGTTGCAGGCAAAGTGGTCTTCCCACTCCCAACAACTCCTTTAAACACTTTTTTGTTGTTTATCATTTTATACCACCTTTCATTGAGGAGCAACTCCTTGAGATGCGCCGAAGCCTTTAAGAGCTGCGGTTAAACCATTTATAGCATTTGTTCCACCGCCTGCAAATTGGTAAGTGAAATAAATCGTTGCACCACATAAAACACAACAAACTAAAACAGAAGCGACCCCCATTATGAAATATTTATTATCTTCCCAAAAACTATGCTCGGCAAATTCTTGGGCATGTTTTTTATGTTGTAAGCTTTGCCAATTTCTAACATAGTGAGGAACGGGATTAATTTCTGCCCTTAATTCCTTTTCGTTTTGTTTAATATTTATTCTTCCAGGAATCCAAGCACCATTAAAATCAAAAGCCTTAATACTATTTCCAGGCAACATATATTCCTGGTCGAAAGGTTCTATCTCCATTTTATTCATTAAAGGATATAATGGTTTCCATGCCGTTTTATTTTTAATCCATTTAATCCTATTCTTTTTTGGTTTTGAAAAAGCAAAAACCCCGTCTGTTCCAGAACCATATAATTTAAAAACTTCTGCTTTAATTGTAAACTGCGTTAAATAAAAAATAATAAAAACAACCCCCGCCGTTATACCTATAAATAATCCGTAGCCTAAATATTTCGCTACGCCTCCAAACATAGATGCCCAATTGACACCTGCTAATATTGGAATCTCAACCACTTTGAAATAACCCCCAAAAACCTTTTTTAATTTGTTGTTGTGCTTGCTGTTCGTTCAAGCTTTCTATCCTTTTAATCATTGTACTATCTATTTTTTTTGTCCAGCCGTTTAAACTTCTATACGCTGCAGCTGTAATATAAGTTTTAATTTGTCTTAAGATAGTATCGTAAACAGTAAAATTTATTTCGTACTGGTCAAAACCATCAGACATTGCGTCACTAACTTCATTAGAAGCTGCCCCTAATTGATTTAATATAAGTTTCTCTGACCAATTAGAATTAGTTGTATTTTTATTTAAGAAGGGTTCACAAATTGGCATTATTACTTCTTTAATAAAAGACATATTACAAACAGGCTTATCAACTTTTTCCCATTTATCCCCAAACCTTCTGTAACCTAAAAGAGAATAACATAACTTTTGTAAGTCGTAATCCATATCCTGTTGCCATAATAATAAATTAACCCTCCCTTCTTGTTCATGAAAATAAGAGGCGTCATCCCTATTAAGAATATCTAATGTGCTTTGTTCTCTCACGAAATCCCTTTCTCTTTTCTCTGCATCCATCTCTCTTTTGAGAGCTTTTTGTTTATTAAATATATCCATCATTTTATATCGTTAATTTAAATGCCCTCCCTATTGGAATTGGTCTTCTTTCTAATCCAGTTATTTTCCCAACCGTTGGTGGTTTCCCAACAATACCTAAAGCTTTAGCGACTACATCTGCTTGGTATCTAAATGCCCTTTTTGTTTTATAGGGTTTATATTTAACAGCTTTATACAAACCAGGCAAATAAATTTGAGCCATAATATCAACAACGGGGGTTTCTGGTGGTGGAACCTTTGGCGTATAACTTGGTGTAGGGTCAGAAGGAACATAAGGGGTAGAAGGAACAAGAGGAAGAGAAGGAACAGAAGGAAGAGAAGGGACGGAAGGAAGCGAAGGTCTGGAAGGTCTGGAAGGTCTGGAAGGTCTAGAAGGAACAGAAGGAACAGAAGGAACAGAAGGAAGAGAAGGTATTGAAGGGACGGAAGGAATGGAAGGGATAATGGAAGGGGTTGAAGGATAAGATGGAATAAGAGGCGAAGGTCTGGAAGGTCTGGAAGGTCTGGAAGATTCTAATAAAAACCTTTTTGGTTTAATTGGTTTTTCTATATAGCTTGGGATATCTTCATAAAAAAACCTTGAAACTCTCGCAGGGATTCTTGCTGGGATTGCAGGTGCTGTTAGTATTGGAAGAATGGAAGGTGCAACGGTGGGTGTATATTCAAGGGAGAGCGTAAAACCTTTCCCCAACCTTCCCCCTATTGCTTTGTAAATAAAACCCATGTCAACCCCAGTAACTTTGGGCTTGGTTAATACACCTTTAGTTCCATATACAGAAGTTAATGCGGTTGTGCCAGGCGTTACGCCTTCCGCTTCATAAACTCGTAATTGGAATAATAAATCCCTTACATCTTTTCCTAACCTATAAAACCGCACCCCCTTCTTTCCTCCCCAGCCGTGTGTTGCCACATCTCTGGCAAATTCTTTTTCGCTATAAGTCCAAGCTCCGTATGCTTTCCTATAAGATTGGTATTGAAAAGCTTGAACTTTAATCCCTTTGGGTGTGACTTGCGGTTGCCGATAACCTAATTCACCCAAAGCGCTTTCCCACCTTTTAATATCAAAAGCAACCCCTTCCGCTTGTTTAATTTTTCCTGTTTTCCATTCTGTAATCCCCAACGGTCTTTTTGCACCTTTAAATACTGCAAAATCAATATCTGAAATCCTTCCCCCCCTTTGTTCGATAAATTGTTTGGCAATAAGACTTCCTTTTCTTTGATAAGTAGTTTGGCTTAAAGAACCTTTAAGCATAGCCAATTCCTCTTGGGTAAAATATCCCCTTAATTTAATTTCAGTTTGTGGTTTCATTCCTTTAATAACTTCGAAAGGGGGTTCTCTTTTTACTGAAACTTGAACACCCCGCCCAATTACACCTGGCTTACTTAATTGTAAACCAAGCTTTCCAACTTCTTCAGCAAATTTAATGTTTTGCCATGTTGCAACTGTGGGCTTCCCCGCAACCACCAACGGTTGTTCGTATCTTAAACCATAATATTCTTCTAACCGACCAGGTGTCCACCCTTTTCTCCCAGCATAAATTGCACCAAGTTGCATAGTTGTTTCACCAAGAACATATCCTTTCCCGTAAGGGGTCGGTTGAGCCATTACTCTTTCGGCAGTAGTTTTCACAAAATAACCTGTTAAACCCAAAGCTGCACTAACATGTGCAGCTTCTCGCACTCTCCCTGCGGTTTGAACAAACCTTGCAACTGCTTTGCCTGATGCTTTTACACTTAATCCTTTGGCTGCACCTCTTACACTTATTCTTTTGGCCATCTCCAAAGTTCCATAAGCGAATGGTATTTTAACCAAAGTCGCTGCTTTACCAATAACCCCCGCAACAGTTGTTAAGGCTGCCATTTCAACTGGTTTATCTCTGGGGTAAGCCAACGCACCTGTTGTAAAACCCCCTATTGCTTCGGCGGTTGATTTTGACATATACTTCCACTTTCCCAAACCCCCTGCTACACCAGCCCCAATTTTTTCAGGGGTTACTCCTGTTCCTGTCTCTAATGCTTCATAACCAACCCTAAATGGTTCACCTATTACATAAGAAGCAAAAGTAACCCCGCCTGCTACACCCCTAATAACTTCTTGACCAGTTGGTGTTTCTAACACTGGCTTAATACCTTCCCAGTATATTTTTTCAGGAATAGACGCTTTAACATCAGTAAAATATTTATAACGGGGGGCGGGGGCTTCTAAATATTCTTTATAGACTTTCTCTTCTTTTGTTAATGGTGGGCGGGCTGGTTCTAAAACCCCAGCGTAACCCAAATCCATTAATCTTTTTCCTTCTTCCGCAGCTACTTTTTGAGGTTCTATTGCTTTTCTTAATTCTTGAGCAAACTTTTCCATAGGCCATCCCTTTTCTCTTTTTAACCTTGTCCAATCCCCTGCGGTTTCAGGGTGGTAAGTTTTTAATTTTTGTTTGTATTCTTCCATCCCACCCATAGTAGAAGTCCAACCAATAGCCCTCGCATATCTTTCCCAATCCCCCCCCGTTTCTAATCTAATCCCCCCGTCCTTCAAAGTTAAACCAGCTGCCATAGCTTCTTCAGTTGTTAGTAGTCTTTCCTCTCTCCTCGAGGCTGCTTCGGATAATGACTTTATTGCATATAGTTTTGGAACCCCTGTTTCTTCTTCTATCTTTCCTGCTTTTGAGAAAAGTGTTTGTTGCTCAACTTTCTTTCCCCACTCCATTTCAGCGGTTTCTTTTTCAACCGCCATTTTAAATTTTGTTTCTTGAGCTCCGACCATAGATTTATAGACTACTTCTCTTGAAGTTTCGGGGAGGGTTATAATCTTGGTTTTTCCAGTATCTTTATATGTTAGTTTTACAGTTGGGGGGGCATAGGGACTTACTACAGCAGACTTTTGGGGTTCTCCAAGTTTAACTTGGCTCGCTTGTACTGTTCCCTGATACCCTCTCCCCGCATAATTTTTGGCGGTGGCAAGAACTTGGGTTTGTTCAGAAGATGATAATTTGGAAGCTTCCGACTGTCCTTCTTTTCTTACAGCGGGGTTTTGAGATATTAATTTTTCAGCTGTAGACATCCCACTACTAACTTTCCCTGCGTAGCCTTTAGAAGTTGATTTTGATGGAGCTTTTTTTGACGGAGCTGAAACTGTGACTGTTTCAGTTTTACCACCGCTCCCACGATATCTGACTGTTGCTTTCCCGCCTGATTTTTTAGCTTGGCTTCGTGCAACAGCCCGAGCATAAGACCGCCGACCAGCTAAGTCGGTTTTAACCACTTAGTATATTCCATTAAAGCCTCATTAAGTTTACTAAAAAACTGTAATAGTTTACTACTATAAAAGAAGTTTTCTTTTTTATATAATGTTAAATATAAATATATAAAAACAAAGTAAACTTGCTTAAGTTATGCAAATTTGTATATCTATGTCTGAAACTGAAAAAGAAATGATTGATAAATTTTGTCGGAAAAATATGGTTCCTCGTTCTAAATTAATGACTAGGATTACAATTGATTTTATAAGGGGAAGGATTTAAATGGGTAGTGACATTCATGTCGAAGATGGTGAAGATTATCTTGCGGGGGGCGAGATTGGTATTAAAAGAATTTCTATGGAACAATATAGAAAGTGTTGCGTAGAAGGTTCAAAAGAAATGACTAGGGGTGGGAACACCTCTAAATTAGTTAATGGCCAAGTAATAACTATTACAAAAGAAAACCAAAGAGAAATCTTTATTAATTGTGTGACTGCTTTGGGTGTAATTTTAACACCAGAAATTATTAAATCCGTGTTAGAAAAAGATATTGAAGAGATAGAAGAAAAAATAAAAGGGTTAAAAGAAGATGGAAGGGTTGCATATATTGATGCTTTAAAAGATAGAAAACAGAACGAGGATACTTTAAAAGATTATTTTGAATTAAGATTGGTTGATTTAAATTGGGAAAAGGTGAAAGTATATTCAAAGTTATTGAAAGAAATCAATTATTATGATGAAGGGACGGCTCATGGTTAAACAGCTTGAGGTCAAACCATTAATGATTTGGATTAAGGGGAGGATTAAATCCAATAAAAATGTAATAATAGTTATTAACGGGGGAACGGGTTCGGGGAAAACTTATTCAGCCATTTCTATTGCGAAACAATGTGCGGAGGAATTAGAAACAAACTTTTCAATAGAAGGGAATTTAGAATTTAACTTTGCGGAATTATTAAAAAAGATGCAACGGCCAGAAAATTTGAAACCTGGAACCCCTTTTGTTTTTGAAGAGGTCGGAGCTTTTGGTGGTGGTGCTTCCGCTAGAGAGTGGCAAAGTCAAGCGAATAAATTCTTCTTTTCTTTTATGCAAACTTCTCGTCATAGAAATCAAATACTTATAATGACCTGCCCAAGCTTTTCATTTTTAGAACTGGGAGCAAGAACATTGGTTCACATGCAAATGGAAACCGCTGGAATAAATTTCAGAAGAAAAATTGGTTATTTAAAACCTTATAGAATTCAAGTTAATAAAAGAACTGGAAAATTTTATTTTAAATTTCTAAGGGTCGAACATGAAGGGCGGAAATATAAATTGACGAAAATTCAATGTCCCTGCCCACCAGATTCCATGTTGGCACCCTACGAAAAGCTTAAGGGGTTTTATACAGATGCATTAAATGCTGAAATAATAGCAAACCAAGAAAAAGAGAAAGAAAAGGAAAAGAAAAAGGAGTGGAAATGTAAAAATTGCGACCACGAATGGACACCTCGTTCCAAAAAGCCTTCATATTGCCCCCACTGTCAGAAGAGGCAAATATATATACTAGACTGACCCCATTTAATTTAACTTATATACAGGCTGGGAGCGTGCCACCGCCACCAATTGTAAATAGTAACCACCGCTCTTTCTTATTTACTATTTTATAAAATCGTAAAAAATAAGCGTAAAGTTTATATACTACTACTACTTTTAACCATTAAATAAGTAAAAATGAGGAATATGAAAATGAAAATAGATATACAAAAAGAAAATTTAGCAGGTAAATCTGTAATGACTATAGTAGAAAAGATTTTACTCGACGAATTGGGTAGTATGCAAATTGACGGTAGAGTAAAAATAGGAGCTTTTACAAATGGTGTAAGAGAATCAGGGTTTTTTATTCGTAAGAGCGAAGTTAATAGGAGCTTTTACTATAAAACTGGAATTACATTTTTTGTATGCAAACACCGAAGTAATGACGATATAAGGGTTACTTGGTCTAATGCACACACTTGGGATTTAGTTGCAGATGAAGAATACCAAAAACAAAGTGAATATTTTGAGTACAATCAAGAAAGAAAATGTGC
>Ga0098033_1001122_pt1 | contig 11284 bp, 12 predicted proteins | sample 1_EtaG_FD_75049 | JGI IMG/M metagenome (GOLD analysis project Ga0098033, IMG submission 75049) | Marine viral communities from the Subarctic Pacific Ocean - 1_ETSP_OMZ_AT15124 metaG | ecosystem: Environmental > Aquatic > Marine > Oceanic | place: Pacific Ocean | collected 2015-01-07
CTTTAAATCAAATGGATAATGTATATCTGTGGACTTTTGGAGAAGTTAACCCAGAATATCACCACAAATGGAAAAAAGTACACACTGTGCCTTTGGCCTTTGATTCTGTTTCTTATAAGCCCATTAAAGATGAAAATTATAGTAAATATGATGTCTCTTTCGTTGGTGGTTGGGTTAATAACGGATTTGATGAAAAGCGCAAAATTATGATGGATATTTTTATTGAATTTAAAAAAAGTGGATTAAATTGTGGATTTTTTGTTAATAGAAACTTAAACCACGAGCAAGAAACTGCAGTGCTCTATAATAGCAAAATTTCTTTGAACATTCACGACGCTTACCAGCGGATATTGGGCAACGATACGAATGAGAGAACATTTAAATCTATAGGGTTAAATGGAATATTAATATCTGACAAAGTTAAACAATTGGAAAATATACTCCCTAATGTAAAAACTTCTAATGAGCCGGCGGAATTAGTTAGATTTACGAAAGAATATTTATCTTTAACCGAAAAGGAAATAAATGATATAAAAGAAGAAAACCGCCAAGACATTTTGGACAATCACTGTTATACTCATAGAGTAGAGCAGCTTTTAGCTTTATAAGGGATCAGCTATGGTTATTTATATTGATATTGATGAGACAATTTGTGATACCCCTTCCGATAGAGACTATTCACTGTCGACACCAATTAAGGAAAATATAGAAAAGGCGAATAAATTATATGAAGAAGGAAATACTGTTGTCTATTGGACAGCAAGGGGTACCACAAGCGGTATTAATTGGGAGAAAATAACCCGAGAGCAACTCATCAACTGGGGGGTCAAATTCCACGACCTTAAGCTTGGAAAGCCTTATTATGATTTGTTTATCGATGATAAAAACATGAATACGCGAGATTGGAAGTGAAAATAACGATTCTGTTACCTTGTTATAATTCTATCCAATTTTTAAAGCAGTGTGTTGAATCCGCATTAGCGCAAGATTATGAGAACTATGATATACATGCATATGATAATGGAAGCGTAGACGGAAGTTTAGAATATCTTCGCGAAATGGAACAAGATAATGAAATAATCACACTACATGAGGTGCCGAATATCTATAAAAATTCATTTCGGGAGGCTGTAGACCACGCATTTCAGAACGTAAATACAGATTATATTACTTTTCTTTCGGCTGATGATTTTTTAGATTCTACTTATTTGTCTAATTGTATGAGAATAGTTTCGCACGATCCTAAAAAAATAAGATGTATGCAGAGTCCGATTGTGGGGGTTCCAAACGGAGAACTTCAGCTTCATTCTTATAAAAATATAAATGAATTTAAAGAATTGTGTATGAAAAGGAGTCCAGTTATTAGCCCCACGGTGGTATACAACAAAAACTTATATCCATTGATGAATTGGTCGCCGCATGGAGGGCCTGCACATCGTATGCACGATATACAAGAAGCGGGCGCCGGCGACTACGACACATTTTGTAATTTTGCTGATAATGGCGTTTTCATTTATCCAGTTCCTAAATTTTTGGGCTATTATTATCGTTGGCACGAAAACCAATGTACTTGGAACGTGATAGAAGAAAAAAAGAAAACAGATTACGATAAAATAATTCAAGAATACTGGAAAAAGAAGTGGACTTTGTAAAAAGTTTGTGTTATATTATAACTAAGAAAAAGGAAAAATATGAAACAGCTGTTTATCTTTGAGATGGCGAACAATCACATGGGTAGTTTTGAGCATGGGCTCAAACTAATCCAAGAGTTTGCAAAAGTAAAAGAAGGATACGATGAATTTGATTTTGCAATTAAATTCCAATTTAGAAATATAGACACTTTTATCCACCCAGATTACAAGGATAGAATGGATTTGAAGTATGTGAAGAGATTTACAGAAACCCGATTAGATAAATCTCAATTTTCGGCTTTAAAAGATGCCGCACAGCAATTGGGCTTTGTTACGATTTGTACTGGATTTGATGAAGACTCTGTTTCTTTGATTGAAGAAATGAATTTTGAAATTATTAAAATTGCTAGTTGTTCATTCACAGATTGGCCACTACTTAATCGAATTGCCGAAACGGATATGCCAATTATTGCTTCTACTGCTGGTTCTACGTTAGATGAGATTGATAACGTTGTTGCATTTTTCACAAATCGTAATAAAGATTTAACAATTATGCACTGCGTTGGAGAATATCCCACTGAAACAACTAATTTACAGCTTAATCAAATTGGAATGTTAGTAGAACGATATCCCAAGGTTAAGATTGGGTATTCTACTCATGAAGATCCTAGCGATCCAAATATTATTCCCTTGGCAATTTCCAAAGGCGCTCAAGTGTTTGAAAAACATGTAGCGGTTGTGACTGATGAATTCCCAAAGAATGCATATTCAGCGACTCCGCTGCAAGTTGCTAATTGGCTCGCTGCAGCGCGCACCGCATTTCAGATTTGTGGCGCCACAAGTGGTCGTCAACCTGCGTCAGAGAAGGAACTCGCAGACCTAAGAAGGTTCAAACGCGGAGTTTTTGCTAAACGTAATGTCAAAAAGGGCGATGTAGTAGGTCGCGAGGACGTATTTTATGCTTTTCCATGTCAAGAGGGACAAGTATTGTCCAATGATATGTCTAAATATACACGATTTATTGCCGAGAAGGATTTTGTAGTTAATGAGGCAGTTCAATTAGTTGATGTTGAAAAGACAAATTTAAGAGAACAATTATATGATATCGTGCAAAATGTAAAATCATTTTTGATGAACACAGATGTAGTGTTCCCACCAGACGCTAATCTCGAAATTTCTCATCATTATGGAATCGATAAGTTTTATGAAACTGGTATTACAATGATAACAGTTGTTAATCGAGAATATTGCAAAAAACTAATTATTGCGCTCCCAGGACAATCACATCCTGAGCAATATCATATGAAAAAGGAAGAAACTTTTGTTATACTTCATGGAGACGTGGTGTTGTATTTGAATAGCGCCCCCCGCACACTTCACAAGGGCGATGTGATCACTATTGAGTCCGGTGTTAAGCATCGCTTTAAAACGTCTACGGGGTGTGTCATTGAAGAAGTATCTTCTACTCATTACACTGATGATTCATATTATACCGATTTATTGATTAGTCAAAATCAAAACAGAAAAACATTTATACCGTACTGGGTAACATAGGAGAGAATAATGCCCCAACCAGATAAAAGTAAGAAAGTAGTCGATCAGACAGGATATGATCCAGATGTTCGACCCTTTACTGAAAATTATCAAGAACTATATAGAGAGATGCTTGTTAAGAATCGTTTACTTTATGAGCGCATTGACGAACTCACAACAATGATTAAAGAACTTTATGAGTTTGCGAGGGAAGATGACGATGACGACTGAGATGATTAAGCCGAGCGGCCTGCGAATGATTACTTTGCACGCCGGCGCAGGAACAGTTCCTAGTGCGGGCCAACGCGTTCTCGCGCATTATGAAATTTACTTTGGCGAAGGAACCACCACCTCCAATTATGATTATAGCACGGGCGAATACATCGATGAAATGTTTGAGAGTACTTATGAAGATAAACCATTTAACGGACCGGTGGAGTTTGTCATTGGCACAGAAACCCCCAAGGACGACACATACGCCAAGGGGCACTCAATTAAAGGCTTTGATGAGGCTTTCTTGGACATGAAAGTTGGCGATAAGAGAAAACTGTTTATTCCAGCAGCGTTGGCATATGGCGACGAGGGCGCCTCGAGCTTTCATACATTTTTCGGCTATAGGGTTGCCCCCAACCGAGATATTTCATGCACTGTTGAATTAGTAGACATTCTAGAGTGAAAAGTGAAATTATCTGATTACGTAGTTCAATTTATCGAGAAACAAGGCGTAAAAGACATCTTCCTTCTTCCCGGAGGAGGATGTATTCATCTTGTGGATTCTATAGGTAAGAGCGATATAAATTTCGTCTGTAATTTACACGAACAAGCCTGCAGCATCGCAGCCGACGCATACGGACAATACACCAACAATATAGGTGTTTGTTTGGTCACGACTGGTCCCGGAGGCACTAACGCCATGACGGGACTTGCAGCAGCGTGGCTCGATTCAACACCGATGCTTGTGTTGTCTGGTCAAGTGCAAAAAAAGGACATGATCAACAGAAGAGGAACTCGCCAAATTGGTTTTCAAGAGATTGATATGGTTAGCGTTGTTAAACCTCTTACCAAATATGCTGCAACGGTAGTTGAACCAACATTGGTTCGATATCACTTAGAGAAAGCGCTATATTTGGCCACTCACGGGCGCCCCGGTCCCGTTTGGGTTGATATTCCTTTGGACGTACAAGCAGCCCAAATTGATGAAACAAGTTTAGTAGGATATACGCCCGAGAAAAAAATTACTCCTAACATTAACAAACAGGTGTCTCGTATAATTGAGGCACTAAACAGATCTGAAAGACCTGCAATTTTGGCAGGAAATGGAATTCGCCTCGCCGGCGCCATCGATGCTTTTGAAGAGCTATCTGAAATCTTAAAGATTCCAGTATTGTTGACATGGAAAGCTATCGATTTTATGGAAGAAGAGCATCCCTTATTTGTTGGGCGCCCGGGCGGCGTCGGTCAACGTGGAGCAAACTTCTCGCAACAGAATTCAGATTTTTTGATGTGTATCGGGGCGCGCCTGGATCACGGCCAAACTGCTTATCAGCATAAATTCTTTGCTCGCGAAGCTACCAAAGTAATTGTAGATGTTGACGAAAACGAAATTAATAAGCTGGAGATGGATATTGCGTATCCTATGGCCGTCGACGCCGGCGAGTTTATTGATGAAATGTTGCGTCAAAAGGACAAGATTAATACGAATGCGACAGCATGGCTATCACAATGCAAGGAGTGGCAGAAGAAATACCCTGTGGTGCTCCCAGAGCACTGGAACGAGAAAGAACATGTTAACAATTATGTCTTTATTGATGCGCTCTCGGACGTTTTGCCCGAAGGTACTTTAATTGTTCCCGGAAGTTCTGGGGGGTGCAGCGAAGTGACAATGCAAGCCTTCAGAATGAAGAAAGGCATGCGCATGTTTAACAGCGAAGGTCTGGGCCCAATGGGTTTTGGTATTGCAGCAGCCATTGGTGGATGCATTGCCGCCTCTCGCCAAGAAACCATTTGTATTGATGGGGATGGTGGATTTATTATGAACATTCAAGAACTCGAAACAGTCAAAAGACTAAACTTACCAATCAAGTTTTTTGTTCTCAATAATAATGGATATGTGTCGATTCGAAACACACAGAACACACATTTTGACGGCAATTTAGTTGCTAGTGGTGAAAGTAGCGGACTGTCTCTTCCGAGTCTAGAAAAGAATGCCGCTGTTTACGGAATACCATACTACAGAATACAAACCCCTCGAGATATTCACATCTATATACAGGATGTAGTTCGCACTCCGGGACCTGCAATTTGCGAAGTGATGTTACCAACTACTCATGTGACTGCCCCAAAGGCATCAGTGTATAAGAAAGCTGACGGGAGTTTTTCGGCGCGCCCAATGGAAGATTTGGCGCCTTTTTTAGATAGAGAAGAATTCAAAGAAAATATGTTTATTGAGATTGTCGATGAATAAAGTTCTTATTACGGGCGGAAATGGATTTATGGCTCGTAGTTTATATGAAGATTTTAATAATTCATATTTTTTTCCACTGCGTCGAAATATATATGCACCGTCACGGATAGAGTTGAATCTATTAGATGCTAATAGAGTGTATGACTTTTTGAAGGAAAACAAATTTGATGTCATCATTCACACAGCGAACTATGATGCTGTACCTGAATTTTCGAAAAAAGACCCCAACATGGTATTAGAGAACAATTTGAGAATGTTTTTTAATATAACGAGGGCGAATTCTCATTTTGGAAAAATGATTTACTTTGGCTCTGGCGCCGAAGCCGGCCGCGAGAATTGGATTCCTAAAATGACAGAAGAATATATTGTTAATTGTATGCCGAGTGATCAGTATGGCTTTTCTAAGCGTATTATGAACGAGGTGGCACAAAATAGCAACAATATCTATAACTTGAGAATTTTTGGACTTTTTGGCAAATTTGATGATTGGAGATATCGATTTATATCAAATGTATGTTGTAAAGCAGTTTTGGAAGTGCCAATTAACATTAATAGAAATGTAAAATTTGACTATACGTACATACAAGATTTAATAAAAATCGTTGAGTGGTTAATAGATAAGAACCCCAAACATCACTCTTATAACGTGTGCACCGGCGAAGTATACAATTATAAAGAAATTGCTGACAAAGTTTTGAGGATTGCCTCTAAAGAGCTTCCCATTAATGTTATAACAAATACCAATGGCGTTGAATATAGCGGCGACGGCTCTCTTTTATCAAAGGAAATACAAAATTTTTCTTATACTCCGATAGAGACAGCAATTAGAGAGCTTTACGCGTGGTATGAACTTAGACCAGAGATTATCGATAAAGAACTATTCGTTTATTGAGGAAAAAATGCCTATAAGTAATTGTAGAGTTTGTAATTGTGAATTGTTTGAAGAACCATTATTGCGTTACGAGAACATGCCCAAAGCGGCCCAAAATATGCCAACTGCGGACTCTTTAGAAAGCGAAAAAGGGGTTGATTTAGAGGTTTGTCAATGTTCGACATGTGGATTAGTCCAATTAAACAACGATCCTGTTCCTTATTATAAGGAGGTGATCCGCGCCGCAGCCTTTTCTGAAGAAATGAGAGAATTTAGAATAAAACAGTTTGAAGAATTTATAAAAAAATACTCTCTTAACAAAAAGAAGCTAATTGAAATCGGCACCGGAAAGGGAGAATATCTTTCGCTTATGGATCAATTTGATGTTGAAACACACGGGATAGAATATTCAAAAGAATCTGCAGCCCACTGTCAAAGAAACAATCTAAAAGTATATGAAATGTATATTGAAACTGCTGAGGATAAGATCGAAAACGCCCCATTTGATGCATTCTTTATCTTAAACTTTTTTGAACATTTGCCAGATCCCAATTCTACATTACAATCACTTCACAAAAACCTATCAGATGATGGAATAGGGTTGATTGAAGTGCCAAATTTTGATATGATATTGCGCAATAATTTATTTTCTGAGTTCATTGGCGATCATTTGTTTTATTTCACAAAAGACACTTTAAAGACAACGCTCGAGAGAAGCGGGTTTGAGATTATTGAGTGTAAAGAAATTTGGTATGATTACATAATATCTGTTGTTGTTAGAAAAAGAAAGAAATTGGACATTTCATATTTTAAAAACCACCAAGAAAAGCTAAGAAGAGAAATAAAAAGCTATATTTCTGTCTTTGGTTCTCAAAATGTAGCTATTTATGGCGCCGGCCATCAAGCTCTAGCAATTATTGCTTTAACAAATATCAAAAATGATATAAAATATATTATAGATGATGCCACATTTAAACAAGGAAAGTATTCACCGGCTAGCCACATACCAATAGTGTCGCGCCAAAAGCTTATTGCCGACCCGGTATCTGCCATTATAATCATGGCAGCTAGTTATTCGGATGAAGTTGCCGGCAAGCTTCGGCAGCAGTTTAATGAAAACATTAACATATCCATTTTAAGAGATTATGGGCTTGAAAAGAATATAAAATTTAGGAGAAAAAATGGCTGAGAAAAAAGAATATGTTTCTAAAGTTACCGGAGAAGTCTGGCACAAAGAAAACATTAAGAATTACAAGAGATGGTTTGAAAAAGTAGCTGTTATCTTAGAAGACTGTCATAGCAAGCAAAAAAATGGAGAAAATGCTGTCCTTATTAAGGGCAGCAAGGTACTTATTACAGATATTAGAGGGAGGATTAAGCCCCAATATAAGGTAACTGATGCTTCTGATAGGATTTGGTTTGTGCCAATTGAAAAAGTAGAAATCATAGAAGAAAAAACAGGAGAAAAAATTAATGGCTAATTCACATGATACGATGTTTCAAACCCCCTTGGGAGGCAACCCGTTTGATCCGGCCCCCGAAGAAATGGTTATGCAGTCTACAACTGCAAAAGATGAAGGTGATCGACAGTCATGGTTAGAAAGATATAAACCTGCCGTATATAAAAAGATGCAAGCTTTCCCAGACAAGATAGCTAATGGCGAAAGTATCGCTATTATTCAATTTCAATATGATTATCTTTGCAATATGGATTGCGAGCATTGTTGTATTGATAAATTTTATGTCCCGCGTTCTTGGGAAGAGGCTTCAGGGCGCCGTAAGTTTACTATGGACGACGTTAGAAGGCTTTCCAAAGAATCTGACGAAATGGGATTGGCGAATTTTGTAATTACTGGCGGCGAACCGCTTTTGCTTCGCGAATATGATGAGCTAGTTGAAGCTATTGATCCGTCAAAGTTTTATCTTGTGACAGATTCTAATGGATGGCACCTCAATTATAAGAAAGCTGCGCACCTCAAGAAGATTGGAATTGACAAGGTACAGCTTAGTCTGGATGGCATCACCGCCGAAGATCACGACACCTTCCGCCGCAAGCCCGGTGCATTCGACAAGGCAATGCGCGCAATTGGCGCCTGTAAAGATGCGGGCCTTCACATTATTCTTTCCACAGTTATTTGGAAAGACCGAATTTATACTGATGAGTGGGTTCAGTTCTTAGATTTTGCAAAAGAGAAAGAGGTAGGAACTTACATCGTGTATGCTAAGCCTGTCGGCGCCTACGAAGGCGAGACCGGCGCAATGATGACAGAGAAGGAAGGCGCAATCCTTCAGAAGTTCGAAGAAGAGTATGATATCTTCACTCATATGACTCCGTCCTATGGTCGAGACATTGGCTGCATCGCTGTGAAGCGCATGGTTCCAGTCTCTCGTTATGGCGATGTTATGCCGTGTCCATATCAGCACATCTCTCTTGGAAACTTCTTTGAGGAGCCTTTGGCTGATATCATTAATCGAGGCTTGAACATCAAATGGTTTGATCCCACCAAGAACATGCCTTGTATTTGCGGTGTTGATAAAGGATTCATTGAGAATGTCATTTCCAAGACTTATGGAGATTCTGAAGTTCCTGTCCGATACGATCAAGTTTTCACTGAAGATGATTTCTTGAACAAAGAGAAGATGGGCGACGTTAAAGAGGGCACTGGAACAGGCGCCGAAAATCAAACTTGGAAAAATGCACCTCTTATAACTTTGAAAGGAAAGGATCTCAAAGATCACAACTTTGTAGATGATACAGGGTCTTGATCCATGATTAGTTTTACTGACAACGCTATTGATAAGCTATCGGGCGCCCTCGATCATACTGATTATGTGCGCGTGGCGGTAGTTTCGGGGGGCTGTTCTGGGTTTCAATATTCTCTTATGATTGAGGGGCTTGATGATAAAAGAGAAAATGACACCACGGTGGAACTTGGAGGCATAAAGGTTTGCTTAGATCCTATGAGTGACAAAATGTTGTCAGACACAGTCGTAGATTATGTACAAACTTTGCAAAGTTCTGGATTTAAATTCGATAATACAAAAGCGAGCAGCACCTGCGGCTGCGGAACTTCTTTTTCACAAGATCGTGGTTGTCCCAAGTAACAATAGTATGTTCCACAAAAGAGTGTGAGAATATCTATTGACTATAGTTTAAAAATATGATATAGTTTGATATATTACACTTGAACGAGAGGTACATGGATAACAAGTTAAATGAAATTTTAAGTTTAGTTGAAGATTATATTCGCGAAAAGCAACAAAAAGAAAGTTGGACTCCAGGGGAAGATTGGGTTTCCTATTCGGGCCCGATGTTTGATTCTATGGAATACGCTGTCGCAGTTAAACAGCTACTAAGTGGTTGGTTGATATTTGGAGAACAAGGTCGCAATTTTGAGAGAGAGTTTGCGCCACATTTGGGCAAGTCTCATGGAATTTTAACAAATTCCGGAAGTTCTGCTAATTTGCTAATGGTAGCGGTGACCAAGTCGCGACGATTCTCCAAGCAACTAAAGGACGGCGATAAGATCATTACACCAGTGGTGTGTTTTCCCACAACAGTTAATCCTCTGTTGCAAAACAACCTGGTGCCAGTTTTTGTGGACGTGGAGTTGCCAAGTTTAAATTTGAATTTAGATTTGGTAGAAAAGGCACTTAAGGAAGATCCTTCTATTCGCGGCATTATGTTTGCGCATGTGTTAGGAAATCCGCCCGATATGAAGCGTTTAATGGCGTTGGTAAAGAAATATGATTTGGTCTTTTTGGAGGACGCTTGTGATGCTTTGGGTTCTTATTACGATGGAGCCCCGCTAGGCACTTTTGGCGACATGTCAACATGCTCATTTTTTCCAGCACATCACATGACTATGGGCGAAGGTGGCTTTGTAGCGACCGATAGCCAACTCACTCGAACTTTGCTGGCTAGTTTTAGAGACTGGGGAAGAGCGTGTTATTGCAATTCTTTGAAGCCGGGAAATGTAACTGGAGGTACGGCATGCGGGATGAGATTCAACACTTGGCTCCCGGGAATGCCCGATGCTGTTTATGACCATCGATATGTTTTTGATGAGATCGGATATAATCTTAAACCGCTTGATCTTCAAGCTGCAATGGGCTTAGAACAGCTTAAAAAATTACCAGAGCTAGATGGGGCTCGTAGAAAAAACTGGAAGCGGCTGCGCGAAATATTTGAACCATATAAAGAACACTTCTATCTACCAGAGGCTACTGACAAGGCTGATCCATGTTGGTTTGCCTTTTTGCTTACCATCAAGAAAGATGCCCCTTTCACCCGTTTTGATATTGTGGCTCATCTCGAAGCTGCCAAAATACAGACTCGATCTTATTTTTCTGGTAACATTTTAGCCCACCCGGGTTATACCCAACTGGCTTATCCTTATGGAAATTTGTACGAAACGTTTCCTGTTGCCCAGCTGGTGACGACTAATTCATTTTTCTTGGGTACGTACCTGGGATTAACGGAAGAGAAGTTGAATTATATTGAGAAAGTGGTTAACGAATTTTTTAAGAGGCCATAGATGAGAATCGTATATATTACGGGATGTTTGGGGTTTATCGGCTCCTATATAACGAAAAAGTGTCTTGAAAAAAACTGGAAAGTCTATGGAATTGACAAATGCACCTATGCTGCTAACATGGATAACCTAGACAATTTTAAACGAAACCAGAATTTTGTATTTGAAAAATGTGATATTAATGATTTAAAACACCTGTATGATTGTGATTATGTAATTAATACTGCCGCAGAGTCTCATGTAGGCAATA
>Ga0098033_1001123_pt1 | contig 11279 bp, 12 predicted proteins | sample 1_EtaG_FD_75049 | JGI IMG/M metagenome (GOLD analysis project Ga0098033, IMG submission 75049) | Marine viral communities from the Subarctic Pacific Ocean - 1_ETSP_OMZ_AT15124 metaG | ecosystem: Environmental > Aquatic > Marine > Oceanic | place: Pacific Ocean | collected 2015-01-07
ACAAGTCAAACGAATCGGATGTGCGACACTCAAGGATTTGATAGAAAGAGACAATCTAGTCATTGAAGATTTTGAAACAATAAGCGAATTAACAACTTTTATCGGAAAAAGTACATCGTGGGAAGCAGATGATGGTGCTCACGATGATCTAGTGATGGGATGTGTCTTGTTTTCTTGGTTAGTACAACAGCGGTACTTCAGAGAACTCACAGACCAAGATATACGAGAAAAAATGTTTGCGGAACAGATGAAGATGATTGAAGAAGAACTGGTTCCTTTTGGATATATTGAAGATGGAATGGATGATTCGATTGAAATTCCGGGCGATTCTAATACATGGCAACCGGCTGGAGAACCAAGTCAATATGAATATTATTAAATGTATTTTTCGTTTTTAGTTGGTTCAGAAGAAAAACCAAAATCATCTACTTCTTCATTTACTTTTTCTGTAACTAATAATAACAGCAATGCATCAATTTCTTTTTCTAATTCTGGTCGAAGATTGCGAAGTCGATAGAGATATTTGACACTTTCTTTTTCTATCATTTCTCGACTGACACGTACAGAAGTATAACTTTTTTTGTTTTGACTTTTGGTTTGAAGTATAAGATGATTTGGATTTACACAACCATTATTTTCACAGGTTTGATGAACTACCATATTTTCTGCAATATTTCCTTTGTGCAAAAGATATGAAAAACGATGTGCGGGCATAGATTTTCCATCATAGGAAAACATGCCATATCCTTGTTTTTGTTTTGCTGCGTTCCAAAAATGACAGTTATCTGTTTTATTAACTTTAATATTGAAACGAGTTATGACTTTTTGTGGAAACTTCATATTTACCGTACACTAAATATTATTCATCAATTACTGTTATTTATAAATATTCCATAGAGTAATATAATTATTACGTAACTCACAAATATAACGGAGAACAAAGATGGCATTTCAAGTAAGTCCGGGCGTAAACACTTCTGAAATAGATTTAACTGGAGCGGTTGTCGCAGCTGCAACTTCTACTGGTGGATTTGCTGGAAGATTTCGTTGGGGCCCCATAGAAGAAGTAACTCTGGTTACGGATGAAGATCAACTCGTAAGTGATTTTCAAAAACCAGATGACAACAATCATGAACATTTTTTCACAGCCGCAAACTTCTTGGGGTATACGAATGCATTGAATCTTGTTCGTGCTGCAAATACTACTTCAAGTGTTTCCGCAGCACCTCTTAATGCTGCCGCAAATACTGCTACATATGCAAATTTGCAAATAAAAACCTCGGAAGATTATTACACCAATTATGATCCAGAACAAGGTGGATCAGAAGGTGGTAATGCAACAAACTATGTCAATGACGGCCCATTCATGGCGAAGTGGGCAGGATCTCTTGGAAATAGTTTAAAAGTATCCATTTGTCCTGGCGACAGACCTTCCGTTGCATTAACAGGATCAGTTGCATGGACTCAATCAACAGGTGTTATTGTAGGAACGAACACTTTATTCGATATAGAAGTTAGGTGTGGAGATGCACTTTCAATTTCAGGAGAAACAGGTTATCACATTGTACAGGCGGTTACTAATAGTATTTCTTTGATTTGCCACTCAACAAGTGCAGATGATGCTGCTAATGTAGATGCAGGAGCTACAGTTACACTCCAAAAGAGATCTGCATTTTCCACAAGTTCTACTTTCATGAAGGGAACTGTTTCAGTAACCGCAGATAGTGCTACTGTAACTGGTTTGGGTACATTACTTAATTCACAATATGTGGTAGGAGATACAATTACAGTTAATGGTGAATCTAAGAGAGTAAAAACCATTACATCAAATACTGTATTGACAACTTCAGAAACATTCCTCATAACTGCAGCCACTCAAGGACATCAAAGAGAGTGGGAATATAAAGGTGCATTTCCAGAGGGGCCTCCTACAACATCAGCATATGCAACAGACAAAAATATGGCATTAGATGAAATTCATGTTGCAGTCATTGATGAAGATGGGGATTGGACAGGATCAGTTGGCGAAGTCATAGAAGCACATGCAAACCTTTCGGTTGCAACTGGTGCAAAAGATAATCAAGGAGAAGATGTTTTTTATAAAAACTACATCAACAAAAATTCCAGATATCTTTGGTGGTTAAATCATCCTTCAATGGCAGGATTTGCCTCAGCTACTGCTGTTCAAGATGTAGCAGGGGATGCAACTCTTTTCACAAATTCGATTGCTGGTACTGGAACTTTGCGTGCTTGGGGTGCAACTGCCGATGCTGGTGGAGCACAAACTGCTGATGAATTTGCTAATGGTTCTACTCCTTTGACATTAAGTTTACAGGGTGGATCGGATGGAACAGCTCCTTCCGATGCAGATCTTATTAGGGCGTATGATTACCTGAAATCAGCAGAAGATGTTGATGTTTCTCTTATAATGACAGGTTCACATAGTTCAACAGTTGTTCGTCACGTAATTGGAAATATTGCAGAATCACGAAAAGATTGTGTTGCATTTTTCTCACCAACAAAAGCACAAGTTGTTGGGGTAACAAGTTCTTCAACTGCAACTGATAATGTGATCACCCATAGGAATGCTGTTAATCAGAATTCTTCTTACGCAGTTATGGATTCTGGATGGAAACGTGGATTCGACAAACATAACGACAAATTCCGTTATATGCCATTAAATGGTGATATTGCTGGTCTTTGTGCAAGAACTGACACAGACCGTGATCCTTTCTTCTCTCCTGCTGGATTTACCAGAGGACAAATTAAAGGAGTTGTAAATCTTCCTTTTAATCCGAAGAAAGCAGAACGTGATAAGTTGTATCAATCACAAGTGAATCCAATTGTTTCGTTCCCAGGCGAAGGTACTCTTATGTTTGGTGACAAGACACAATTGACAAAACCATCTGCATTTGATAGAATCAATGTACGAAGGTTGTTCATCCTTCTGGAAAAAGCGATTGCGAATGCAGCCAGATTCCAGTTGTTTGAATTCAACGATGAGTTCACAAGAGCACAATTTGTATCAATGGTCGAACCATTTCTCCGTGACATTCAAGGTCGTGGTGGAATTTCAGACTTCTTGGTAGTTTGTGATTCTTCAAATAACACACCACAAGTTGTAGATTCTAACAGGTTCCAAGGCGATATCTTTATCAAACCTTCAAGAGCAATTAACTTCATTCAACTCAACTTTGTTGCTGTTCGTAGTGGAGTGGAATTCTCTGAAGTTGTTGGTGCTGTTTGATATAAATAAAAGTAACAAGTATTAAACAGGAGAAACTAAATGGCAACATGGACATCTGGAATAGACACTTTTAAGGCGGCGCTCAAGTATGGGGGCGCCCGTCCAGCGTTTTTTGATTTTAACATTTCTGGTACAACTACAGTAGGTAGTATTAATTTGTATTGTAATGTTTCCGCACTTCCGCCCCTTACTGTAACTCCTATAGAGAGACAGTATTTTGGACGGACTGTAAAAATTCCCGGCGATATGGTTTTTGGGGATTTATCAACAACCATTATTCAAACTGAAGCAGGTGAAGAACGTGCTGACATTGAAGCGTGGATGGCAAATATAAACAGTCATGTTGAAAATGTAAGAGATACAAGTTTTGGGCCAGAAATGGGTTCAGAATGGTCAACTGGAACATTGGCTCAATATGATAAATCAGGCACTAAAATTTTAGAAGTAGAATTTACAGGATTGTGGCCCACGACTATTGCTGAAATTCCACTGAGTTATGATACAATGAGTGACATCGAACAATTTGATGTTACTTGGGCATATCAACATTATAATATTAAGGGTACTGGAAACATCACAGCTTTCCCCGAACAATAAAGGACACACATGGCATTTAAAGTTACAGAATTTAAAAGCAACTTAGTGGCAGGTGGTGGTGGCGCCAGACCGTCATTATACAAGATTGATATTAATTCAACCACTGGTACATTAAGTTTTTCTGATGATGCAAATATTCTCGTAAAAGCAGCAGCATTACCTGCTAATAATATTGCACCCCTTCCAGTAAATTTTGGAGGAAGAGCTTATAAATTGAATGGTTTTCGTACATTCGACAATTGGACAACCACAGTAATTAATGATGAAAACATGGAAGTTCGTCAAAAAATTATGGAATGGATGCGAACAATGTCTGGTGAATTTGACGGTACAAGAGATACGGGGCATGCAAAAACATTTATGGATGGAGATGCAACTGTTACACAGGTAAGTGTGACAGGAGTAGATTTACATACTTATAAATTTTACAATCTTTGGCCGACAGAACTTGCAGAAGTTCCTTTAGATTGGGCAAGTGATGCAATACAAGAATATACAGTAACATGGGCATATGATTATTGGGGTCATGGCGCTTCAGCTTCAGCTCCAACCAGTATAGTTAGTGGTGTTTCATAAAATTAATTCATCCCATAATTTCGATATATAAAATGAATGGCTTTCGCATTAACAGAATTCAAAAACAATCTAAAACAGGGTGGGGCTCGTCCTTCCCTGTTTTCAGTTGAAATACAATACCCTCAGGGCCTCCGTTTACCCCCAACTCCATCTAGATTTTTAATTAAAGCAACAACCATTCCTGCATCTACAATTGGCACCCATGAGGTATTTTTTCATGGTAAGGCAATTAAAGTAGCAGGAGATCGTACTTTTGATACCCTAGATACTACTATAATAAACGATGAAGATTTTGGTATTCGTGCTACTCTTGAAAAGTGGATAGATTTCATCTCAGATCACAAACTAAATAAGAGAGTAGACCAATGGAAGGGTCAAGGAGAAACGGCAGAATATAAAGGTGAAGTTATTATTACACAATATGGTAAAGATGGAGAACACATACATCATTATCATTTGATAGGTGCATTTCCATCGGCATTATCTACAATCAATCTTGATTGGGGAACACAAGAAATTGAAGAATTTACTTGTACTTGGACATTTGATAGATGGATGCCAGGATCAAAACCACATCTATTATCAGCAGATGTGACACATGGCACTGATTTACAGAAACAAACATAGGAGTTAATTATGGCATTTGAAATATTTGGTTTCAAAGTTGAAAGAAAAAGTCAAGAAGCAACAGGCGCTAATGTTCCAGCATTTACACTTCCAGAAAGTGATGATGGTTCAATGGTGGTATCTGGTGCTGGGGCCTATGGTTCTTATCTTGACATGGATGGTCAATATAAGAATGAAGTTGAACTAATTCTCAAATATCGGGAAATAGCTCAAACTGCTGATTGTGAAGTTGCAATTGATAATATTATAAATGAAGCGATTGTAGTTGATGATACAAGCCCACCAGTACAAATAGTTCTCGACAAAACAGATCTCACAGATGGTATTAAGAAAAAGGTTCGTGGAGAATTTGAAACTATTTTGGATCTTCTAAATTTTAATAATTATGGTCACGAAATTTTTCGTAGATGGTATATTGAGGGAAGATTGTACTATCATATAATGATTGATGAAAATGATCCAAAACGTGGGGTTGTTGAACTTAGAAGTTTGGATGCTACAAAGATTAAAAAAATTAAACACGTTAAACAAGAAAAAACGACTGATCCTACAATAGCAAAAGTTAATATCATTCCTGTATACAATTACAATGAAGCAGGATTGGATAAAAGATCTTCACAGGGTCTTGTGATTTCTGGTGATAGTATTGCATATACCACTTCTGGTTTATTAAATCCTCAAAAAAATACAGTAATGTCTTATCTTCATAAGGCAATCAAACCACTAAATCAATTGCGAATGGTAGAAGATGCAGTTGTTATCTATCGTATTTCACGAGCACCAGAACGTAGAATTTTCTATATTGATGTAGGAAATCTTCCAAAATTAAAAGCAGAACAATATATTCGTGACATTATGACACGATATAAGAATCGTTTAGTATATGATTCTCAATCTGGTGAAATTAAAGATGACCGCAGACATCAATCAATGTTAGAAGATTATTGGTTGCCTCGTAGAGAAGGTGGTCGAGGAACAGAAATTACTACACTTCCTGGCGGAGAAAATCTTGGTCAATTGGAAGATGTAGAATACTTTCAACGAAAACTGTATAAATCTATGCATGTTCCTGTTTCTCGCCTCGAAGCTGATTCGGGATTCTCTTTGGGGAGAGAAAGTGAAATTACAAGAGATGAATTGCTTTTCAACAAATTCATTAGTAAATTACAAACAAGATTTTCTATTTTATTTGATGAAATAATGGAGAAACAACTGATATTGAAAAATATTATGACTGCGGCCGAATGGTCAAAAGTTAGAGATAAAATACACTATGCGTTTACTTCAGACCATTTTTATACTGAATTTAAACATCAAGAAACCATGACTCAGCGCATGTCTCTTGCTAGAGATATGGAAGATTTTGTTGGTAGATATTATTCTAAAGATTGGTATAGAACAAACATTCTTAGACAATCAGAAGATGAAATTGTAAAACAAGATGAATTGATTGCAAAAGAGGCAGAAGAAGATGCAGAAAAAGAAGGTGAAGGTGGTGAAGAGGGTGAATATTAAGAAGTTCTCACCTTATAAAGTTTATAAATATTAATAGATAATTTTTGGAGATTAAAATGGCAGAACAACAGACACAACAAAATTTTAAAACAGTAGATATTATAGATTTTGCAATGCAAAGTAAACCTACAAGGGTAAATGATGCATTTGGACAATTGATTTCAAATAAAGTGATAAATTCACTTGCGAGTCGAAAACAAGAAGTTTCTGCTAAAATGTTTACTGATAAAGTAGAAGATCCGGCAACAGAAGAACCAACAGCAGAGGTTCCAGTAGAACCAGAAGCAGAAAAAACGGAGGGGCAATGATAATTAAACCTAAAGCTGCACAAGCAAATGCACCAACTGGATCTGGAACAGGGTCTAATGTCAGTTCTGCAAAATGTGTAATGTGTGTAAATACTGCTGCGGCAGGAACAAATTATTTGGTAACAGTACAAACTGCAAGTGCAGCTGCAACTTTAGGAACATTTACACTTTTGGGGGGATCAGTTCAATATATTGAAAAAGATCCCACAGATGAAATATTTGCTGCAAATGCAGCAGTGAAATTAACACCAGTTGCATTTCAGAGTGGATAATGAAAACGTATAAAGAGTTTAGAAAATCAATAGGTTTTCCTGTTAAAGAGAGAAAAGTAGAAGAGGTAATACGGTCAGAAAAACCTTTGACAGAAGATGTTGTAGATCAATTAAGGTCTGTTGTAAAAAAGAAAAAAGAAGCGGATATTAAGTTCAAAAGTGGCACATCGGTTCCAATTGACCCCGAATCTGCAAAAACTATTCTGAAAACCTTTGACACACTAAATAGTTCTAACAAGAAAAAAATGCAAGATAACATGAATAAAGATACAAAATCTTTCTTAAAAATCTTGGATTTTGCATTCAGTAACGCAAAATAGGATATACAAATGAAACTTATATGCGAACTAGCAGAAACAGTAGAATACGAACTGATTGAAGAAGAAGGGAAACCCAAAAAATATTTTATTGAGGGTATTTTCATGCAATCAGAAAAGAAGAACAAAAATGGTCGAATTTATCCTTTGCCTGTCCTTGAAAAAGAAGTAAATCGTTATGTAAAGGAATACGTTACACCAAAACGTGCATTTGGAGAATTAGGACATCCAGACGGGCCTACTGTCAATTTAGATCGTGCATCGCATATGATCACCTCTTTGGTGAAAGAAGGTAAGAATTTTGTTGGTCGTGCAAAGGTACTGGATACACCAAATGGAAAGATTGTTAAATGTTTGATTGATGAGGGTGCAAGGTTAGGTGTTTCTTCAAGAGGAATGGGAACATTAAAACCAGATTCAAATAAATCTCAGATTGTACAGAAAGATTTTTATCTTGCTTCTGCTGCAGATATTGTTGCAGATCCATCTGCTCCTAATGCTTTCGTAGAAGGTATTATGGAAGGAAAAGAATGGATTTGGGATAATGGATTACTAAAGGAACAAGATATAGAACGGGCAAGGAATAACATCCTAAAAGCCTCTTCCAGAGAACTTGAGGAAGTAAAATTGAACGAGTTCAAAAATTTATTGTCAAAACTATAATTTTATAAATATTAACAGTATAAATTACTTAAACTTTTAGGAGTTTCAATGTCTATGGAAAATACTAACGAAGAAGTTCTGGAAGAAACTGAACAAGAAGAACTTGTTGAAGCTCCAGAGCAAGAAGAAGAAAACGAACAATCAGAAAAAATTATTGCCGAAAAAGCCAAAGTCAAAGAAGACGATGATGAGGACGATGATGATGATGACGAAGAAGAAGAGGAAGACGAACAGGTAAAGAAAGAGGAAGTTAAAATTCCTTCTACTAAAGCTGGAATGATCAAAGCCCTTTTCGATAAAGTCAACAACATGAAGAAAGAAGAAGTTTCTACTAAATGGAAAGATCTTATGGGTGTTGCAGAAGCATCTGTAGATGATCTTGGGGGCCCAACTCCAAGCGGGCCAGATGATGCAGATCCGAAAACAGGAGATCCGCAACCAGGCAAAAAGAAAAAGAAAATTAAAGTTGATATTCCAGAAATTGATGTTAAAGAAGACATTGAAGCACTGGTACAGGGTGAAGAACTCTCAGAAGAGTTTAAATCCAAAGCATCAACAATATTTGAAGCTGCAGTTCATCAGAAAGTTATGGAAGTTATAACAACAAAAGTTGAAGAACTGGAAGAAGAATATCAAAAAAATCTTCAAGAAGAAATTGTTTCATTCCGTGACGAGTTGACAGATAAAGTCGATGGTTATCTCAACTACGTAGTTGAAGAGTGGATGAAAGAGAACGAACTTGCGCTCGAAGGATCACTGAAAGGTGAAATTACTGAAGAGTTCATTGGTGGTCTTAAAGATCTCTTCACTGAACATTATATTGAAGTTCCAGACGAAAAAGTTGACATCGTTGAAAGTCTTTATGACAAAGTGGAGGAACTTGAAGAAAAATTAAATTCTCAAATTGAAGATAACGTTAAAACTAAAGACGAACTCAATGAATATCGTAAAGACAAAATCTTGGAAGAAGTTTGCGAAGACCTTGCAGACACACAATCTGAAAAGATGAAATCTCTCGTAGAGGGTGTTTCTTACGATGAGGATGCAGATAATTTTGAAAATAAAGTTAAGACGATTAAGGAAAGTTATTTCCCGAATCAAACAAAACAAGATGCAAATGTTGAACAAGAAAGTGATGTACCAGAAACGGAGGAAACTCCAGAGATGAGTAACATCATGGAAGCATATAGTAAAGCTATTGCTCGTAATTAATAATTTTAAATTTTAAATTTTTTAACAATAAGGAGTTTTAAAAATGCAACTCTCAGAAAATATTAACAAAAAGTGGGCGCCGGTTTTAGATCATCCTGATCTTCCTAAGATCACTGATCCCCATCGTAGAGCAGTTACTGCTATGTGTCTTGAAAATGTTGAAAAACAATATACTCAAGATCAAGATGGAGCAGGACTCTTGACGGAGGCAGCAGTCACTACAAATATGGGAATGTCAGCCCCATCACCAGTAACAGGTGGTGCAGCAGGCAATCCAACCCATGCAAGTATAGATTTTGCAGATCCAGTTTTGATCTCAATGGTTCGGCGTGCAATGCCTCAACTCGTAGCATACGATGTTTGTGGTGTACAACCTATGTCCGGCCCAACTGGATTGATTTTCGCTCTCAAGAGTCGAGTCAATTCAATGACAGGTGCAGAACTTCCTGGCGTAACTGAGCCCGATCAAGAATCTGGTACAGATGGGGATGCATCGGGTGATGTAGTTGCCACGCCTGGTCTTTTGATCACGGCAGCCGATGGTTCTGGACAAACTGGTACTGAATTTACCACACATAGTGCTCTGACAAATACCGCTGGTGAAGGTGATGTTACTGGTGAAATGTCCTTCTCAATTGAGAAGGTTTCAGTCGCTGCTGGAACACGTGCCCTAAAGGGTTCGTATTCAATGGAACTTGCACAAGATTTACGTGCAGTTCATGGTCTTGATGCAGAAGCAGAACTTGCAAATATTCTGTCTTCAGAAATTCTTGCAGAGATTAATCGTGAGGTTATCCGTAAGATATATATTGGCGCAAAAGTTGGTGCCCAAGTTGGTACAACTACTGGTGGTATTTTTGACCTTGATACTGATTCCAATGGACGTTGGATGGTTGAAAAATTCAAAGGTCTGATGATGCAAATTGAAAAAGATGCAAACGGAATTGGTCAAGACACTCGTAGAGGAAAAGGAAATATCATTCTGACTTCAGGTGATGTTGCTTCTGCTCTTCAGATGGCCGGTATGTTGGATTATGCTCCTGCAATGAGCACCGATCTGAATACAGATACCGCTTCGACTACTTTCGCTGGTGTTCTTAATGGTCGCTATAAAGTATATGTTGATCCATATGCTGTAGCTAACGCACAAGAATACTACTGTGTAGGTTATAAAGGTGATTCACCAATGGATGCTGGTATATTCTATTGTCCTTACGTTCCGTTGCAAATGGTTCGTGCGGTTGATAGTGCTAGTTTCCAACCGAAAATTGCTTTCAAAACACGTTATGGTCTGGTTGCAAATCCATTTGCAGAAAATGCAGATGCTTCAACTGGTCGTATGACAGGTTTGTTGGCTTCAGGTAGTCCTCACTTGAATGTATATTACAGAAAAGCTGCAATTACAAACTTGATGTAATACTTGACCTACATATAGTAGGATTTCAGAAAGGGAGTGGAGAAATCTACTCCCTTTTTTTGTTTGTAGTGATAATTTTCCAGTGAGGCCGCAATGATCATAGTGATAGGAAATGGTCAATCAAAATTTGTTTCAGATTTCAATCTTTTCAAAAAACATACAACATATGGTTGTGATTTCATTTATCGTAAATTCGTACCAAACCATTTAATTTGTCAAGATATTAATGCACAATTAGAATTAATAACTAATAATTTAACGAAAAAATACAAGTGTTATTTTAGGGGGTTTGATTTAATTCCAAGTATGCATTATGACATGCTTAAACAGACAACCAATAAAAAATATAAAATCGGAGAGAATCAACCAAAAACGGATAATTTTATTCAATTTGCACATGAAGGAGTTATGTATTTCATTTGGATTGATTCATCTGATCCAACTGAAAATATTGCTTGGTGGTCAGACAGTACATTTGAAGAATGGGTTACTGATACAGTTGCACTCCGTTTGGCCGCTCAACAAAAT
>Ga0098033_1001127_pt1 | contig 11257 bp, 19 predicted proteins | sample 1_EtaG_FD_75049 | JGI IMG/M metagenome (GOLD analysis project Ga0098033, IMG submission 75049) | Marine viral communities from the Subarctic Pacific Ocean - 1_ETSP_OMZ_AT15124 metaG | ecosystem: Environmental > Aquatic > Marine > Oceanic | place: Pacific Ocean | collected 2015-01-07
CGTTTGCCAGACGAGCATCGGGCTCTGCTTGCTCAACACATGCGTACAAGCACGGCCGGCCTCGAGGTCCACACCCGTCGAAACACTCAAATATTCCCACGCACGAATCCGGTCCAGGGGGAGCGGGTTCAGGCACGCCACACACGTTGGCTTCTTCATCGCACTCTTCTGCGATGCAGTCAGAATTACCTAAACAACTATTCACTGCGTTACAATGCTCTAGTGCTGCGTAAGCATGCTGAGCCTCAAGGGTGCCGAATTCGAAACACGTCTGCGCACAGTCACCACCTCGCGGAGGACAGTTCTCGATGCAGTTCTTGACGTCCATGCAACTGTCTTCTCCCGCCTTTTGATCACCAGGCTGCTCTCCCTCTCCCTCTCCTTCTGACATCGACTCGGCGGCCGAATCGTTTTGAGATTCAAGCTCCAGTCCTTTACGTCGGCCCAGTCTCTCGTCAATGCAACCTCCGCTTAAAACAATTATCGAAAAAATCGAAACACTAAAAAGCCTCATCCTTCTTACCCCTGATAGTTAGATCAGAGAATTCTATCGGTTTGTGGCGCCGGTGTTTACTGAGTTACCACCCGTCGGATTGACCCACCCAGTCACAGTATTTCTCTTCTCCTCCCCTAGCCTTCCAATCTGAATCAATAGTCAAGCGCGAGCTTATGCCGCCACGCGCATTAAATTCCATAACTATCCTCAGCCTCTCGGGTTCATAAACTGCCGACAGATCGTCGTGAACGACGTTTATGAGCCGCTCGTAGGAAAAATGCCTGTCTCTAAATTGATAACAATATTGCTTGAAGGACTTGAGTTCGATCACTTTGTCCCTAGGGTAGAAAGTGATATATGCGATTGCGTAATCAGGTTGATCCGGAGCTCCCAGAAAAGTAATCTCGGGATTCTTTATCTTGATCTCGTACGGCCGGCTGTCGGGATTTCTGATACTCGTCAAGCAAGACGGATCCGACCACTTCTTATCTTTCCTCATTTAGTCTCCGTGTCTTTGGTAGCACTACCAATGTAGTTCCGCATCAACTAATTTACAACCTCGTTAAATAAAAAACGCGGCCGATGCCGCGCGTCTTCTGTGTTGAAATTCCCTTACTTCTTGCGGGGCCTTCGCTTGCTGAGCACGTCTCCTTGGTAGGTGGCCAGGTTGCCGTCCACCAGGCACTCATAGAGCGCTTTGCCGACGAAGCGGGTTCCTGGCCGGTCCTCAAAGAATGGGCCCTGAGTGACGATGACAGGCACGATCTCGTTGGTGAATGGGACGTACGCCCATCGCATGCTGCCCGAAGGATGGTTGGGGTTGTGAGCCTCTCGCAGCGCTACGCGACCCTCGTTGAGGACCTTGTTGACCGACCACTCATCGAGGATGACCGTGTTGGGGGTGGTCGCTGCCGTCGACTCTCGAACCAGCCACGCATGCACCTTCTCGAAGGCCTTGTAGGTGCCTGGCTTGTTGGCTCCGATCCAGCTCACTCGAGCATCGCACACAGCGTAGGCGATCCGCAGGTCAGCCATGGTGGCATCATCCGGCCGGTAGAAACCGTTCACCCGAATGTCCTCGGCCTTAGCGAGTAGCGACTCTAGGAACTTGGTCTGCTTCTCAGAGAGGTCACGGCCGGAGAGGAGGCGAGAGCGAAAAGACTGCAGCGGCTCGACGCATCGATCGTCGCTGGCCAGGATCTCGAGGGCTGAATCGATGCTGGCCAGCAGAGCAGGGTCTCCCTTGGGAGCTGGCGGCCCTGAGGCACAGAGAGAGTCCAGCCAGTTGCGCTGCTTCGTGCTGAGGTTTCTGTTGCGGTTGAGGCGAACCACCATGTCACGCATGAAGTTGACACGGTAATCGCCGGGCATGCCGGCATCCTCAAAAGCCTCGATCGTCGTCAGAGTGTCGGCGATCCTTTGTTGACGTGACTTACGCATTCTTTCTTAGGTACTCCTCACCAAAGCTGGTGTGCTCTCCTCACATACACATAATACCACACTGTGGACAATATTGCACCGAAGTCAAAATTTTGTTTAGATTTATTGCGTTCGTCTAAACAGCGTATCCCTATTCGCTCTCGGGCGTTGAGGTATGATCGTCACGTAGAACATGTTCAAGACGCATAAGAGTGCACTCTGTCAACAACCCTCGCTGCCAACACCAACCCTCACGTGCTTCCATTGCTTCGATCCTCTCAACGCACCACGACAGCGCGTCGACGACCCAGCAATCTGGCTTTGTATCGTCAGCGGGCATGCCGTGTTCCAGCCGCTCCTTGATCTCGTCGAGCATGCTCGTGACCTTGTTAGGCGATGTTTTCTTCAGCGTCGATCACCTCAGCCTCTACCACTTCCGGCTCGGGAGGACTTGAAGACTGTGTTGCCGGTTCGCTCTCGTATACTGCCTTCATAAGGTTGTGCAAGACTGTCTCTAGAGATTGATGAGCGTCTTCGATGGCACTCTTCTCTCCCGACTCCAAAGCAGTGCGCGCCTGCTCGATCTCAGTCTGCAGAGCTGCAACGTCATCCTCTGCGAGTTTGTCTCCCAACTCCTTAAGGCTGGATTCAGCTTGGTATGCTAGAGAGTCCAACTTGTTACGAGACTCTGCGACGTCACGCCGAGCTCGGTCTGCAGCCTCGTTGATCTTCGCGTCTTTCACCATCTGCTCAATGTCTTCGTCGGACAGTCCGGAAGACGACGTGATCGTAATGCTCTGTTCCTTATTGGTCGCCTTATCCTTCGCTGATACGCTCAAGATACCGTTGACGTCTATGTCGAACTTGACCTCGATCTTAGGCATTCCTCGAGGAGCTGACGGGAGGCCAGAAAGCTGGAACTGTCCAAGCGTACGGTTATCAGCCGACATATCTCGCTCGCCCTGGAGAACGTGTACATCCACCGACGTCTGGCCGTCTGCAGCCGTGGAGAAGACCTCCGTCTTGCTTGTGGGAATAGTGGTGTTGCGTTCGATTAATCGTGTGGTCACGGCGCCAAGAGTCTCGATGCCTAACGAGAGTGGTGTGACGTCCAGAAGTAATATGTCCTTCACCTCGCCGGATAAAACACCGCCCTGCACGGCGGCACCAAGCGCCACGACCTCGTCTGGGTTTACACCCTTATGTGGAACCAACACAAAGAAGGAAGCCACCGCCTCGGCCACCAAAGGGATCCTCGTGGAACCTCCGACGAGCACCACCTCATCGACATCAGCGGCCGCCTTGTCAGCATCCTCCAAAGCCTGCTTACATGATACGAACGTCTCTCGCACGATGCCGTCGATCAACTGCTCAAACTTAGCGCGCGTCATCTTGAAGTTGAGATGCTTTGGGCCGGTCTCGTCCGCCGTGATGAAAGGAAGATTAATATCTGTAGTAGATGTTGAACTCAACTCCTTTTTAGCCTTCTCAACACCCTCCTTGAGTCGCTGCAGCGCCATCTTATCCTCAGTGAGGTCAATACCGGTCTCAGATTTAAACTCGGCAACCAGGTGATCAATCATCACCTCGTCGATATTATCGCCTCCGAGGTGAGTATCGCCCGCAGTAGAGAGAACCTCCACCACGTTGTCTCCGACCTCCAGGATGGAGATGTCGAAAGTTCCCCCACCGAAATCGTAGACGGCGATGGTCTCGTTGGACTTCTTGTCCAAGCCATAGGCCAGGGCGGCAGCGGTGGGCTCGTTAATGATGCGCTTGACATCCAAACCAGCGATCTTGCCGGCGTCTTTGGTGGCCTGTCGTTGGCTGTCGTTGAAGTAGGCAGGCACAGTAATGACCGCTTGGGTGACAGTTTCGCCCAAGTAATCCTCTGCAGCACGCTTGAGCTTCTGCAGGACCTTCGCTGAGATCTCGGCTGGAGAGTATTCAGCCCCATTCGCCTGGATGGAAGCATCACCGTTATTGGTTCTTGTGACGGTGTAGGATAGCTTGTCAATGCCGTCCTTGATCTCATCATACTTGGAACCGATGAGTCGCTTGGCTGAGTAGACCGTGCCGTCGACGTTGGCAACAGCCTGGCGTCTAGCCGACTGACCAACGATCGTCTCCTCATCTGTAAATCCAACAACTGAAGGGGTGGTTCGTTCCCCCTCTTCGTTGGTAATAACGACGGCGTCACCGCCATCCATTACGGCTACCACTCAGTTAGTGGTGCCTAAGTCAATTCCGATAATCTTACTCATATTTTCTCCTTGCCATAAAGCGAGTAGTGATCCGTACGCGAGTCCCGCATCAGCAACTCATGTACTCAACGTTAAAATAATAGGTGCTGCAGGGTCGGATTTACACCCTAAAAATTCTTTACCTGCTTCATAGTAAAGATAAACCGGAGAGGAACCCCCTCCGGCCGGTTAGAAACTAAGCGTCGTCCTAAGCTCTCTCTAGGCTTGCTCCCGACTCCTGTGACACATGTAAGCGAAGACGAACCTCCGCCGACGAGAGCGGTGTAGGATGGTCACCTTAGATGGCGGGCAGCCAATCCCCATATCATGCTCAAAATTAGAGATCTTGTCCAGAGTAATAGATCGGCGACGCGTCGAGGAATATGGAAAATCTTTCACCCGACCACGGATGAGCTCCTTCTTCCACTTCGCTGCTCGACGAAAGATCTTGCGGAATCTACGCTTGGCCTGGCGGGCCTCGGTGGGAGTTAGACTTTCTAGAGACCGACGAAGTTGATCACCCTCGTTGGCTGTACGGTATGGGATTGGTACAATACCTTCGTCTAGGTAAGCCATCGTGATAAATAGCTGCCTGGCTGCATCCATCTGTTAAGAACCGAGGTGGGGTTACTAGGGCCCGGGACACCCTCCGGGACCCCCTCACCTGTGGGTATAATTATCGGCTACTCTAGGGGTGCCAGCAGCCTATATAAGGCTCACTCTCTATTAAGTGAACACACTGTTTTGGCATGCTTGACACATGCCAGAAATTGAATACTCCTTCTCTGAAATAGGCGAGTCGAACTCGATCGCAGAGCTACCGCACGTGACGCATACTCGTTCGGCGAAAGCCTCTGAGCGGGGCCGTGCAAGTCTCGAACTAAGTGCTTCTAGCAGCGCTTCTATCTCAGGAGCTTTAGTGACAGGCTTGATGGGTTTACTCATGTTCTTAGTCCTCGAAATTCCACTCGGCTGGTCGCAGGCTCAGCGCTCCAAGATGCACAGTCCTACCTTCGAGAAGGCACACTACAGTCTGTCCCTGAATGGCAGTAACGATCATCATGTCATTGCGGTCCCGCCGGGTGACCAGCGCGCCCTCGTGCAACCAATCTACACCTACCCGGTGACGAGACGTCTCGTGCGTACGCTCGCGCATGGCCGCCAAAGCCTTGAGATCTACCGTACGGTTGTTGGCAGTAGCCCTGCGCTCAGCCACCCAATCAACCCGGCGCGATAGTTTACGCTTGTTCTTGTTTCGGCGTTGGCGCCACTCCTCCAGATCGGTGGCGGCCTCATCAACAGCCTCAAAGAGAGAATCGAGTTCTGCCTCGGAAAGGATGCCATCCTGCTTGGCAGACAAGTAAGCGTTGTAAGCCGACTCGTAAGCCTCGTTTAGTTCAGCAGCACGCTGTTCTTTGGCTTGTTGAAGGATGTTATCTTTGATGCGTCGTGACATGATCTGAACTCTCTCACCCGAACAAGTATATTGTACCACACGGGCGGAGTATTTGCACCGCTTATGTCTCAATAATGATCACGCCACGCTTGTTTTCTTCCAACGGAGAATCGGGGTTAGACGGAGTTTGCTGCAGTCTCTCTCTTTCCATTTCCCAAATGTACCAAGCGGGAGGAGCAAGGGGGATCTGTAACTGAGGGCGGCGATCAATTGGCGGCTTCTGTAGAAGGGGCAAGATGACTTTCATGATAGATTCTCCTTAAAGGTAAATATGCTACTCAGCACGTTTGAGCTGGCCAGGTTTGAACCACCAACTCATTCCGTTTTCTAAGAGGACGTGTACGCCGTCGCGCTCATCCCTCTCTATTTCTAGAACTCTCCCCTCTATTCCGGCGTCACAGACCCACGGGCCGTCTTCCTGAATGCCAGCACATATTTTTCTCGAAGTCACAACTACATCTCCAGGATTAAATTCGTTCATATGCTCAGATCATAAATATCATTCAGCGAAATTACATTTTTCTTCAATGGCGCGGAGAAAAATCCTCCTAGAGAAGCCTCCACGCGCCGACCTTTTATCAACTAGCTCTCTCCATACGTCTCCCATGGCCAGACCATGCAACTCCAAAAGAGACATGAAGACCTCGTACACGTCGGCAGCTTCTTCGAGTGAGGGATCGTTTTGGAACTCATCAACCTCTTCATACATTTTCTCAAATAAACACAGCCTATACTCTGAATCGTCGTTCAATACGTAGACGTCGCATTCTTTTCCGTCCGCTGCGATAATCTCAGGAATTTTATCCCGTACGAGCTTGGGCTTAAAGTCCACGATGCTGTCCTACTCCGGCGCTAGCAAGTACCTTCACTTGACAATCTTCAAGCCAAAAGGCCTCTTCTAACACCTGCACCTCGACGTGGTGGTAGCCTAAATTATCCTCTATCAGATCAACCACGATGCCTCGTGCCGTGCTCGAGCCTTCATCCCCTGGGAGGACAGGGAGAAAAGAGTCGTCCATCCGGATCTCCACTAAGTCCCCTATATCAACTTTCATTTATCACACGGCTACTGCATTGATTGGGGGACACGGGGGTAGGAGTGGGCGACACAGCCGCTGCAAATTTCGGGTCGTTTCCTAGTAGGTCATCTTCGCGTCCAGCCTCATACCCCTGATCGTAATACACACCCGAGGCTTGAATTTTATCTTCGCCACCGTATCCGTCGATGTAACCCTCATGGTACGAAGCGAATGGGGTTTTTTCCTCACTCATTACTTACTCCTCGCTCTTGACGAGCACGAACGATCTCTTTGTCCACTCTCGCTGCTCGCGGAAAGTACCGTGATAAAACTTGCGTGTCCCTAGCAACACGTCGATATAACCGCTGCGTACCCCGAAATTCGCATTTTGATCAGGCCCCATGTGATGGTCGTAATGCCACGTCAGTTCAGTTCTGCTCCGGTTAGGGTGCGAGTGGGAATTGTAGTGATGCGTGTAGTACGATAGGACGGAGAAAATGATTGCAGCGTAGAAGTACGGTGCCACGTAGTACAAAGGAAGGTGAATAGCTAGAAGGAAAAATAATGCAACCGCTTCCTTGGTACTAGCATTCCATCCCACAGTTTCGTAACTCGGGTCGTACATGTTATTGGCGCGGCATTCTCTGTGATGATCTTGCAGGTGAAACGAAAATAGTGGGCTCTTCTTTAGAAAACCGTGAAGCAACCACCTGTGAATGGCGTATTCTCCCACGTGACCGTAGGCCCAGCCCACGACCGGTTGAAGTACGATCCAAAGAACCTCATACATTCTCTATCTTCCGCCGGGAGCTGATCCTATTCAAACGTCAGTAAAAATCAACAGCCGGTCAAACACTCAGAGAGGTGAGTGAGTTCCACCTCGTCCGAAAGGGGGATTTTTTGAAGACAAAATCTCTCCCCACCTTGGTTGAGCACGGGGTTCTTGCACTCCACCAACTCAATACCTTTAGTGCAATGAGTAAACGGCGGGGAACCTCCCTCGTTCACTTTGGTGAGCTCATGGCAGACCGTCACCTTTTTAGTCATACAGCACTTACGCTGCGGAGCGTTGGAGGTCTTTACTTCAACTTGGACATCAGACTCCTGCGTGACGGGAGGGACATTCGTGAAATAACCCCCCAAATAAAATGCAGCGAATACGGTAAGCAAACCGCCTCCGATCACGAACTTGTTTTTAAAAATGCTTCCATTATAATCGTAACTACTCATCTACCCTCTTAGTGCTCTTCATTTTCCTTAAGATAAAGTATGTCATCCACGCCGAATAGTATATGCCGAAGTGGGGAAATATTTATATTTAAATTTTCACCTCTTATACAGGCACAATTCTGTGATCACAACCCACTGAGGTTTGGCGTAAATTCCCCAAAAGACAAATGCGGACTCCTCCTTAAGGCGAATCACTACTCCTGGATACGACCATGAGGGGTGCTTTACGATCGACCCTACCCGCACTTACTCCTCCAATAACCTCACCAGGTGTTGAGAGCCAACAGTCAATAGGAAACCGTCGGCTAATACCCGGTGGTAAGACATCTCTGCGGAACTCGATCTAAATTCCGGGACTTCGTCCAAAACGATGCCGACCACCCATCGAGGGTCGGACGTTCGTGGCAGGAATATTTTTACCATCTCTCCAGGGGTCACCATCTCTCCAAGCAGTTCGTTAGTTCGTCTATGGCGTGATCGTAGCTTTCGGCACAGAAAAGAAACGGCTGCGGATTCATCGTGTCGTAGGAGGTGCCCTTCATCTCCTCTATGTCAAAATTACGCAGAGGCACTTGACAGATCGAGGAAAGCTCCCCGATCGAGGAAAGCAGACCGGCACCGTAGGCCTTGATGTTCTCCTCTTCGCCTTCGAGACACACCCCAAATTCTACAGTGTGCCAGTATAACCTGATCAACTCCTCCATAGCATAGTCGTCCACTCGGCGAGCGGTTTCTCCGAACAAGCGACTAACCTTGCGCATGCCTTCGTTTAGGAAGAAAACAGCGTGCCCAAAGATCTCATGCACTACGTCTGGCTCTGGAGTGTATTCTGGCATCGAATGATGTCTTATGTACTGTGTACAGAACATCCTCCCGTCAGCCAGCTCTTCCAAAAACTCCCTTGGAGGGACCAAACCAGCAACCGGTAGCAAAGAGAAGTGGTAGTCGAAAAGATTCTTATTCACCGCCGGGAGCTGCGGGATGAGTACCTCACTGAGCTCGAAGTTCTCAAAGCATTCGTTGTACTCCGTGCACGCAAAATGAGGGTACAAGGCTTGAAGAATGTGAGAGACTTGCTTCCACACGTCGTGCTCCTCCGGAGCATAAGGCACTTCTGTGATCAGGTCTCCTCTCTGATAGGAGTCCGCAATGGAGGCGATCTTGTCACGGCGGGCCCTGTAGGCCGAATCCGCAAAGCCCGGGTGACCCTCAGGAAGCATCGCTGATATTGTCCAACGCGGCGGGTGTCCACCTCTCGGTCTCTCCGATTTGTGGCCAGAGAACATCTACATTCTGACTTACCGGTGCGTGGCGTACAGCGGTCACGATGCCGATCCACCCTCTGCGATCCGGTTGGTCGCGGCCGTAAATCGGCGGGGGCTCGACACGAAGCCTGACTAGGTCATTCACGCGAATCATTCGTGATCTCCTGCTACTGCCCTACGACTTTTACCATCTTGATGTGCTTGCACGGCTTCCGCCACCTTCGATATCCCCAACAGTTACAGCGAGCGGTACCATCCGACCATAGAACCACCTCATAACGATCTCCTGAGGAGCCGGGTACCAAGTGCGTTGTTGGTGCGGACTTCTTAGGTACCACAGCGCGATGAGGCTTCTTCCATCGGATGTCCGCCAACGACGTACCAGCAGGAACCTCTACTGGCTGTCTGCCAGCTGCGGCCATCACTTTGCCGTTAACAGCTCTAAAAACCGCAGGGGGGTAAGGACCGGTAATTGCAATCATGTTGGTGTTCTCCCGACTATAGAAGAATTATAACACGGCGGAGAGGAGATCTACACCGGCGTAGGAAAATCAGCCAGGCAAGCCGTAGCGAGAACGTGGCGACCGTTGGGGGATTTTAGTGAATGGGGGGGGACTCGCCGCCTGAAGCGAACACGTCTCCTAGAGCGCGAGTAACAAGCTCTGCCAGCCTCTCTATAGCTCTGGCCCTTTGGGACTGGTCCAGCTCCTGGATCTTGGGAAGACGCCTGTTCGCTAAATCCCCCACTAGTTTGTCGACCCAGCCCCTGACTAGTTGCTGAGTTTTATCATGCATGAGATCCGAAATGTTGGCTTCGCGACGCTCACGTAGGAGCTCCTCACGAATGATTCCCCTAAGCTGATTCTCTGATAACCTCAATGCTGACCTCCGTTTAGAACACACGCCACAATCATAAATATGAGACGGTGTAAATTATACCTTGCGTATCTATCGTCCTGGAGTATATTTATAAAAATGGTACTAAAAGAAAAACTACTAAGACTCCTCATAAGAGAGACTTTATTGAGAGAGGGCATCTACGACCGTGGCATCCTCAAGGCTGTCTTTCTTGCCGGAGGCCCTGGAAGTGGGAAATCCCACACTTCAAAGATAATCTTTGGCACAGATCCGGAATCGACGTATCAGACCGCCACTGCTAGCGGTCTCAAGATCGTCAACAGCGATCCGGCATTTGAGCATTTCTTGAGGAAGGCAGGCGTAGATCCTGCTGACCTTGCAGACATGTCAGCAGAAGAGTGGGAGAAGCACACGGTGGGGCCAGAGTCCGAGCGCGGCAAATCAAAAAAAATCAGAGACATACAGAAATCTAACCTGCTTAGCGGGAAGATAGGAGTGATCTTGGACGGTACTGGCGATGATTATAAAAAAATTGCTCGTCGAAAACAAGAACTAGAAGGTCTGGGTTACGACACCCACATGCTATTCATCAACACAACTCTTCCTGTCGCACAAGAGAGAAACAGGAATAGAGCTAGAAAGCTCAAGCCTGAACTAGTGGAAGAAATCTGGACAGACGTACAAGCCAACTTAGGAGCATTCCAAGACTTATTTGGCCGGCGAGATATGGCCATCATCGATAACACTGAATACGGACCCCTGTCCGATGAAGTAACAGCAGCCGTCAATGATTGGCTGTCGCAGCCCGTAGAAAATCCGATCGGCAGAAGGTGGGTGGAAGAAGAGCTAGCGTGGAAGGAGCACGATTTCGGTGCTGAGGACATCAAAAGAAGGGCGCCTGGAATCAAGCAGAGGACTCTTGGCCAAGGAGGAAGAGCTCCTGGGCGACCCGGCGCTGGCATGGGCGGTCAATCCAGTGTAAACGAACCGCTTAGCGATACAGAGATAGAAAGCCTGCGTAAGAAGCAAGAAGCAGAAAACGACAGGGATCTATAACCGACCGTCTTTTGAGTTCAGCCAGTTAACCGCTCAAGCGATTTCCGGAAGTATACCGAATCCAACTCACAACCGACGAAGTTCCGACCAGTATTTTTAGCAGCTAACGCGGTCGAACCAGAACCACTGAAAATATCCAGAACCGTGTCTCCCTCGTTGGTGTTAGCCAGTATGATGCGTTCAAGTAGCTGCACCGGCTTTTGAGTGGGGTGCCA
>Ga0098033_1001128_pt1 | contig 11255 bp, 12 predicted proteins | sample 1_EtaG_FD_75049 | JGI IMG/M metagenome (GOLD analysis project Ga0098033, IMG submission 75049) | Marine viral communities from the Subarctic Pacific Ocean - 1_ETSP_OMZ_AT15124 metaG | ecosystem: Environmental > Aquatic > Marine > Oceanic | place: Pacific Ocean | collected 2015-01-07
ATCAAAAACAAATGAAATAGTTTTTTATTCTACTGCAATGTTGTGGGAAAATTTAGAACATTATGATATAAATGATGAATTTTCATATGATAAAAGTAACAAATATTTAGTATCAAAAGAAATGATAAGCAAAGAACTAGAAGCAAAAGAAAAGACAATAGTTCATTATCCTTGCAATTTTAACTCATGTCAAAGAAAGAAAGGTTATTTATTTTCAAAACTTATAGATGCATGTAGTGGTAAAGATATAGAAACAGGAAATCTAAACTTCGATAGAGAGGTAGCACATGCATCATATATTGCCGATGTTTCGACAAAATCCAAGTGTTCACAAATTATTGCACCAGGTTATTTAGTGAATATAGAAAGTTATTTTAGAGATGTTATAGGTGCATTTGGATATAACTCCACCGATTTGATTTTTCAAAATCTAAAATCGATGTCAATAAAACCAAAATCTGTACATAAATGTATTGACATTGAATATTCCTATGGTAAAATGCTTAAAGATACTATAGAGGATATAAGAAATACAATATGAAGAAAATTAAATTAGTAGAAGATACTATATCAAATGATGATATTCAGCAACTTATAGGTTGGTTGGAAACAAATCCCAGACTTACAAAGGGATATCAAACACAAGAATTTGAGAAGGAATGGGGTGCATTCAACGGCTCAAAATATTCTGTTTTTGTAAACTCTGGTTCTTCTGCAAATTTGGGTATCGTTTCTGCACTCATACAATCAGGAAGATTGAAGAACAATAAGATATTAGTTCCCGCAGTTTCGTGGTCTACTACTGTCGCACCTGTAATACAATGCGGATTAGAACCCATTCTTGTGGATGCAGATAAAGACAATCTAGGAATGTGTCCTATTGATTTGGAAAGAAAAATCAAAGAACATAATCCCGCCGCCTGCATTATAGTTCATGTTCTTGGATTTCCATGTGACATGAAACCAATCCTACAAATATGTGAAGATAGTGATTGCATATTAATTGAAGATAGTTGCGAAAGTGTTGGGTCAGTATATTCTGGCAAAAAGACAGGTTGCTTCGGGCTTGCATCTTCATTCTCTTTTTATTTTGGCCATCATATGTCCACCATAGAAGGGGGAATGATATGTACAGATGATTATGATTTCTATCAGTTACTGAAATCTATTAGGTCGCATGGATGGGATAGAGATTTAGACGAAGGAACAAAGTTAGAGTTGAGAGAAACTCATGAAGTAGACGATTTCAATGCACTCTATACTTTTTATTATGACGGATTTAATCTAAGGTCTACAGACTTGCAGGCATTTATTGGAAGAAACCAATTAAAAAATCTACCACACACCATATCAAAAAGAAAGTCTAACTTTGATTTATATCAAAATCTTATGAATACTCCTTGGAAACCAAACCCCAAAGGTGACATAATTTCAAATTTTGCGTATCCTATAATCACAGAAAACAAAAAACAAATGGTAAATGTTCTACGAGAAAATAACATTGAGTGTAGACCACTTATCTGTGGTTCTATAGGAAGACAACCTTTCTGGGTGAAAAGATATGGTATACATAATATGGAAGTTGCGAACAGAATTCACGATTGTGGATTATATGTTCCCAATCATCAAGACATGTCTAATGATGATGTGCATCGTGTTTGTGAAGTTGTGAATAAGGAAAATTAGTAATGGCAAATTTATACATTCATCATCATTTAGGTTTAGGTGATATGATTCATTGTAATGGTATGGTTCGTAATCTTTTACGAGAGGGTGGATTTGATAAAGTCTATGTGTTTTGTAAACAGTGTCATAGTAAATCTGTAGATTGGATGTACAGAGATGAAGATAAAATAGAACTTATTGCCATTGATGAATCTGGCGATGAACGAAGACAAGTGGATTCTATATTATCTAAGAATATTATAGGAACAGATAATAAATTTTTACGAGTAGGTCATGAATTTTACAAAGAACATGGAAATGAAATTGGTCCTATGCCATGTGATATGCTATTTTATGAACAAATTGGATTGCCATATTCAGTAAGATTTGATGATTGTTATTGGGAAAGAGATTTAGAAGAAGAAGAACGAGTATATAAAAAATTAGTGCCGGAAGGCACAGATTATATTTTTGTACACGATGACCCAAACAGAACAGAAGTCAAGGGGGGATTCGTTATATCAGAAAAAACACTCGACAGCGACTTACATATTATAAAAAATGATATGTCGGAATCTATATTTCATTTTGGTAAGATGTTAGAGAATGCAAAAGAAGTTCATTGCATGGAGAGTTCCATTCGGTGTATGGTAGAATTCTTGAAACCTAAACTTGTAGAGAATGATGTTAAACTTTATATGCATTCGTTTAGGGGTGGACCATTTTATAATGAAGAACTGAACACATGGAATGGAACAAGTTTGCCGTGGACAATTGTGAGACCAAATGTTGTTGTCTGATAAAGTAAGACCATCCGCATCATACCCAACATATCCTCCATATCATAGAGGATTGTATCTGGAAGAATACTTCTTTGATTTTTATCAAAGAAACATTGACCGTTTTGATAAACTTGATAGAAAATTCATTCCTATTTTTTGGACAAACTGTTATGTAAATGGTGTTCAAGAGGGATGGGGAAATAGAATTTCTATGCTTGATATTCAGGGAGAAATAAATTCACTGAAAGCAGACGATTCTTATTTTATAGTTTGTCAGCACGATGATGCACCAATGAATCAAATACCAGAAAATACTGTTATATTTTCTGCTGGCGGAAATGTAACTGGGAGAAATGTAATACCCCTGCCACTGATTTGTGGTCCACTTGCAGAACAAGAATCAAAAGAAAAAACACTGTTAGCATCTTTCGTGGGTTCAGAAACTCATGGAATTCGTAATACTCTAATAAAAGAATTAAAAGACAAATCAGATATTTATCTTTCTACTAAAGGATGGGAACAGCAAATAAAGATAGACAGATTTACAGATTTTATAGAATCGTCTTTGAAGAGTAAATTTGTTCTTTGTCCGAGAGGATATGGTGCATCAAGTTTCAGATTATATGAAGCAATGCAGTTGGATGCAGTACCAGTTTATATTAGTGACAGATTTTGGCTTCCATGGCAACATGAGTTGAACTGGAACGAGTTTTGCATTTTTATTACCGAAGATCATATACACGAAATTCATTCTATATTAAAATCAATAGATGATAAATTGTATAGTAATATGAAAAATAAAATGAAGGAAGTATATGAGAATTATTTTACTTTAGAAGGAAACTGTAATAAAATATTAGAGTTCTTAGAGATGATAGAAGGAAAAGTTAATGATTGATATAAGGAATTAATATGAAAATAGCAATTATATTGAGCGGCGACCTTAGATATTATGAACATTGTTATCTATCATTACAGAAACATGTTTTATCCCACACAGACTCTCATATTTATATGCAATTTTATGATACAAAAGAAAACGAAAAAGCATTAGAATTATATAAACCAGTAAAATATAAATGTGAGAAAAGAGAAGATGTCATAAAATCTTTGATTGATTGCCCCGCAGGCGCGGAAAATATATTTTACCAGTGGAGAAATGTAAAAGAATCTTTTCTTTTGGTAGATGAAAAGGAAAATTACGATTTTATATTAAAGACTAGGTATGATGTAGTATATACAAAAAAGTTATTCTTGAAAAAATTTAAATTTTCATCGGATTGTATTAATGTTCCAGACGGTGGTGATTATCTCGGAGGTCTTTTTGATATGGTTGCTATATCTTCATATGAAAATATGAAATATTATTGTTCATTATATGACCATATGAACCAGTACACCATGCAGGATGGCGTCCATGCACACCCAGAGACTTATCTTAGACACCATATATCAGTATCAGACATACCTCTTAAGAGATTTGATTACGATGTAGAACTAAGAAAATTATATAAAGATATTGAAACAGTAGAGAATAGATTTTTTAACATTCGCGATGCACATAACCGATGATTGAAGCAATGAATAAAATAGGATTAGTTATACTCGATATAGATGGTGTTTTGTCAGACGGTAAAAAATATTATGGTACTGATGGAATGCCTTTCCTAAAAACTTTTTGCGATAAAGACTTTACAGCAATTAAAAGATTAAAAGGTTCGGGAGTTGATGTTTGTTTTTTGTCGGGGGACAATAGAATAAATGAGGCAATGGCAAAAAATAGAAATATTGATTTTTATTATGCCAGAGGCAAAGACAAAGCACATTTTCTTCCGTTGATTTCCGAAACCTATAATATACCTACCGAAGATATGGTTTATGTTGGAGATGATTTGTTTGATTTAACTATTATGGAAGCAGTAGGACATTCATATTGTCCCAAAGATTCTTGTAAAAAGATTAAAGAACTTTGTGGCGAAAATACATTAGAAAACAATGCGGGTGAAAATGTTGTAGCAGAACTAGTAGAAGTTTTGCTTGATAAAAAATTGATTGATGATTGTACTTTAAAGGATATCGAAAACTTAGACGAGAAAGAGGTGTTTTGATGAAGTTGGCATTATGGGGCAAAAGATATGTTGATACATTGTTCTACCTCGACAATCAATTAGTAATGGGCGAAACCAACGAGTCAGAACATATGAAAAGAAAAGAAGGCGGAATGTATAACATTGATAATATACAAAATGTATTTCCTTTCTATTTTCCAGAAGAGAAAAAAGAAGCATTAATTATTAGTGAATCAGACGGAAGCAGAAGAACATCCATCGTAAATGAAAATGAACAAGTAATTATCAGGCAGGATAGTTCAATAAATCAAAATTTAATGGATTGGATTCATATACCATATATTGACGATTTTACTGAACCAGATAGAATATTAAATATTCATTGTCCAATTAGCATAGATTTTTGTAGAACGGAAGACAGAATAAAGTATAATAGTCACATCAACAAAAGTGAATTGGTATTTGATTCAAGAGAAAGAAAATCTCTATACAAAGACATACAAACAAAGACACCAATAATACTACACGATGAATTTGGATGTGAATGTATCATAGACGGCGAAGTAAAATACAAAAACGAAATAGAACCTATAAGTAATTTACATGTGAATGGTGCGGGTGATAAATTCGCCGCAATATTCATTCGAGAATATATAGAATCGGGTTTAGAAACCGCAGTTTTATTAACATCGAATCTAACTACAGAAAATTTAATAAGGGTTAATTATGAAAAAATTTAACTTACTAATTCCTATTGCGGGGAAGGCACAAAGATTTGCAGATGCAGGATACACAATGCCTAAGCCACTAATAATGGCAAAGACAAAACAAATTATTGATTGGGCAATGGATGCAATTTATACTACAGAATGTAATTTAATTTTTGCTGTTCGTTTAGACCATATCAACAATTATTCTATTGATGACATTCTTCGTGATAAGTTTGGAAAGAATATAAAGATTGTTGTAATTGACCACGACACCGATGGTTCAGTATCTACTTGTTTGTTAGCAAAAGACCAAATTAATAACGAACATCCATTAATAATATACACGCCCGATGTTTATTTTCAAAACACATTTGACCCCGAAACTATTCCAGAAGATAGCGATGGTTTTCTTCTTACATTTAAAGCAAATAGTCCCGCACACAGTTATGTCGAATTAGATAAAGATGGACTAGCAAGCAAGACAGCAGAAAAACAAGTCATCAGTACAAATGCGGCTGTTGGTCTTTATTACTATAAGACAGGAAAAATGTTTGTTGACTATGCAGAAGAAATGATTAACAAAAACGAAAGAACCAAGGATGAATTTTATATTTGTCCGATGTATAATTACCTAATTCGAGATGGTAAGAACATTAGAATTAAACAAGTAGAAAAAATGCATGTACTTGGAACTCCAGACGAATTAGAATTCTTTATTAATAATGTGTGTTATGAATTCGGAGAAAAACCCATTGCTCTTTGTGGCGACCATTCTGGATATAAAACCAAAGAAAAGACAAAAAGAATTTTTGATAAATTTAATATTCCTTATATTGATTTTGGACCACTAGTTCCAAAAGACTCTGACTATAATGATTTTGTATCGCAAGCGGCCCAAGCAATAAAAACAAATGTTTGTGACTTTGGTATGGGGTTTTGTAGGACAGGTCAAGGAGTAAACTTAGCGGCAAATCATACAAGAGGAATCAGAGGTGCATTAATATTTGATGAATATATGGCAGAGATGGCACGAAGACATAACTGTGCTAACTTTTTTAGTATTCCTGAAAAGTATGTAGACGGAGAATTATTAGAAAAAATTATCAAAACACTAATAGACAATTCATTTGACGGCGGTCGTCATATGACCAGAATGAAAAAGACTTTGGACATATAACAGGAGAAGTTAATGATTGATATAAGTTACGAAAAATTAAAAGAGAGAGGTATACTATGAAGGCATTAGTAACAGGTGGAGCAGGATTTATAGGTTCAAATCTTGTAGATAGATTATTGAAAGATGGCCATGAAGTTCGTGTGGTAGACAACGAATCAACAGATGCTCATGAACATTTTTATTGGAATGATTCTGCTGACAATTTTAAGTATGATATAGGAACTTCTGAAGATTGGGCAATGAAACTTCTTACAAAGGACATAGATGTAATATTTCATTTGGCAGCCGAAGCAAGAATTCAACCTGCAATAAAGAATCCCTTACTAACCACAAGAACTAATGTATTAGGAACATGTAATATACTTCAGGCAGCCAGAGAGAATGGAGTAAAAAGGGTAGTATATTCTTCAACTTCTGCCGCATATGGATTGGCAAACAAACCACCTGTTACAGAAGACATGACAAAAGATTGTTTAAATGCATATTCAATTACAAAATGCACAGGAGAAGACCTGTGTAAAATGTTCTATGATATGTACGGTCTAGAAACCGTTACATTCCGTTACTTTAATGTGTATGGTGAACGACAACCAACCAAAGGACAATATGCTCCAGTAATTGGATTGTTTCAAAAACAACATGCAGAAGGATTGCCAATGACTATTGTTGGTGATGGAAAACAAACTAGAGATTTTACTTATGTTGGTGATGTCGTAGATGCAAATATTAGGGCAGCGACAACAGAAAATCCAGATGCATATGGAGAAATATTTAACATAGGTACAGGAAATTCATATGACATGTTTGATTTGGTTAAAATGGTTGGAGGGGACGATGCAAAACATGAATTCATTCCTGAAAGATTAGCAGAGATTAGAGATTCTAAAGCAAATACAGACAAAGCAAAAAATATATTGGGTTGGCAACCTAAAACAAAACTTGAAGATTGGATTACATTATGCAAGCAACAATTGGTATAGTAGGAAATGGATTTGTAGGCAATGCAGTCGCACAAGGATTTCAATCCCACTTCAAGAGATCAGGATTTCACGATAAATTTGAAGTTAGGGTATATGATGTTGATAAAGACAAATCAACACATTCTTATATGGAAACACTTACTTCTGATTATGTTTTTGTGTGCCTTCCAACACCTATGATTAGTGTAGATGGCGGAAAATGTAATCTTTCTATATTAGAAGATTTCTTTGATGATATTCCTTCTACAATAGATGGAACTTTTATCATTAAATCTACAGTACCAATAGGAACTACAGATAGATTTGTTAAAAAATATCCTTATTTAAAAATTATTCACAATCCAGAATTTTTAACCGCTGCAAATGCAGAAAATGATTTTATAAATTCGGATAGACATGTAATAGGCGGGGATAAAAGAATTGCTTACGGTTTAGAAAAAATATATGAATATTGTTTTCCAGGAACTCCAGTTTATATCATGAAATCAAATGAATCAGAAGCAGTTAAATATTTCTCAAATTGTTTTCTTGCATCAAAGGTTATGATATTTAATGAAATGAAAATTCTTTGTGATAGTATATCTGGGATGGATTATAATAAAATTATAGAAGCAGTAACATCAGATTCAAGGATAGGAGAAAGCCATACTTCTGTCCCAGGACCAGATGGAGAATATGGATTCGGTGGAACTTGTTTTCCAAAAGATATAAATGCCCTCATATATACTATGGAAGAAAATGGAATAGACCCACTAATTCTCAAATCTGTTTGGGAACAAAATAAGAAATATAGATTGAATTGGGATTGGGCAGAAAACACATCTGCCGTGATGAGTGAAAAATTATGAAAACAGAAATACAAAAAGTACCAAGGCCTGCAACTGTAACTCTTTGCATGATTGTGAAAGATGAAACTCACATAATCAAAGAATGTTTACAGTCTATGCTTCCATATATTGATAGGTATGATATTACCGATACAGGTTCAACAGACGGAACACCAGAACTTATCAAAGAGTTTTTTGATGAGCATGGTGTGCCAGGTGAAGTTTATCTTTCTGATTGGAAAGGATTTGGTGACCATGCAGGTAAAATGGGAAGCAGAACCGAATCACTTCACAATGCCGAAGGAAAGGCAGATTATGCCTGGGTGATTGATGCAGACGATTATATTTCTGGTAATTTTACATACCCAGAAGTAATGGACAAAGATTCATATAGTCTTCGGATTGGCAGGGAAGATTTTACTTGGTGGAGAACTCAAATTTTCAAGACAAGTGCCAAATGGAAATATGTTGGAGTTTTGCATGAATTTGCTGAATGCGAAACTAAAAATCCACCAGAAACAGAAAGACTTTTCGGTGATTATCATATTAGTGCTAGAACTGAAGGTGCAAGAAATGTCGGGATTAGTATTATCGACAAGTACACAAGAGATGCAGAGAATTTATTGGAAGCATTAAAAGATGAACCAGAAAATTCAAGATATGTGTTTTACCTTGCACAAAGTTATTTTGATTCTCAACAATATGAAAAATCATTGGAAACATATCTTAAACGAGCAGGAATGGGTGGTTGGGAAGAAGAAGCATTTTATTCTTTATATCGTTCGGGTATGATTAAGGCAATTTTAAATTATTCTTGGCCAGAAATTCAACAACAATTTCTAGACGCATACGATTTCCGACCAATTCGTGCTGAACCCCTATACCAGATTGCGAGAATATATAGACAAGTACACGATAAACCTAGGCTGTCATACCTCTTTGCAAGAATGGCTTTAGAAATTCCATATCCAAAAGATGATATTTTGTTTATTGGGGATGACATATACAAGTGGCAAATTCTTGATGAAATAGGTGCTACTGCGTTTTATGCCGGCAAACCACATGTAGGGTATCATTCGTGCAAAAGATTGATAGAAGAAAATCTTGCTCCAAAAGATAATCATCCAAGGATTTTAGACAACTTAAAGCAATATGAAAAAGTGGTTCTAGAAATTCAGACTCATCAAGCACAACAAGAGGTAGAAGAAAAAATTAAAGAGAAAGAAGAAAAAAAGAGAAATATAATAAATAAGCAGAAAAAAGGCACAAAATGTAATAAGAATAAAAGAGGAAAGAGAAGGAAACAGAAAAGAAAGTAGAGCATATATAGTATAAATAAGGAGCATTTTCTATATGGCCTCAAGACACGATATTACATCCAATCAAGGTGAAACTTTAAATCTTCATTTATTATATACCGATTCAAATGATACTGGTATTGATTTATCTTCATATACAGCAGAAATGAAAGTAAAGAGAACTTTTCTTGGAGATAATAGTTTATTATTCCTTACGAATGTAAGTGCAGGTGAAGCCTCTGGTATTACAGCAGGACTTACTGGTGCTACTGGTGGACTTACTGGTGGTATTTTCTTGAATAGAAATGTTGGAAATAGTGGTAGTCAAACAGGTGGAATTTTAATAATTGCAGGTTCTACTGCAACAGGATTCATTCCTAGCGGAAAGCACCAATATGATATGAATATTAAATATACTCCTACTGGTGAAACCACTAGAATTATAGAAGGTCGTTTTGATTCTACAGGTGAGGTTGCCAAATGAAAATAAAAATAACTGAAAATATAATAAAACAGAAATCAATAAGAAAACTAGAAGTCAAACATTCTGAAGCAATTTATTATAGAGTACCTTCTATCACCCTTCAAAAGAATACTAAAACCAAAACACTTTTTGTATGATATACTATGCCAGACTTAGATTTCCCAACATCACCGATAGTTAATCAGATATACTCCCACAATGGTAGGGATTGGAAGTGGAATGGCGCCGCGTGGCAAAGAACTTCGGCAACCGAAACTGGAAACACAGAAGGTAATACTGGTGAAGTTGCATATTATGGTACAGTAGGAACTACCATAAAGGGTGCAACTGGATTTATATATGATTCTACCACACACGGAATTTCTGCGGCTGGTGACTTGTATATTGGTGGTGGTGCAACATTCGCAAATGACATCAAAGTCAATGATTTAACTGTAGGAAAGGGTGGTGGTAATGTAAACTTCAATACTGTACTTGGAGAGGATGCACTCTATAGCAACGAATTAGGGCAGCAGAATGTTGCAATTGGACATGGGGCACTCTATAGCAACACTGGTGGCCACTCCAATACGGCACTTGGATTTTATGCGCTGAAATTGAACACACTGGGTCATGGCAACAATGCAATTGGACATTGGGCACTCTTTTCCAACACAGATGGTAATTACAATGATGCAGTTGGATATCATGCACTCTATAACAACACAGTAGGTAGTTATAATGTTGCACTTGGATATCGGGCACTCTATTCCAACACAGAAGGTGCTAAGAATATTGCATCTGGATATCAGGCACTCTATTCCAACACAGAAGGTGATAATAATGTAGCATCTGGATTTGGGGCACTCCAAGAGAACACAGGTGGTAATGATAATACAGCAACTGGATATCTGGCACTCACAAACAACACAGAAGGTAATGATAATACAGCAATCGGTAAATCAGCACTCACAGTCAACACTATTGGTGCAAGCAATACTGCACTTGGGAACTATTCACTCAAAAGCAATACGGGTGGTGATTACAATATAGGGGTTGGTTGGGGTGCAGGGGATTCTATTGTCGGAGACAAAAATACTGCGATAGGTGTTGAATCGGCAAAAGACAGGTATAATGATTTTACAGGAACGAATAATACCTTCATCGGATACAATGCACAACCTTCAAGCGCAACAGTATCCAATGAAATTGTACTAGGTGATTCTAATGTCACTTTGATTCATAGTGCGGCTGGAATGTCTATGGGTGGTGGTGCAACATTTG
>Ga0098033_1001132_pt1 | contig 11231 bp, 12 predicted proteins | sample 1_EtaG_FD_75049 | JGI IMG/M metagenome (GOLD analysis project Ga0098033, IMG submission 75049) | Marine viral communities from the Subarctic Pacific Ocean - 1_ETSP_OMZ_AT15124 metaG | ecosystem: Environmental > Aquatic > Marine > Oceanic | place: Pacific Ocean | collected 2015-01-07
CATCGATTTTACCGCTGTGGACGAATGGCATGGGGAGCGTTATAGTAATCCAGTATTCACGTGTTTTTTCATTTAAAAACGGCTGGCACTCATTTCTTCTTGTCCAATCGGCAACACTAAAATTTTTATTTGGTTCGGGAACTTCAACCTTTGGTATTTCTGAATTCACAAAGTGTGATGGGTCAACCGAAGAATTGGTTATAATTTTTTGATCTAGTAAGCGTGTTTCTTTATAATAAGAGTTAAAATGCGCGAGTACCCTAGAATCAATATAAAATTCTGTTCCGGATTGCCAATCTCCCGGGAGGGGAGGATCGCCTTCTGCCGGCTGAGCAGAAGGTCCAGCATAAGATTTATAATATAGCACTTTGCTAAAAATTGCACCTGCTCCATGACCTTCACTTACCAATTTAATTTGAGTGCCATTTGGTACAGGTATTTTAGTTCCAGCAGTAAACAATAATTGATTTAATAAGAATTCTCCCTTCATGGGAAGTACAGATTGTGTTGCTTTAAATAAATCTAAATTATCAATTTTATCAATTTGGTCGGCGCCGGCTTTAATATATCCGTTTGGGCCAGGTCGTATTATAGCAAATGCAGGTATACCATCAATATCTGTAGGAATATTGACATAGTGTGTAGCTCCTTCCAACTGTACGCTTGGCTCTTGCGATACTCTTTGCATATCTGCGGCACTAATTTTTGTAAACCATGCAGCCACTTTATCATCTTCAATCACTATGTGACCAGGAGGATACACACGATGAGGATCGATATCTGTTCCCTCTTCATAAGTAGCGGTATAATAAGGAGTACCATCGGGCGGTGGATTAGCATCAATAAATGGACCATCCCACTTATCAACTCCCAGCAACTTAAAAGTTTTTTGCGCCGACTGCCATTGCGCAGATCCCGTCGTTGCCGCAGAATCTTCTATTGCGTACCAAAGCTGAAGAGCCCACAACTCCTCCTGCGTCTCTAAGCCGTGCGCCGGATGATATATGCGAGCTGGAAGATCATAATCATCTTCATAATAAACAACTTCATAATAACGATCGTTATTCGAAGTCTCGAAAGGTCCATCATAAAGTTTTACTCCAAGATCTTGATATACTTTTTGAGCGTTGCCGAATCCTAGGGCGCCTTTTGCTGCGGTGGCTTCTTCGAGTGCTTCCCAAATTGCCAAAAGAAGCAATATTATATCAGGCTTTGTTAAGTTTGAATTTGCCATTGTGTCAAAATTTCCATAATATTTTAATTTAGATGATGATAACTAGAATTAATGTGTGATGTTTTTTTATTTTTCGCGTGCCCGGGTGTTAAATATTTTTGTTCCCATTTACGTAAATTATATCTATGATTAGCTAACGATCGCAAACTTCTTGTAGTTTGTTTGCTAATAATGCCTAATCCTTTCTGTCCAAGCGGGCAACCAGCAGTAAGAACCGGTGGAAAAGTAGGTTCTAAAGGTACCGTAACAGTATGAAAATGAAACAAAGATGCAGTATTAAATTCCAACTGATATTGAATAAACCCTACAATTGCTCCATTTAATTTAGCCATATATTTCCGCAGATCGCCTAGACATTCTATTAAATTTTTTCCTTTTACCATCGGTTGTAGCGGGTTTTCGTCATTTCCGCCAATCAAATCGATACCATAATCATCTTTTGCATCACATGATTGTCCACCTTTTTTAAGAGAACTATCGGTAGAGTATTTATTATCAGTACCAGTTACTAATTTAATTCCACCTCTAGCTACCATTCGTAGATTATCTGCTTTTATTGCAATAGCAGATTGCGCGGTTGGCGATCCAACACTGCCCGGGACCAAAGCAAGATTTTTATCCACATCGGTTTTTTGTGAAATATAAATAAAAGCGGCATCTGTTCGCTGATTTGGATCAGCATAAATTTGTTTACCTTTGCTGGGTCCTTCCGTAAATGAATCAGTTGCATTTTGTCCCAATCGTCCTGCAACAAGAGAAATCATTCCACAATGAGTATTTCCTTCACCGCCATAACCGGTTGTATAATCTCCCGGCCGGTCTCTTCCGACAACGATCCAAGCATTGTTATTGCCCTTGGCAATAACTTCTTCACAAGGTGCTTTTCGATAAACAGGAAGCCCTTCAGCTAATTTGGTGCACCATATTCCGACAGAGCCTCGTGGTGGCTCGCCTTTTTTTCGACCCAAACGGACAGCGTATTTATTAAAAGCAGCTTCAGTATTTTCATTCCAGCCAATTTTATCTATTTTGGGTATTTTACAACTCATTTATTATTTATCCACGCAGTTGTCCTCGTCGGGGGACTCGTATGATTTGCATTTCTTTTTCTTTTTAGCGTAAGCTTGTAGACGCTGCTGCCAAGTGAGTGCGACCGGTTCCTTCGGATTAGGATCTGGATTCTGAGCAGTCGGGGCTTGGTTATTTGCAGAAACAAATTCGGGCTCGTCGGGACGCTTGATGCCGTGTTCGGCTTCTAACATGCGCTGATTCTGCTCAGCAAAATTTAAATTCTGTGTGTTCATCGCGTTCTGGCATTCTGTAGATGAGTACTTCCCTTCCTTACAATATCTTTTCACCATTGCAGCTGCATCCTTATGTTGCTGGTCCATAGAATATTCATAACCTCCTATTTGTAAAGCCTTTTTGTACGCCTCAACTTTTTTTAATCCGGATTGCCTTAAAGCACAATATAAAGTTGGAAACCTGCCATCACTGTGTCCGCCGATAGAGCCATGCGCATTTACGCCCGGGGCGTGACCGTGCTTTGTAATCATCTTGGGTCCCGTACCGCCGTGGATCTTGGTCGAAATGCCGGCGTTGGCGCATATCATTTTAACTAGTCTATAAGTTCCTTCCATTTGCTGCATCGTGCCTGGCCTATATTGCTTTGATGGTGCACCAAAAGGAGAACCATTTACAACTTCTATTCCAATTGATACCCCATTAAAGCCGCCTGCATGCCTTGCCTGATTTTTCATCGAAACATATTGAGTTAATCCCCCACATGAATTCACTATAAAATGAACGGAAAGCCCGTCCGGACATTTGGCCACGCGATTTGGCGAATTCCTGTCCGGTCTCCAGCATCTTCTATTCTTAAGACTTCGAACAACACCACTTACCGATCCCCCTCCTCCGCCTGGTTCATGAATAATTATAGAAGCTAAACCCGCGAATGGAGGGCCAACGACGAAACCAACATCGTGAAAAGGAATTCCACCCAATTGTGATTGTTTTATTTGTCCTGGCTGTAAAGGACCCCCATAATTATGATTGAGAACTATCCGGCCGGATGCATCTGTGACACAGCGCTGATAGTTCGGAGCGGTTGGCGGAGTCGTTTCCTCAGTTTTCCCTAATTTAGCACGAAGTTTGCTTAATTCACTTTCTTTCTCTTTTTTAAGTTTATTTTGTTGTTTTATTTGCTCTGCTACGGCTGCAATATTCACCCCAGCCGAACCAACTCCCTCGCCAGAACTTGAAGCCTTTTGTAAATCAGATTTTAATTCTTTAATAGTATCTTCATACTGCTTAATTTCTTTTTGTTTTTCATCTATTTCTTTTTGAATTTCTTCTTTTTCTTTTTTACTTAATTGTTTTCTCACCTCTTGAGCTTCTGCATCTTTAGTAGTTTCTTGTCCCTCAGAAGGTTTACTGGGCGCAGGAGCAGCGGTCACCTCGTTGCCGGCATTTGCTGTTTTCTTTTTTTGTGTCTCGGGGGCTGCCTCACTTCTTTTCATATATTCGCCCAGCGGTAGATTCTTAATTCTTTCTTTGTCTGCTTCGTCCATTTGTGAATCGCTAAGAGAGTTAAGTTTTTCGGCTGCAGCTTCTGCATTTCCCAATTCTCGAATAATATCCCATCTTTTCTCAGGCCAATCCTTCGATGAAACATTTGCACCAGCCCAATCCCACCAAATAACTGCGTTTGCCATTGTTTCCTTTCCCAATTGATTAATGACGGAATCGGAATCTTTTTCATTGAAAGTCCACGTGGCATCTTCTCGAAAACGCCATGGAGATTTTTCTATGGTATTATAGCCATCTTCTCTCCATCCATTTTCTGGTGGGGATTTTCCAATCATTCCTAGCGCAGGAATTATATGTTTAAACCCTAATATTTTCCAAGGACGAAACTCACTTACAAAGCTTTCTTTAGTTCTAGTATATGACTGCGCTAATACTTGAGGTACTACAAAATCAACGCCGCCTTGACCTTCCGTGGAAACAAAGACTTTCCAGGGAACGCGTGTATTATTTGTTAGATTAGAGGCTGTCAAACCAACACAAAATCCTTTCTCATCAGCGGTTTTTTTGAGAGTTTGTATCAAGTAAGATGCGCGCTCGGAGCGCGTTTCATTATTCATTGTATTTCCGGATACAATATAAGAATCTAAATTAATAATAACTCCTATCGTCTGAACTTTAGAAGCCATATTAATCAAATCATTAATAAAGACTTCTTCGTGTCCAATAATAGGATATCCCATAATATAAGTTTTTATTCCTTTCTTTTGGTATTCCTTAACAAATTTTTGTGCTTTTGACAGCGCAGCTTTTTTAGATATTACCTTCTTTTTAGATGTCTCTTCTTGTACTATCCCATCAAAACAAACCCAACTTAATGTAGCTTCCACAGCTGCTTTTACTTCATGTGTTTTAATATCTGGGAATCCAGTAAAAACTCCCTTTCCAATAGGTTTTTTACCGCGTTCTTTTTTAGCATTAATTCCGGGCTTTCTTACACTATTGCCCGTCTTTGAAGTCGCGGTACTGTTGCTGCTTCGTTTAGAAGACCCTCCAGGTGGAGCGCTCTCGAAACATCTAGCATTAAATCCGGCCGCGGCCGTTGCACGAGATCCGGCGCCTTGAGCGGGCGGCAAACGCGAAATCAGGGGACCTAAATATACGCCGCCGCGATAATTTTTTAAATCTTGCCAAGTTACCCATACCAATTCTCCCACAAGAGGTGTTTCAACCCTACTATCTGTGGCAGTAAAGAGGCCTTTTTGTCCATCACGGATCAAGGTGATTGCTTTATTGCTTCCACCCTGACCACTTTCATTGGGCAATGAAAAGCCATCACCTTTAATACCAAGTTTTCCAAAACAACCGGCATGAATTCCACAATCAACGACTGCTGTAATTTCTACAGGAGGAGCCGGTGGATTTGCAGCAGGAGAAACTGAGGCTAACAACGAATCGAACCATCCAAATGCAGATGCCTCATTTTCTGTTCCAGGGCTGACGGTACCTTTATTTTCCACTCGCAATACAGTGGCCAAATAGCGTACAATACCTTCACTATAATCATTTTTGTATTTATCAACACTCAGGTTTCGCAATACACCAAATGCATCAGTATCACTTCGTAAGACTCCTTTATATGATTTGGCATGAATATATTCGGGATTTGTCGCCGCATACACCATCTCTTGCAAATTTGTCCCCATCGGCGCTGGCGGGATATTATTTGGGGGGACAGCAGGAGGTCTTGCCGATGTTTTAGACTTGGCTGTTTTTGCTTTTTTCTTCGTAGTATCAGCTGAATCAGAAGAAATCCAATTTTTAAGGTAAGAGGAAAGTGTATTTTCAGCCATTCAATTAATCCTCTTCTTTGTTAATCAAGTCGTATAACTCTTCTTTGTCATAATCAGTAAGACCATTAGAGACAGAACTTTTCTTGAATAACAGTGTATTCAGTTTTACTAATTGTTCATTGGACCTTTGAAGGGTCTCTAAATATTTTGCAGCAATTTGTCCTGTTTCTTTATGTTCATGCTTATTTCCTTTAATATGAGTTACTAAATCAATTAAAAGAGTGGAGGCAACAGCTCGATCTTGTCGAATATTATCTAAAGATTCTTCGATTAATGAATCCAAGTTATTAGATTTTTTACTCATATTAGATGTCGCCTTTGTCCCATTTTGTTTTAAAATCTCTATATCTAGCTCTCATTTTATTCAAATTATTCACAACTTGTTTTGTGTTCAAGCCGGTAATTTCTCGAATGTATAGATAAATAGCTTTTTTATTAAAAATTTCGATATCATCAATGCTATCAAAAAGAATTTTAATAGCGTCTAAGATGCGCCGTTCGTTTTCTTTAAGATTAAGTTGTTCCCAACTATCGATTTCTTTTCTTAAATTTTGCATAAATTCATATTGATGCCTAGCATTATAATATTCATTTTGAACAACAAGATTCTCTTGATGAACATTTTTTTGAGCAAAGTCTTCATAACAAACTTCCCTACGCAGACTTTTAGAATTTTTCTTAACTTTATGAATAAACCAATTTTTGGTTATAACACTAAAATATGAAAACGCTTTAGATTTACGATTAGGATCATACTTGTCTAAAATTGTTGTTAACCAAATCTTACAATCATCTTTTAAATAATCAATATTAGGAAGATTGGTAAATTTATATGTATAAACAATCTTATCGACCATTTCATCTAAAGCTGGTCCTATATAAGTGATATATAAATAGGTTCTTATCTTATTGCAGTCCGTCGATGCATATTCTAAAATTGCATTCTCGTGAACTTTGGTAAAATAAAGATTTTTTTTACGAGTTTTTTTCTTGGGTGGTGACATCAGTTTCTTCCTCTTCTTGTGCATTGTTTTCAGATACAAAATATTTGTCTTCATATTCATAAAAATCATTAATTAAAATTCGTGAATTATTAAGAAGATTTTCTAATGTTTCATCACCATAGAACATTTCTAATTCATAAAGTTGAAGAATCTGTGATGAATAATTTTCACATTTAACTAAAAGATCTCCGAAATCGTTACGTAATCCAGAACGTTCTTTTAGCAAATATGATAAATAATATATAAAACCTACGTTTAACATCAAAGACATAAAAAATAGAAATGGAATTAGTCCAAACATATACACTAATAAGAAAGAATTAAGAACTAAAGAGCTACCCAGAAGTATTCGTGTCATCATATTCATTTTGAGATATCTCCTCTTTGTATTCTTTTAAAATAGTCTTATTGTCTTCAATAAATTGTTTGGTTAAGTTGCCTACTTTATTATCTAAATTTGTTATTTGCTGTTTTTTAACAAATACCTTATTAACTTCGCGAATTAATCCATCCGGTGCACGACAGTCCGGACACTCTTGTAGTTTTTCATTTATACTATGGTAAATTTTAAGTAGAAAATCGCATTTTTTACATTTATAAAAATACTTAGGCATTATTTTTTGTATTTTCTAATGTCTCATAGTCCTCGTGATTCATCTTGAATATGGGAGGATTCATAACGAATAATTCATCGTTTTCATTAGTCTTAAAATTAAAATCCTTAAGTACCGGAACTATATCACTTTGTTCCATTAATGATTTCTGTAGGGCCATCATAATTGCGCCGAGCGCTTCGTCTGAAAGTTTAAACATTTTTAATCTCCTTTAAAATATAGTTTTTCAGTGTTTCAACACATTCCTGTATTGAATGTTTTGTTGTATCAATTACACAATCGTTGTGCAAATTTACATTAAATGGTGAATCTACACCACTTAAGTTTTTTATTTCGCCTTGTCGTTGTTTTTCGTAAAGGCCTTTTGGATCGCGATCGGTGCAATCCGCAACTGTCGCTTTGATATATATTAATCGCAGCTTATCTTTTATAATATCTTGTACTATTACTTGATGTTCTTGGGTTGGTGTCATAAAAGTGGCAACAGTATTCAAATGATTATTATTTAAGATCGCTGCTGTGTGCGCAGCCCGACGTAAATTCTCCGATCGATCTTTTTGATCATAACCCAAATCATTACTTAGTCCTTTTCTAAGGATATCCCCATCTAATCGAGCTAAGTTTAGATCTTCATTAACCAAATCGGCTAGCGTTGTTTTTCCAGCTCCGGATAATCCGTAAAGCCAAAAAGTCAATCCGTGTTCATTTTTTTTCATCGATACCGAACCTTATTTTTTTATACCAAAATCGCTCATGAATGTAATAAAGCCCAGCTTTTATTATAAAATCAAAAACCAATAATTTTAAACTTATGGTTACGTTTTTTACAATTGCCATGGCAATAAAAAATGTTACTATTGAAGCTAAAATTTTCCACGTTATGGCTTTCGCAATATGTCTCTTGGGATGTACCATTATTCTGCTTTACACCAGTCCTTTTGTGTTCTTATTTGTGAGTTCTTTTCCCATGCTGCATTTAATAATACGGGATCTATGTTCTGATCTTTAAATAATTTAATAAATGATTTTAAATCTTTAGGAAAACACTTTCCTCCAAAACCAAAATCTCCATCAGGACCAGGAACTTGAGTATGCATTTTATTGACCCAACCAGAAGAAAGCAGTCCTTGCAATGCCGTTTCCCATTGAACTCCCAAAGCATTGGCCAACTGATAAAATTCATTCATTATAGAAATTTTGGTTGCATAGAAACAATTGCAAAAATACTTTATAAATTCGCTTGTGATATAATCAGTAGTAATGATCGGTACGTGAGAAAAATTTTCTCTAAAAAAAGAAACAACGGGCTGGTAGTAATCAATATTTTTATCAAATCCTAGAATAATCCTCGAAGGATTTAAAAAATCTTCATTGGCGGTTCGTTCCGTAAGAAACTCCGGTGCAAAAATCAATCTTAAATGCGGATACATTTTTGATAATTTATCACAAGTACCAGGAATTACTGTAGATTTAATTATTATGCAAGCACCGGTTCGCAATTCAGACAACTGGCTGCATACCAAATCTATTATTGATGAATCAAAACACGCAGATTCAAAATCGTACGGAGTGGGAACACATACAAATAAAAATCGAGATTCTAACGCTGTTTGTTCTAGCGAATTTTTACATCTCGTTCTATCAGAATCATATACAAAAGTTTTGTTACCTTTCGACGAAAAAGCATTATCTACTGCAGCGCCTACAAAACCATTTCCTATTATCCCAATATTCATTATTTTATGTTCCAATTTTTATATTTTAAAAATATTTCATATTCCTCGTCTTCTAATTTTTGAAATTTATTCCAACCAAAATGTCGTCCACTCTTGCTCTCAAGCATTTGATTGTGTTGTTTCGCATTAAATTTTCCTTTAACAAGCATGTTAATCCAAGGAGCTATAGGATTATTCTTAGGTACTAAAATATTGTGTCCATCATTTTTTGAACGCTCAATGTTTTCTACTTCAAGCTGCCAAATACTTTCACGATCGAAATATTTTAAATAATAATCCTTTCTAGCTATACAACTACACGCCGTATATCTATAATTTATATTTTGACGAAAAACATTAAAATCATCTGTAAATTTTTGAGAAGACAAATATTGATAATCAGCGCCCAAAAACGTTCTTATTTTTGAGGCTTTTCCTGACTCTAAAAGCTTTACTCCTTTATTCAACAAATCTTTATCTACTTTATTTATTAAAAAAACATCCTCAAGCATCAAAGTAAACACATCAGTATCTAAATTTTCTAATATTGGTCGAAATGGTTGACAAAATGAACGTGCAGGAAAATCTGATTGATTGCCAGCCGAAATAAATTGAAAATTGTCCGGAAGCTCGAAATCTGGTTTTTTAAATCCTAAAACGTTCACTTCTTGATCTGGTCCCCAATGTTTATTAAATAAGTAACTAAAATCCTTTAAAAGATCAATATACTTATCCGATGTAAAAACTATAACTTTCATCTATTTCTCCACTTGTTAAAATTCTCATAGATATAATCGGCAGAGGGATGCCACTCAAATTCATCTAGAAACAATATGGGGGACTGTAAGGGGTTCCAAGTTTCTGTATATCGTTTAAAATTAGATCCGATAGACCATACAACGTGAGGACAACCACACAAACTGGCCAAATGCATAGGACCAGAAGATGATCCAAATGTGCATTTTGCATTTCTTAAAATATCACAAATGCCTTTTAATGATTTTCCTCTCAAATCATCAGTACCATTTATCCAACCCGATTCTGCTTTGGTGCCTATGCAGCCCACTTTTTCTCCATTAGTTTGTAATAATTTCAATAGTTGTGTCCATTTTTTCATATCCCAATTATCTTCTTTTCTTAATTCTCTGTCTCTTATATGAAAAATGTAATCATAATGTGAATCACTGTTTTTATTTCCAAATTTTATATACTCGGGCTTTACCGTATGATTTTCAAAAGTGAATTCTTCATTATAGTGTGTTTGAGGAGGCCAGCCGATGCGGCGCGGGGCAAACCATGAAACTTGAGATCCTTTTAAATCTATTTTGTCTTTAATAATATTATATAATAAAACCTTGTTAATGTTTAACCCATGCATAAAAAAAGCATCTGCTAACCCAGCATTCGGTTCATATGATATAAAATTATCTACAAAGTCTTCATATAAAGCTTTGGAAGCATTACGAGATATACAAATAGTTTTATCATAATGTTTTGAAAGTGTACGAATATAAGCATGCCATGCAAATAATTCCCATCCGAATTCACCGACCCATGGGCCGGCTAAAAGTACTTTATTGCTGGACGACATTTTTAAGTTCTTCACAAATATATCTTATTTCAGTTTCTTTCAGTTCCGGAAACATCGGAAGGCTTAAACAATGTTCTGCATTATATTCCGCATTAGGAAAATCACCTTTCTTATATCCTAAAAATTGAAATGACGGCTGCAAATGAATTGGTATCGGATAATGAAATCCTGTTGCAACTCCTTTATCTTTCAAACTATTGGCAACCTCCTGTGGATTCTCAACATGCAAAACAAACAGATGCCATACAGGATTAGCCCAATCAGGTATTGATGGTATTTCCATATCTTTGATATCTTTTAATAATTCTAAATACAGATCAGCATTTTTTCTTCTACTTTCTGTCCATTCCAAAATATATTTTAATTTGATTTGAAGAGATGCAGCCATAACGGCCGGCATTCTATAATTGGAGCCCATCAGTTCATGATAATATTTTTTTTCGGATCCGTGGGCTCGAATCTTTTTTGCTCTTTCAAATAATTTAGTGTTATTTGTAACGACTGCGCCGCCTTCTCCAGTTGATCCAAGATTCTTGCCAGGATAAAACGAAAAAGCTGCAATATCTCCAAGAGAACCACACAGCTTATTTTTATACGTAGCAAAATGCGCTTGTGCTGCGTCTTCTAAAAGCCATGAATCGTTCATTTTAGTAATTTCTTTTAGAGAATCAATATCGCAGGGTTGACCATA